>Ga0058701_10002581_pt1 | contig 13838 bp, 6 predicted proteins | sample AgamicOrMae_FD_97039 | JGI IMG/M metagenome (GOLD analysis project Ga0058701, IMG submission 97039) | Agave microbial communities from Guanajuato, Mexico - Or.Ma.e | ecosystem: Host-associated > Plants > Phyllosphere > Phylloplane/Leaf | place: Guanajuato, Mexico | collected 2012-06-04 | reverse complement strand
GGGACAGAGGGTAAATTTCAAATATCAGCCAACGTGTTGGGGCCGGTCCACTCTCTGTTTAGCATTGTTTTTTTTTTTAAGCCTTGCAAGTGATCTGTTTTCGTTCGAATTTTATATTTTTTTTTCTTTTTAACCGTTGAACTTTTTTTTTAATTTCCCTTTTTTCGGTTTTTTAGGGGGGGAGGGGTATGTAAACTTTTAACAGAGCCTTCTTGTAACTTCAGGAAACCCATACAGGAATTACGAGTACCGAAGCATCAGAATAAGTTTCGTATCAAAGAACCTCTTGAGTCATATAGTTTCTTGAATTTCAGAAAATCCAGCAGAACTTCTACAACTCCTAGAACAAACAGAACTTCCACACCAGAACGTTCGTATCAGAGTACTTTCATATCCCAAAAATGAAAGAAAAAAAAACATTCCCCTGAAAGAACATAGATATTGGAGAAATCGTACAATCGAAAACTTTCACACCGGTGTGAACTTCCGTCTCGGTGAACTTCCAGTCTTTGGAGCATTTGCCTCCCGAGGGCGGTATGGGATCACCTGCTTAAGATCTAATTTTATCACTGGTTAATTACCTTCGCCATGCGGTTAAATTGGGAACTGCTTGTATGCTGGGTGCAGGAACGAACAACCTCGATGAATTATTTACATCCCTCGGGAGCCTCGAGAGGGTAAACTATGCCCTGTCAATCAGCTTTTTCTTGAACAAGCGATACGCAGGAAAAGGTATAACTTTCACGTCCATCTTTACAGTCGTTTTTTCCGAGAGGTTGTAAATTACTCAATCAGCGTCTAACTTTACTCCTTGTAGCCACTTCAGTCGACTAAAAATATTCAGTATCTCGGCGTAATGAGGTCAGAATAGGATTCATTAATAACCTATCATAAGGTCAAATAATCTCATTAGTGAAATGGTTACCAGTGAGTTTTCAGCCACCCAGTAAAGATACTCAGAATCAGTGTTATAGCCTGCAACCATTTTAAGCGAGTGAATAAGTAGCTTCGTCAGTTTTCTATTCGAGAAGTAACCCTCTCGGAAATCTGCTGTCGATCTGTTTGATAACACTTCTTTTATCTTAGAAACTAACAAAATCACGAGCTACTTGTGAGCCGTGAGTACAACGCGGATCATTTTTTGTAGATAATTTCAGAGCGCGATTATTGAATAGTGATCGGTTAGCGGGGCTTATCTCGACTGCAAAAATTAATCACTGAACTGGAACGTAAAAAATTCCAGGGGACCCAAGACTTAATTAAATCCTTTGTAAGATTCTTCGTCTCCAATCATCCCGGCTTTTAATCTAATTCAGGCATCTTAGCCAACGATGGAACGCATTTAAATTACTTTTCGCGATTTTCATTAAAGAACCCAAACATATTTTTTCGCACCTTGTTGGCTGGTGCTTTCTGGTCAAGCAATGAGTTTCCAGGTTTCTATGGCCTGACTACAAACATACCTCAATCGAATTTTCACCCACTACTGCCTAGCGATGCCGTTCCAAAACAGAAAAATTTATTTTAGAGGAATTTCTTAGGTCAGTATTGTCACAATTTAAAAAATATCACCCCTCTGAAAACCTTAAATTTAATAACTGAGGCATTTTTCAAAGCTTAAAAGTTCGTATTTTAATGGAAAAAATCGATCCAATTTCTCTTAAGCTGAATTTCACTCCAAATACTTTGTACTGTTATGGGTTTATATATATAAAATAATTGGGGGTGTAAACTACACTTGAACGTTGTTTTTAAATAGTATTGATCCGTTTTCCGATATTATTTGGGGCTCGTTCAGTATAGGCTACGCGGTCCGAGCGAGGATCTTAAAGAAGAGGAAAACATGGAGTTGCGCGATACGGTGTAGTGATGGCTGGAGGTGGTGGCTTCGGCTCGGGCTGCCTCGGAGGGCGAATTTTTGAGTGCCTTTGCTTACTAGGTCTTCTCACGCTGCCAATTACTGCATTAATATTTGATCACGAGCCGGCCTTAAAGCGGTAACTGTGGCCAAAGCGCAACTTAACTCGGATTCAACCAATTATTATTTTTAATTCACTGAACCTCCAAAGCTGCGCTGGATGTTTTTAATCTTTCAGAACTGAGGCTGCCCTCGAAAAACTTGTATACCACATTTATGTACATCCTGCAACCTGGTTTATAGGATGCGATCAAATCCTAGATAAAAAACACTTCGTCTAGACATGCATTTTCAGTCAAATTCTAGATAACAAACATATCCTGTAGACATGCATTTTTATTAAAATTCTAGATAACAAACATGTCGTCTAGACATACATTTTCAGTCAAATTCTACAAGTCAAACACATCGTCTAAACATGCATTTTCAGTCACACGATAAGTGCATGCTTGCCGCAATATAATCTACATAACTTAACGAAATCTTAACAGTGAGTCTACCCAAGGCTTTGCAAATAATTGCATCAACCACTATTCGCAGACTTGAAACTGCGAATTGCTTTAAGGAAGGTTGTACCTCGTTTTCGCGAGCGATTACTTCCCATTAATGTATATGAAAGCGCTGATCAAACAGAGGGAAAAAATTGGCAAGATGAAGCATTTATCAAGGGAAAGTATTGATAAGGACAGCGTGTGCTGTGCCGTGCTGTGCTCCCTCTCTATCGTCACACTGGCCCATCTATCGCTCTTTCTCTCTCCGCTCGCCTGACTTTCTCAAAGACTTGATTTATTGAGGCTCCCTGCTTCACATCTTCAAATAAAAATTATTTCCGACCAAATTAAATCACCGTAAAGCAGAGTTTGCTCATCACTTGAAAGATACTGTCGGCTTGTCGATAGAAATATTTTTGGCAAATATCTATTTCTTTTCGTTCGATGCTTTCATGTTAGGAACCTAATTTCACAGTGACAAAAAACGTCTTTCAAACATATATCTCATTAGTGCAGAAACTATATTTCGAGAGACGCTTTTGTCAAAAATACCTTTCTGACAGTTGATTTAATTACCAGACGCTTTGATTTGTGAAACTCCACCGATTATTCTGTGACCACCTTGTCACTGTAACTAGCAATTATTATTTCCGTCTTTACGTCACAAATAAACAAGTCCAGCAATATCTAGTGGTAAATCGGTTATGCTGCATGGCTTGAATCTTTCCATGTCCCGTGTTTGCAACTATGTTCCTTGATGCATTTATTTTTGGGCTGCAAGAGCTGAACACAAGCGAATCTTCGGTCGCTCCGAAATAGCAATGTGCTTTCAGCAGCTTGGCGCTCTTTTGTTTTCGTCGACAGCTTTTTTCCTCTCGTGTTTTTCTTTTTCCTCTCACTGTGGCCGACTAAATTGAGGGCTCTGCCGAAGAGCAGAGAACCTCCCCCAAAAGCGCTTCAGCTCACCGCCTTCCTTGCCGAGACACGGCCTTGTCGCCCCGCTATGCGCACGAAGCGATGCTTCAAGGGCGATCGAGCACCCACTCCACAAAGTCCATTTTTCTAGGACAAGTGACTCCTGCATATAGTTCTATGTCCAAACCTTGCAAGACTTAAAAAACGCACGTCCCGTCTAGGGAACGAAGATCCATTCGAACGCAGCCGACTTCGCCCGATTTCCCCTCCACCCCTCCTGCATATCCACCCCAAAGTAGAGGGGAGGCGCAACCGAACATTTCCGATTCCATCCGATAGCAGAGGAGAGGCGCAGCCGAACATTACCGATTCCATCCGATAGTAGAGGGGAGGCGCAACCGAACATTACCGATTCCATCCAATAGTAGAGGCGCAGCCAAACATTACCGATTCCATCCGATAGTTGAGGGGAGGCGCAGCCCAACATTTCCGATTCCATCCGATAGTAGAGGCGCAGCCGAACATTACCGATTCCATCCGAGAGTTGAGGGGAGGCGAAGCCGAACATTTCCGATTCCATCCGATAGTAGAGGCGCAGCCGAACATTTCCGATTCCATCCGATAGTAAAGGGCAGGCGCAGCCGAGCACTTCCGATTCCATCCGATCCTTCAGTAGAGCAGTATTCCATCCAAAAAAAAAAAACAAAAAAAAACGCTACACTTGTAATGAAGACGATTGGGCAGGCTGGTAAGTTTAGGCGGTGGCTGGCGAGCCATTAGTGTGGTGTGGAGGAAGACGTAAAGACAGCGTGCACTTAACGCCTGAATAATTCGGGTAGCGTCTCGGTCCCCCAGCTCCTTGTGAATTCGCCATGAGGGCCGGAGTGGCTCCGGCCGTGGCGCGGCGCCCAGCTGGGGAGCTCCGGGCGACCACCCGAAACCTTGGCCGGGCCTGCGTGCATGTGGGAACATTTACTCCTTTTTATTGGTCGACGGGATAAGATGGCTTCAGTCGTTAATTCCACTAATCAGAATCATTAGTAAACAGCGGTACCTGAGGATTGGGATCTAATAGTTACTTTCCCAAATCATCAATGTGACGAGCAGCTAACTTTTTAACAGCCACTCGATCGATTCCATGTTTGGTACCTTTGTCCCAAACCTGCTAATTACTGTTTAAAAGTGTGTTAGGAAGTCCTTACACCTGTGTCGTAAATTGAAGAAAATGTGAGGTACCTTGAGCAGGAAAACCGATGTGATACGTCATTTACGAAGACAAAACTTGTTGCACTTTTTCAGCTGGCGATTAAAACTCTGGCTTATTCGATACATGCGGTATAAATAGGATCACTAAATCACTCACAATATATTTAAATAAAACCTCGGATTTCTCAGTCAAGGACAATTGCCCGCCTCAGTGGGCTAATGTCGACCAGTGGTGGAAAAAAGGTGAAGACAATTCAAGCACAGATGTGGGCGACTTTCAACAACCTACGCTTTGCACACAACCCCACAAACTCCCACAATTTTGATTTTTCATACATTTTTCGCACACGTTAACACTGCTGTAGATAGTGTTTTATTCAGTTTTCAAGATAGGTTTACCAAGGACAGCACTAATAGTAACACCTCACTCAACCATTCCGGTTGATCAGACAGACAAAAGACCTGCCCTTTACCTCATAACTTTATAAAGAGGTCCTACATATGATACCTACATCTAAAATAGATTATTTCATATAAGAAAAAATAGTTTTTAAGAGTGGACACTGGAAATAAGGTCTAAAATCACAGAGCCATACTTCAAAAATGGGCAAGACTAAGCGCAAATGAAAACTTCTCTAGGTACAGTATAGGTTGAATATGCGTGGAGTGCTGATGTGGTGTGGGTTGCCTAAGTTGTACTCCCAAAAATAAAGTTAGCTGCACAGTCGTTGAGACCATAAACTGGCCACACCCACCCACAGAGGGGGACCTGGGCGCCGCCGTGGCGCCAGAGGTGAGGGTCGGAAATGCATCATATGATTAGGTAGCCTCGGAGAGTCGGCGAGGTCGTTTGATCGATGACTTGACATCGCACAAAAAAACTCCATACTTGAAACTCCCGAATCGAACCAGACACTTTGCACAACGAGCCATGGTGAGTGCGTTCAAAATCTTTTACGGCCTTCAGGCTCGCATTAGAAATTCAAAGTGAATTTAACGGGCTTAAAATTGTAAACGGAGAGGCCGCTGATAAACCTGAATGTGCACTGAGAAAATGGATTGGTAAAGCTTACTAAAAATTAGTGAAAACCACTAGTGCGACAGCCAAACTTGGCTAGTAAACGCTATGTTTGCTAGTGAACGTTAACGTTCCATAGCACTGCTTACAGTAACGTTATTTTAATCTGTTTACTAGCCGAGTTGGCTGTCGCTTTATTTTATTAATTTTTCATGAGCTTAACTGACGTAGTTTTTTGGTGTGTGCTGGTTAACACAAAGAAAAAATCTATTTCCACAGCTATAGGTCAGTGGCTTGCGGTGCCGCAAGCCACTGACCGCAAGTCCTAACGTTAGGACCTTGGAACGAGAGGTACTTGGTTCGACTCTCAACCATGACTTAAGCAACTAGTTCAAAATCCTACTTCTAAAATTAACGTCTGTCGTGCAAATAGCTTTACTCTTGCAATATACAGTATTTTTCTTACCCCTGTTCTGGTCTCACCGATCTTGTTGGCTGCATGAGTGTTGTCTTTCTGAGATGGTATCACGGTTGCGTAAAAATAAAAATAAAGCGACAAGGAAATAATTTCATTTTCGTAGCTTCTTTTTGGCGTCAAACATGCAACTGATAAGGCAGTCTGACAAAATATAATTAAAAAGGACGCCTTTGTGGGTTCCTTTGAAACGGATGCCGGCGGTGCACTCAAGCGCAAGCGACATCACTCTCTCCAAAATTAAAACAAAAATACGGGAAGCGCGAGAAGTCCAAGAAGCATCATCAGTTTCCCAGGTCAGCTTTCTATTAATAAGTGCACGACAAATCCATTACGGTATGCAAATCGAAGCAAAAAATTAAAAATCTTCTGTTTATTCCGACGTGATGTGCCCTGTCAGTACACCTCTACCCTCCAACGAGATCAAAAGAAACTAGGTCGCTTTATTAAAGGGGTACTAAAGTACTGAGGACTTTGTTTTACGCAGTTTAACGTCTCTCGAGAAAGTTTATTGGCTTAAACGTTTTGAACGTAGGGTATCACGAAAAAAAAGCGTTGCCGATATCAATCTCACGGGCGTATTTTTAGATGCGTTCTTGACGAAAGCAAATCATTGATCCAACCTTAAGGGTCACGTTAATTTCTTTTAGAACCCACATTATTTTGTTATTTTACAAACGACCAACTGCACTATTAGTGATAAAAAATATTTTAAAGTGTTCATTACGTACATAAAAAATATAGAGGAAAGTTAAATATTTTAGATATCCACTAAGATGCAATTGAGTTCCTAACGCCTTTCAACAATCCAACCTAAAATTACAAACAAAATACAGAAAATGCAACTTTTTTCCTTAAAAAGAAAATTAACACTTTATCGGGTTTCAGCACGTACAAATTGCCAAAATATAATCACCAACTTCTTCTTCCCCTTCCAAAAACTGCTTTTATCAGCAGTTAAATTAATTGTTGTAGTTGAAAAAGTATTAAAAACATTAAAAAAATATGAAATGTAAAAATAAGTTTTATTTTTAAGGATCAGTAGTCAAAATAATTATTTTAAAAAATAGATTCAGAAGCTTGATATGGAAAATATGACGCAAATACTTCTTTTTTCAGTTTAGGTTTTGGCATTGCTCCGAGGATTTAAAATATCGTCAGGTAATTTCCGTAATAAGGTAAAAAGTATCTTGAAAGTTGGCGCAGCATTCGTCTTCGGCAGCAGAAATGGCCGCAAAGTTTTTCTATTCCGCTGTTGGCGCGCTGCACGTTTGACCGGCCGAAAAAGCACCGGCATTTTCCGCGGTGCCTTTTGTTTGGCCCAAGTTTTTCGATTAACGGAGATCGCGGAAGGGGGTGGGGGAGTAGCTCCACTGCTTGGCCTGCTGTCCTCGACTCAATTTTTCACGATTCATATCACTTTGTCGCGGAATACGACACCTGATCGCCCCACCGCCTTTTATCACTCATCTCCCTGCATTCCGGAGCTGCTCTTAAGAACCCCTCGAAAATGGAGGGCGGTGGCGCAACAATGGGTCTGCTCTATATTATCGGTACATATAAGGGACCCTCTTGAGCGGCTCCAGGGGTTGTTTGTCGAGCACCGATAAAGGAGATTTATTTTTAGCGCCACCTAGCGTAGTATCGACTGCCGGAATCAAATACCAGTTTTTCTCGCGTTTTTCACCTTGCAAGAATCCCCGCCGCATTCTTGGACCAGGAATCTTGATGCATTGCCCGTGCTCATTCGCCCGACGATTCACTTTCAGGGCTGCTGCACGACACGTCAAAATTACGGGGAATAACACAACATTTTTCGTGTTATTAATAAGACTCTTCCGCGAATCATCAACGATAAAGTACGATATTTTAGTCATAAAAGTTCAAAAAAAGGCCATTTTTCATCAATGCTAATTTTGTGTTACTTCATACGCCACGGTCGTTAGTTTGTCAATCAGCTATAAGAAAAGCGGAAAAAGGACTAACAACATTTTAGGATCGCTGAGTTTGAAAGTGACCCAAAACATACCCGAAATGCTAAGTTATAAAGACCCGCGAATTGACGTGGATTAAAATGTACGAAATTGCGAATTCAGGAAACCAGCAATAGCTACAGTAACTAATATTTAAAAAAAAAGGCGTGACACTTATAGAGTATGGCCCTTAGAACTATTCCCCAAATAGTACCTTGCAGAAGAGCATTACGAGTGGGTCGAATGATAGCAGTGTTCAACGCATGCTTCGCCGCTAAATAATGACCAAGCAAATCTTCGTTCTAGTTCCGCGGAAATAAAACACATGTTTGAAGTTGGTTGCAGGATGAGGAAGGAGAAGGATCCTGGCGGGAGGGGTGTTTTATATGGCTGCTCACCGCCCGCCTAAGCCCCATAGCAATCTACGCCCCCCCCCCGCCACTTGCCGAGGATGCCCCGGCAAAGCAGCCTCCATCCAAAACAATCCACTTGCACTTTCGCCCTACCTGACTCCTCTCAGCTGCTGCTAGGAGAGGTAGCATATCTATTCATTGACACCTAACAACTCAGTATTTTAGATTAGGTTCCCTCTGTGTCGCTACGTGATAGGATACAAGATTAGAAAATGTAAATTAAACTTTGCAGTGTAGCGGAGAATGGTTTGTAGTGGCAAATATTTTGGTCCGGGAAAAAATGGTTCTAGTGATTGTGTGAAAGTACAGCGTTAAATTATTGTCGGGGCAACATGCAGTGTACAGTACATGCGGTTGAACGTGTTCAAACTTGAAATGAAGTGGGGGAGAACCCTCGTAAGTGGCTTCGCGCCGCGCCATCTGGTGGAGATGTAGTGTCATTTTCACTCTCGATATCGGCGTGGCCGACTTTCTTGCGGACTAGTCGATAGGAAAAATAACTGGTACTTCCTGACCAGATTTCGCTCCATTTTGGTGTGTGGATTAGCTATGGTTTTCATCGGACGCAAAAATGTATCGCTAAGGTTCTGTGATGGTACCGTGACCAGGATCTGAGAAAGTAAGAATCGAAAAGGCTCTGACAAGCATCGGGTACGGGTGCAGTGAAGTTGGCGGGAATTTCGAGTTTAAAACTAAGCCGTGCCGTACCGAGTCGCGCTTAGATTCCGAAGCGCATTTGTTGTGGTGGGGATGGATCTGTCCGAGCCGTAGCGAGCTGCGCACATTTTCCGTGCGCTGTCTGCTGCTAGGAAAAGAGTGGAGGTGGTTCTTCAGCCGAGCCGTATCGAGTCGCACCTGTACGCTGCACAGTGGAGGGGGTATATTTTCATCCGAGACGAAGCAAGCCGCGGAGTGTATCCGGGGCGCGTATTTCCGGGACTGGGTTAGAAGGTCCCCCTCGTCCATGAATGATGGACAGACTTGCGTTCGCGTGGCCAAATGCTAAACAAGTGTTGAAACACGATCACGTAGGGAAGTCGGCGGCTCCGAGTCCATCATCTCAAAAGTGAGTCAGAGTGGAGCAATCTTTAGCCTGCTGCCCCGGGCCCCTCTGCCCCCAGCGCTCGCCTCCGTCGGCGCGTCGTCGGACCCCTCCAGCGCTCCGAGCGTCGTTTGTTCCGCTTCTTACAGACGTTTCAGCCCTCCATCCGCCGGCCCATTAAGAACTTGCACGATGATGGGTAGACAAGGTCATCACAGAACAGCCAACAAAATTACCGTGTCTCTGGTTTGTTCCTTCTCCCCTGAGCGTAGCTCTTCGAAGGGTGGTTCTACATTGAGCGTTTGTTCTTCCGAACGTGGCTCTTTCCAGCAAAACTCCTTCCAGCGTGGCTCATCGGCATCGGACGGACGATCTTTGGACCTAGCATTAACTTTCATGGTTGAGGTGATGGGGCTTACACATAGAGATACTGCATTTAGTTAAAAACAAGCAATTTTCTGTTCGATTTCCTTCAACAATGTATATCGTGAAATAACGTGAACGCAGAATCCTAGTCTTGATCGACTAAATAATACAACCCTGATTCCCTTCTGTATGAGTTTTAAAAAACACACCTGGAAATTTTTCCCAAAATTCCATCACTGACCTGCTTACGGTGAGCAGATTCGGATACAAATAATTTTTAACTCGTTTATTTTTTATTTTATTTTTTTAGCGCGAAATCTGAAAGTAATATGACGATTACTGCATATGCCGTAAAAATGATATGCATACGCAGAAAGGTTTGGCATACAATGATTTTTAGGCAGTGCGCTCGTCTCGTATGAATATTGAAAAAGTGCCCCCACGGCAAAAAAAAGAAGGGGAAATAACAGCGGCTGACGACAAAAAAAAGATATTTGCTCAGTTTGGAGCACCAAATTAACTTCCATGGCGGACCTCAAATCTTTCAAGTTAAGGCTTAAATACAAACAACGTCAGGTGCCCGCATTCCTTGGGACCAACTTCTTACTCACCATCCTAAATTGAACGAAAATTTGGTTTTTGGTTTCAATAAGATCAACGAAAAAAGATACGTAATAATGCTCAGTACAACATAAGCCTGAATCATTGCGTCTAATTTTTGTTCCTTTTGAAAAAAAAATAAAAATAAAAGACCAGAATCGAGATTTTTTAATGCAAGATATTGAGCCGACTTGAGGCGAAACCTCCTTAAGACGTTAAACGGCGGTGCCGCGACGCAAGACGAGGGTTTCTCAGGTGGGACTTTTTTGCGCTTTTTATTTATTCTTTTTTATTAGAAATACGGCACCGGAAACGGAAAGGGGCTTTGTTTCTAAAAAGAGATCCGGTCTTCGCCACGGGAGGGCTTCCCTCCTCCCGAAGCAGCGGGGCCCCCCTCTCAGGGGGGGGCGACGAAAACAATGAATCACCTTGGTAGGTGCAAAGGATCCTTTTTAACAAATGACATCCAAGGGAAGGGACCGCCGCAACATCACCGAAACAGAATTCAAACCTGAGTTGTCAGCTTTTGTCGACCGAGGTTATTGTTTACAAGGCTGCGAATACTGGCCGAAAAGATTAGCCTCGATTTCTAGCAGCTTGGAATAATTTGAGTTCAAAGGATCACTCAAAGCTCCTGATAAGGGTGTGATAATTTCATGTCACGTATGTTACGTTCAGGTAAGTTCGTTATACGCCTTGAGTGGAACTCACGTGGCGCATTTACCTTTCAAATTAACAGAGCGGGTAAGGAAACTTTGTGAGTTTACGTTGCAGTCATCTGCCCGAGAGTAGTCTATTTTCGGTGGTTTAATCGAAGTTGTTTGAATGCTGAAAGACACCGCGGCTCCGTCCTCCTCCTGATGGCAGTGGGCAGGCGGTGGGCTGGCGGCGGGGCAGATGGCAGCGAGGCAGCGCCGCCGGGGCGGCCACAAGATCGTGAATGGTGATGGTCAAATTACGGGAACTGGCCCCAAGTGAGATTACCCCTGCAGACCCCCCCAAGTTCCCCCACCTCCCCTCCTCACCTTTCCCGCTTTCGAACGCACTTTTATACATTCTCCGAACGTCTTAACCCCAATCTTCTCCATGCCGTGCTGTGCTGAACTACGCTGGGCAGCGCTGAGCCGGGCAGCGCGAGCTGCAACTATTACCAAACACACTCCTACTCCTCCAAACACAAATTCGAAACTCAAGTTAATTCAAAGTTACTCTTATGAAATTAATTAAAGAAGCAATACCTACGCAAGATTGTTATGAAAAATCTAGGCATCAGCTATTCCGTTTGTTTCTTTTCTTTGTCATTGTTTTTGTAAATATTATTTTTTTTAATTATCTTATACTTTTTTAAATAATTGTTTAAAGTTATAGTCACATTACGTCAAAATAGTTTGTTCCAATTAGGTTCCATAAAGCGAAGACTTAACCTAAACTAATCTCTAATTCCAACCTAGCACCACACACTAAGTTTGAATCAATAAAAGTCTCTGAGATTCAGTGACAATTTACTGAATTTCAGTCAATATAGCACCACTAATTTTTTTCAGAGGTGCTCATGGACGAAAATTTTCACTGAATCTCAGAGAATTTCAGACTCAAATTTAGAGAGCACGTACCTAATTCAGCGTAGCTCACTTGAACCAAACCTTGTCTATTCCCATATTAAGCTATCGAAGTCAGATCAAAGCTCGCATGTTCCAACGTTCCTCTCGTAGTCACATAACCCTTATTGTTCGATTTGCACATCTGAAAATAGGTCCGCGTATCTCAAGGAATGATATCAGCAGGTTTAAACCTGGCGGCGAGGCGCAATGCCTGAAATAACGTGGTTATTTATGGGCGGTCTCGGTGACGGCACAGCCTGTGTAAACATGCTTAGCGACTCACCACAATTTTGAATCTAAATTTATCGCTCCTTGAGGGCCCTAAGCAACGCGCTACGCTACGCAGCTCGCGACCCGCGGCCGGGCCTCGTCTCCGCGTGCACAATATACACGACATTGAAAATACGACCAAAGAAAATACTTAAATATTCTTTGAAAACATTTCCGCCTCTAGGATTGACTAACGTACTCTCATCAAATGAACTTCATGTTAGGGTCTTGGGTAAAAACATTAACGAAACACTTTGTTAGGAAGTTCTTACACTCTTGAATAAGTGACAGTCTTTACGATTCGGTGAATTTTCACTGAATCTTGGGAACTCTGATTCAAATTAGTGATCCTTTTTCAGGTACGAAAAAAATGAAAGTAGGTCGTACTTGGATAACTTTTCAAGATAGACCAAACAAGGGGAGTACTACAACGGTCCGCTCCAGATTTTCTTGAAATTTTCAGGACTGAAAGATAACGGTATGGAAAGATATCCAAGCTTCATAAACTTGCTGCGGAAATTAATTTTTACAACGTTAAAAATAGCGTTCAAATTTGAACATTTTTGTTGATATAATTCAAAACCAATAATCATTTCTTATAGAACACCTAACTGTAGCGCCCAAATCTGAAATTTGGAGGATCTTGCGATATTTCCAGCCGTTTCCAAGACAATGGCAATTTTTCGTGCTTTTACATTTATCGTTCAAGTTTTAAAAAATTGAAATGTGCTCCGTTGCACAATTTTGTCATGTTTTTAGCAGCAATCTAGTATCAAGTTTTGGGCTTGTGTATCTTTTTACAGAACTATCTTTAAGTCCTTAAAATTTCGAGAATATTAGAGGTGGAAAGTTTAGGTACCCTAGCAACTTCAGCCATATGATTTGTGCTCAAGCGTACCACTCGGAGCGAGGAAAATTTTAAGGCCGAAGTATAAAAGCTTTCAAGCTTACAATGGAAGTGACTTCCCAGTGTTGACCGGACCTGTTCCACCGTTGTAATTAGGGTCGTGACTTATCAAAGCTAACGATTGAATATCTGGACGCGACCCAAGGACCCTATTGTAGGTTGGCAGCATCTGGCTGCGAGCCTCGGTTGCGCCTGCCCTGGCGCCGACCCAAAGGCGCCATCAGAGCCACCTCCATCGTCCAATGGCATCTGCCAAACATGATCGGGTTAGGAGAGTCAACCGGACCTGTTCGAGGATCCGTCCGCAGGGACCTCAAGTTTGCGTCTTTTCTCCTTCAGAAGGTCCTTCCATCCCGTTTTTGCCTTGAAGACTTCCTCCAAGGACTTTCGCCGGGGTGCGTACTTGTAAATGCTTTCAGACCAATCAGCTGCACGTGTCAAACCAGTCGCTATGAAGATTTAGGTTGATGAGTTATCAAGGTCGAATTTCCACCTCCGTGATCTGACCCACCTTGACTATGTGAGCGTATGAGAGATATACTTGGAGAGAACACTCTCATGGTGAGATTGACGTGCAATGAAAACAAAACACTCGTTTTAGGGAATGCTATACCTGTTTTGGGTGTAAAATAACAACGGGGGT
>Ga0058701_10002580_pt1 | contig 13843 bp, 13 predicted proteins | sample AgamicOrMae_FD_97039 | JGI IMG/M metagenome (GOLD analysis project Ga0058701, IMG submission 97039) | Agave microbial communities from Guanajuato, Mexico - Or.Ma.e | ecosystem: Host-associated > Plants > Phyllosphere > Phylloplane/Leaf | place: Guanajuato, Mexico | collected 2012-06-04 | reverse complement strand
TTTTTAGAAAATATTTTTGAGGTTTTTTTTTTTTTTTTTAGAGATGAGAGTTTGCTCAGAAAAAAAAATGTGTTGTATTCGCGTTTAACCCATAACCGCTCAAAGTATTTGGAGTGAGATTAAGCTCAAGAGAAATTGGAAAATTTCTTTCCATTAAGATACGCAATTTCAAGCTTTGGAAAATGCCTATATTATTAAATTTTAGGTTTCCAGAGGGGTGATATTTTTTAAATTGTGACAATACTGAACTGAAAAGATTCTCTAATTTTTTTTTCTGTTTCCGAACAGCATCGATGGGCGGTGGCGGGTTATGTCTCCGCACCGCGAAACCACTAATGCCGTGTAAGCGCATATCATGTAGAATGATCTTTGGTATGAGATGACACGATATACTCGTCGATGATACAAAATTTCCGATAGCGCCGATTTTCGATCACGGACGACATACCTGCAGTTCGACCAGGTCTTATAAACAAACAAAAAAACTATTTTCAGGGTTCCGCCTTTGTTAGAAAATAAGCTTTCCGGATACATATCTGATTCGAGAGATTCTACGTACCCCAACGGTCCATCCTCTCCTTAGCGATTACTAAGGATACCCGTCATACCTTATATCCTTAGCAGGTACCCGATTTCATACTACGGAATGCCTGACAAGTTTCATCGATTAAAATTTACAGAATTTTGTTATCTGTTTAAAATTTGTTAGATAGCATTTCTGGGTTGATTAAATGTTTACCGGTATCCCTTGTTGAGATCGTATTTGTACGTAAAATACGCAGATATTGTACACAGGCACTCGTCGGTAAATATATTTCTTAGAGAAGCGATGACAACCCATCGCGAAAAATTGGCCTAAAAATACAACAGACTTTTGACAGGTGAAATACAAAATGCTTTATGAGATAGCTTAACAGAAAAAAAAAAACAAATACGTAGGTCTTTTTTAAGTTTACAGCCCTGAAAGTTCGATTCAAGTACAAAGGGTTTCTTGGGCATTGATGACATAAATAGGCGTTGATTTGTTTCAAGGTCATGATTGGGAGGTCGTAATAAGAACAAGTTTGCTGTAAAGGTTAATTTTAGTGACAGATTGATTTAGCTCAGGTATTAATTTATTGGCCGCTCTGAGAGAGGAGAGGTTTAATGAGGAGAATAATTAGATTCAAAGGATTCGCAGGCAATGTTTGGATTGAGCCGCTCCGCTCCGCGCCGCTCCACGCCGCGCCACAGCCGAGCGCAGACCCATTTGACTTCCACCGTTCCGTCCGGGGCGGGAAACCGAATCGAACCTACTAAGGCATTTGCTGCGTTTGCTAATATTGCTCAATTTCAAGTACAACTTAATAAATCTCGTCGAACCGAGCCCACGGTCAATTAAACCCCGAAAATTGACGTACTAGTAAAGCTTGAATTTTCCAGCATCCTGTGATACGCCTACACTACCCGGGTTGAAGTATCCATGCAATGTCCATGAAAAATAGAAAATAAATGCAGCCTTGAAATTCAGACTATATGTTGTGAATTTTGAATTGGCTATGGGTCGTAATAAGGTCAAGTTTTGGTGGGATGCCATTTCGCATTTTTGGTGTTTCGGGATGACGACGTGTCCTTGAGTGCACCTTCCTCGATAGCCAAGGTCTCTATTCGTTGTCCGCCCCTCAACTGAGATCTATCTTTTGACTTTCTCTGGTTTGGAAATATACTTCGTTCATCTTAAGACATCTAAAGGCTCATTATTTTTGACCTAGCATTATGAGAAAACATGACGCTAGGAGCGGCTGAGTTTGCACGGAGATTTACGAGTTGTTCAACTCTAGCTACACTTGAATTCATGGAACGCCCCCACTGTGTTCCTGGCGCGCTATCTGTGAGTAAATATGCTTTGTGGCAGGTAAATTTAGCGCAAGGCGTCTTTCACAAGGAGCCCGCCCGCAACAAAGTAATACCTTAAAGTGCAACACAAAAATGGAAGCTTTATGTAGGAACATACTAAAGGTTTGTAAATGATTGTCTCCTACTCAATTAAATTTGTTCCAGATGCCGAATCTATTCCCAGTCTTATTGTTAGCTCTGGGAATAGCCTATGGAAAAACGGAAATGGATGGGAAAACCATAGGGTAGTCACACAGACAGATGAATCCATCCCGTGCGTGTGTTGAGGTTGCCAACTTTCGCTCGGATTCAGCCATTCTTCAGCCCGATTGAATTCACAGTATTGCTCAATTGAATTTCAGAGTAAAGCGTGCCCTATAGAGGTGTATCAGAATCTGTTAGAATAAAGTAAGCTGATTTGACAGTTTCTAATGGTCTGTTCTATTCGCTCGCCTATGTCAACACAAGGAAGATTTAAACGCACGGAAACCAACCTAATGCATTTTCAATGAGAGGGGACCTGAACGCACAGAAATCAGCCTAGTACATTTTAAGTGCGGCAGCGTGTAAATAGTCACTTCGTTCTGAAATATTTTCTCTATTCACTTTTAACAGTAATTTAAACGACCAATAGGCTGAAGGGACAGCATGCCAATGAAAACACCCTATGCGATTGAGAACCATTTCTCTAGCGTTCCATTTCAAAGGCACTCCAGGCCAAGCACTAGGCTCACAGTTAGGCGCCCGCGAGAACCCGTCAACAAAACAAGATCGTTAACGGCGCGGAAAAATGGTCCGGAGAACAATTTCGAGTTGTCTGTCGATTCGAAAATCGCGCATTCTCGCGAAATAGCGACGCATCGACAAGTCAGTTAGTCGCCATTGCTGAGGAATGGATAGTGTCATGGTGACGCGACTGATCCCGTCTTCAGCGCGGGGTGGAAAGCGGGTGGAAGGGGTGGAAAGGGTGGAAGGAGTGAGGAAGGGGGTGGAGGACAAGGTCTCCGAAGTGAATCTTGCGTCCTTAAACAAAAGTTGGGAGCACTGTAAATTTAAGGAGTAGGACTTTCCCCGACCATATAGAAGTAACGTCTGTACTCCCTCGAGCAGATAAATCAACCCCCTGCAACAATCTACACACGAATGTACTGCGGTTGCCTACCTTCGCTCCGAGTGGAGGTAGGCAACCGAGACACATACATGCGTTGGGGGTTGCAGAGGGTTGATTTATCTGTCCAGGGAAGTCCAGTAAAAATGTATACGTCTTAGAACTAGTTATGTAACTGGTGCAGACTCTTCAAATATTTGGAGTGGTTCTTATCTGACAACGACAGCTCCCTGTAATTACAGGAAGTACCTTTTTTGAAGTTGGTAGATTATCCAGCTTGTTATTCGCTGAAAATCGAGTTGCTACCAGTTTCGGTACTTAAGGGCTTTAGGATGTTGCAACTCCATAAGATGGCTAATTCTTAGGAATGGATAAACTCGCACTCAAGTAAATCTACTTAATCCGCTCAACGTCACTTGATGTAAGTACCCATAGGTACACCATATAAAAGGATATCCTATAAGGAATGTTTCGAGTGACGCACTAGTCAGCGAGATGTATATTTGAGTGTCGATACAAAAATGAATAATTTTTACCCGAGGTGAAAGAATTTCACCCGGACGGTTGGTTTTTAAGGCGTTCATATAACTAAACGATTCACAGAGTAATAATTAGTCCACGTTTTTTAAACATATTTCAGCAATATAAATGTCTAATGATATGATATGTTTCAAAGTACAAGCTTTCAAATCATGATCAGCTTACAGAAACTTATTGCTAAAATTAAATAGGCTACGCTATCCCGATCCGAAAACATTGATTGAGCTTCACAATAATAAACATTGAACTTCACATTTTTACTTACAAATCAGAGACCCTTTGTTTATGTACATCTTGCAACTACCCTGTAATATTCTAAAATACATCTGTAATTTCTTGTGGGTATATTAACTAAAAATAACTGGAAAAGAAATGCAGTCTCTAGCAAGATTGTCAATGAAGACAAAGGAACTATTTGGCAGAAAAGGTATTGTTACATAAGTAGGTAGCACATTGTTTACATACAATATCTTCAAATTTAATCGTGGAACCACGGAATAAAGCTTGCTGAATTCTTTCACATGTCGTATGATTACTGCACGGTTTTGTGATGCCGGTATGCCCAATTAGGAGTAAGGACTTTGGTCCCAAAGAAAAGATTGATTCGAAACAACATTAGATTGTGGTACACTATCCGGCAAACAGTCGTTTTTGGTATGAAGTCGTTGTTCGTTGGGGCAGAGAGCGTAACCCCGCCGTGGGCTAACAGCTACGTTGATGCAACGATAAGGGCTCCCTCATATAATACGTGACTCGGGAGAGCAGCACGCCGTCTCCCATTCAGTCCCCATTTACAACTTAGGTACCTTATCAGTAATAACAAACTACACTATTTACATCGAATATATTTGTTGTAATTTAATACTGAGGTCTTTAGTTACAAAGGCTGTCAAGGGTTGATCGAAATTCTATCGTTAAAAAATGTGACTCGTTAAGTGGGTTGATGAAAAAAAGTCCGATGGGACTTGGACTGGACAGTCACTGGACTCGGCTGCAAATGTTTTAAATATGGTTTTATCGCACTTTCGCAGATTCGAAGGCGATACGCGGAAAGGTCTGATAACACGTCTGACAGTGAAGATATGCTATGACAAATATGTTCATCTTCTGTTATCCACCTTTGTCTGTCTAGCCAAACAAAAAGATACAAACATAAATGGGTGGGTGAGTTCACGGGTATTTCAATACCTTCCATAGTGAAATACAGAATGATTAATAAAAAAGTAATTAGCACCAGTACAAACATAGACGAAGACGTTTTTTGGGATTCTATAGATTTGAAATAACTTTATAAATTAATTCGGAATGATATAATGTACAAGAGATTAACCAGTTTAAGATAGAAACGATTAACAGTTCTGATACTATATGACCATCATGCGCCTTTCAGCGTATATCTACCACGTAATAATCATAATTTACAATTTTTGTTATTACGCTTAATGATTGATTGATATCGGAGAAACGTGAGCGTATCAGTAACGCCATAAAAGCGTGATAGTCATCAGTCCTAAAATACGGTGTAGGCCAGCAGTTTTTTCTGTTCTTTCCCTTCCCTCGAATGGCTGAGAAGGAATAGTACAGTCCAAATCATTACTATCGTAGACAGAAAAAAAATACAAATAAAAAATAACGGAACTTGAACCGCCTACACACGGGTACGGGTGCGTTGCGGCTAACCTGATTCCGAGCGAAGGTATCTAGGGGGTTGAAGGAGACGTTTTTTATATCTGTCAAAGTACAGTCGATATAAAAAATCAAGTCATTAAACTTCATAGATAAATGAAGTGGATATAAATAACTAGATATATAAAGTTGACATAATATCTTGTCAGTTATAAATAACACAAGCACAGCATTTGTATGCATTCGAATGAAAAGTATGGGCATTCAAAAGACAAGTTCAAGGGACTAAAAACCTCGCTGCGGTGACCAAGAGCACGCCGGCCAGGACGACCCCGGAGATGATGGCGGACACGACGCCCGCCCCGCGGCAGCAGCAGCTCTCGGCGCCGCCGGTGGGGCCGGCGTCCTTGGGGGGCAGCGGGGACGCGTTCTTGGAGGGGTCCCGCACCGGGAGGGGCTCCGCGAGCAGCGGCGGCGTGGGGGCGGCGGGGATCACCAGGGGGCGGGGGCGCAGCATGGGGGGCAGCAGGATAGATGGCGGGGGCCGCGGGGGCTGGGCAGGGGCCGGGGGGCCGGCCAGCACCAGCGGCATCCCCAGCGGCATCCCCATGGGCGGGCCCATGGGGAGCATGGGCAGCGGGGGCAGGCCCTGCACTTGCATCTGCATGTAGGGCTCATCCCAAGGCGCGACGCCAGACGCTGCAGCTGCGGCGGCGGCGGCGATGGCCTGTTGAGATGCTGACCGCATCATTTGCCTGCGAAAGAAAAAAGTTTTTTTTTCTTTCTCAAAATATTTGTATTAATCTATCATTTGTTTACGGCATATTAGGTTCGAGAGTAGTTCTAAAGCCCTTTATGAAGATGGATCTTCACCTCAGCATTGTGCCTGGAGTGCTTTGAGAGTTTCTTTTCTTAAAAACAACGAGTTCTCTTCGAGTACTTCCGTGAAATGACATAATTGAAATTACATCATTTTTTTGGGTTCGTCAAAATCGAATTCATATTTTTCATCTGCACTCTAAATTTAACAGTCTACAGAAGGTAGAATTCTGAATTTTGGTTAATAGAACCACTGAAAAAATTCAGTGGTTCTATATTGACAAAAATTCGGTGAATATTTGCTGAATCTCAGATACCTTCACTGATTCAAATCAAGAGTGTGGGGGAAACATATTAAGACGGGTTTTCAATAAGGTCTCAAATAGCGTATTGAGTTAACCTTCAACCGCCCAGCGATGCCGTTCGCAAACAGAAAAAAAAATTAGAGGATCTTCTCAGTTCAGTATTGTTACAATTTAAAAAATATCACCCCTCTAGAAATGTCAAATTGAATAATTTAGGCATTTTCCAAAGCTTTAAATTGCGCATTTAAATGGAAAAAATACTTCTAATTTCTCTAAAGTTAAACTTCACTCTCAATACTTTGGGCGGTAATGGGTTAAACCAACGGGGTTCATACGGTAATCGTTAGCATTTTCATCCGCAAGTTTAGCAGGTAGGCAACTAAGCATGCATCTCAGCATTGCCAGTTGCCTATCACCGACTCACGCCAATGAGAGTGGGCTGCAGGAAAGCAATAGTTTGCGATTCTTCGTAGCTCCGATAACTTTCCTTTTCTATGGTGAAATTCACTCGGAGTGGATTAGCCGCTAAAAGACGATATAACATACCTATAATGCGAACGAGTTCCGCGAGCTAGTTCAGGTAAGTGCATGCCATTGAGTCCATTCCGGAGCTAACAATAAGTTTCCTAAGCTAGTTAGGTTAAAATGCTCAAGTTCGGCTAGCTTATTTCATCTTATCTTGAGTAAGATTAGTAAACCTGACCTCGTATGGCTTAACATAGTTTAAGGTAGCTTATCGCAGCTCATCTAAATTGAAACCAAGACCGGCCCTAATCCTTCGAATTTTACCGAAGAAGTTATTTTAGGGATAAAGTTTATCCCAACAACTCAAGCTTTTAAAGCAACTTGTCAGCAAAATATTTTTTCGACATTCTTTTGAGAGCATAGGATTGGTCATGTACGGTACGTCAGCAAGGCATTCACACTGTTCTATCGCGGTCAAAATTACTGATTATTTTATCCCATACCGGTATGTTGGAGAGGGTCGTGATTTTCAACCTCGACAGTACAAACCTTTGCCCCTTCCTAATCCTTTGAAGCTTGTTTCTCTAGATTTACTATTTATTTAAGTCATCGCTTGCAGTTACCCTGTATATAACAAACTGAATGTTGACCGCACTGACCCGATCAACCTCTTGCCCTGAGCGACTTGGAAAAGTTTCTACGACCAATTGGCCGCTGCATGCATGCGAACACTTACGCAAGATGTAATTTACCGTAGCTAAAACAAATCGTGCAACACCCCAGTATTTTACGAATTGCGTTTAACTTTGAACCATGCGCGTTGAACTGTAATTAAGTACGACATGCGCAATGAGCACGAAGGGAGACCCTCTTTGTCCAAAGAACTAAGAACTTCCATGGACACCAAAACAAAACCAAGTCCTAATGAACCAACAAAAATTCCTCGTTTTTTTACCAAAGTAACCAAATGTTTCTCTGGACATTTTATATCGACTCTTTCTGGGGCCCTTAGATGTCCTAACAAGTCCTGGTGCTCTACTTCGGGCACCCTCGGCGTTTCCCGATTCCTCGGGAATTTTCGGAAGATACGCCGACACATGCACGTGTATCTAACCGAGAGGAATTTTGTCGAAGTGGATTCGAGTGTACCGCAAGTTCGCGTGACTGCTCCTGGTGCAATCCAAAGAACATTCCTGAGCAGCCAATCCCCAAATACGCCTTTTCGGATGAATGGCAGAGGTTAGGTTGCCCTGTCTTCGACCCGCCCATCGCAGCTTCGTCCATTTCCGCCCAGCTTCGCCTAACCTCGCCCTTGACTCGCTACGTGATTCGCGGCTTCGCGGCCAAGTGTGACGAAGACGCGAGCAGCTTCCGTCCTCCTCACGCTCAAAGGATCTTCTTCATTTCTAACACGATTGTATGTTGTTAATACTTCTAATGTATCAAAGAATCTCTCATTCCTTTTTTTATCAAGCAAAGTCCAAATCAAAGTCAGAACAACGCTGGAAAATCATTATTCAATACGGGTGACAAAGCGACACTAAAGAATCGTTCTGTTAAGGAGACGCACCTTTTAACGGGCTTTCGACAATCTAATTGGCTCGCTGAATCCAAAAAAAAATCGCATTACTCAACGTCTTAGCCGAGACAAGATAAAAACAGGTTTCGTAAGGAAAGAAATTTATCTTAAACCTGCTGTAATATCCGTGGGAATCCGGCCATGATAAAAACCAAGGTATCCGTTCCTTAGCAGTCATATCTACTTTAGATATGGTGGTAAGCTCATATCTTAAGTTGGCCTATCAATATTCATATCAATGGTTATGCACATTTTGTGTACATAACCATAAATATGCCCATCCATTGATGTGCACATCCATTGATGTGCACATCCATTGATGTGCACATCCATTGATATGCACATCCATTGATAAGCACATCCATAAATATGCACATCCATTGATATGCACATCCATTGATATGCACATCCATTGATATACACATCCATTGATGTGCACATCCATTGATATGCACATCCATTGATATGCACATCCATTGATGTGCACATCCATTGATATGCACATCCATTGATATGCACATCCATCGATATGCACATCCATTGATGTGCACATCCATTGATGTGCACATCCATTGATATGCACATCCATTGATGTGCACATCCATTGATGTGCACATCCATTGATATGCACATCCATTGATATGCACATCCATTGATATACATATCCACTGGTATACATATCCACTGATATGGTCCATATCAATTCATATGGTCCATATCAATTCATATGGTCCAGATAATTTATATCCAAGGTCCTCCTTGGATTAAAGTACGGTCTATAATCGTTTTGACGTCCTTAAAAGTCTTTGGGTCGGTATAACAAAAAAAAATTAATCAGCTAAATTCAGGAGTGTATCGATATGTCAGTAATCCTTGCAGCTGTAACTCGTTGCCTGCGTATTTCATTTGATGTTTTCGAAAACAGAGAAGGATTCGTTTCGGCGGCATTCAGTTTGCGGGAAAGAATTTTGGTGATTTCGCCGAAAGAATGTGTGCTTTATTGATCGCAAATGGATTAATCCCGAGCTGGCATTACCTTGGACTTGTTACCTTGTACTCTAGAAATAATACAGATCTCGTTGAAGCTCTCGACAAGGCGCGGCAAGCGAGTTTAGGTCTACTTGACGAGCAAAGTACGCACAGCTTTTCAAAGACCCTTTCGCTACGAAAAAGAAATACTCGATCGCATTCATTTGTCAGCTCACTGATTTATAGCTACATTCATTTTTATCCTTGTCGCTTTCTTACAAGACCAAGCCTAAAGTGGCCAATGACCTTTAAGTTCATTTGTCAAATCGAACCTGACAAAATCTGCTCGAATCAAAAGATATCATTTTTTCGAGGCCGAAAATTTGAAAAACGCTCTGTAAGTATGGCATTGCTGTTCCAATAGTATTCTTGTATCTCGAGGATCAACTGCTTGGTTTATTCCTGAATATTTTAAAAAGTTTCTCTGAAACTTTGCACCGAATATAATAGCGTTCAAAACGAAGTGACTATTCACACGCTGCCTCATTTAAAATGTATTAGGCTGGTTTCCGTGCGTTCAAGTCTCCCTTGTATAACATTGGCGTGCGAATAGAACTGACCATAAAAATTGCAGAAATGATGAGGAAAAAATAACATTTTATCTACTACAAACTAAAGATAAAATCGTCATCACATTCTTAATGGATTCGTCAAAATCTCTAATGTCAAAGTCATGGACAATGTTCAACATTTATTATTTTAAAGAAAAGTTTGACAAACCTTTCCAAAATCAAATTTCATTTGAGTCCGCCGGACCCTCTTTTGGCGTCTAGGTGCGAACTATAGCTAAAAGCTGCTAGCTATGGTTAGTTAGGCTGCTACCTATGGTTAGCTAGGCTGCTAGCTATGGCTAGCTAGACTGCCAGCTACTGTACATGGTTAGCTAGGCTGCTAGCTATGGTTAGCTGGACTGCTAGCTATGGTTTTATACGTTACGTGAAAGTTGCAACCCTGTGAGAAAGTTCCTACTTGAATACTTCGTTCTTTTGCTTGATGAAGGTTTGCGCGACCCGCGTTCAATGATTGATTAGGATTCGAGTTTTACACGAAATGCGGTGCATTAACGGTTAAAGTTCTTGAGCTGGAATGTCGTGGATAATTGTCTTAGGTCACGTTAATTCAACTTGGGTTGAATAAGATGTGAATAGAGCTAGCCTATATCGTTTCTTAACGGCAAAAATATTCCTTAAATACCAAAAATAAATAAGGAAAAAACTGATTGAAATGAAAACAAGATCCTCAGGTCATGCGATATAGTCATGTTAGGATACGCACACGACGATTTCCGAGAATTCGTTGTGAGCGGGGATTGAAAACTAGAACACTGGGAATGACAGTGAAATAATAATTCGAGTGAAATCCATCATTTTTGAATGAAATGCCGACGGCGCGGCGGCACTGGCTGCCGTGACGGTGCGGCTCGACCCGAAAACGTCTTTTCAACGCCAGAAAACGGCCGTGGCGTGGCGTTAAGCGACCGCTACCGAGCTTACTTCGCTTGTTTTTTTTTCACTTAGAATCCGAAGACATCGGCCTGGACTAGCTACCTAATCCCATTCGAATAAGTTAACTGAAATCTCGAGACGAGTTATTTAGACATATCTCAATACGCCACGATTTTCATGATATTTAAAAATATCACCCGTCTTGAAATCTGAAATTTAATAATTTAGGCATTTTCCAAAGCTTAAAATTGAGTATTTTAGAGGAAAAAAATCCTTCAAATTTGTCTTAAGCTAAATTTCACTCCAAATACTTTGGTCTGATGGGTTAAGGATATTCCAGCGCTTCCGACTAGTCAAGTTTATCGAAAAATTTTAAACGCGTGTTCAAAATCTGAAAATTGAGAAAATTATCGCTTTCGACAAGTATTTACACGAGCTTTTCTTTGCATTTTATTTTCACCTCAGTTGAAAAATAATGAAGTTGCTGATTTGACTCACTTTTCTACAAAATGCGGCTGTTTTTAAAGTTTTTATAATTAACGAAACGGTGGATTGTCGTCAAACTTTTTTTAATTGTTTCTGAAACTCCAATCTCCACTGGGAATAGTTTTTTCGATCCTCATATAATCTCAATCAGACTCCAATCATAATTCAACAGTTTTAGAGTCATTTTTCAGAGCTGCCATAAGAGCCCATGCATTATTTCTCAACTTTAGAATTTAATTGCGTTAAAACGGAACGGTCAAATTTTCTAAGACTTCGCCATTCGATAGACATACACATTTTGACCTAATTCTGAAATTATCAAGTCCTTGTCTAATTTTAGCCCATTGCGCTGGAATATCCTTAAGAGGGAAACAAACTTAAAACAAGACTACTTTTTTCTGGAGTGCAGGCGCCTCTCCAGCTAATTCTTTAGCTTGGCTTTCGTAAGCAAATGAAGGAAGTTTTACCTAATCTCTCACTAAAGTGAATGTCTTTGCGATTCTGAGACGGATTCAGCCGGAACGCTCTGCACTGGAGCAAGGAAACTTCGCCTTCTTAATATATCCCGGTGGAGGGCGCCCCTATCGGAGCAACTGCTGTGGCGTGCGCCTGTGGCTGTGCCTTAGGCTCCGCAGGTCTTATGACCCATTTGCAACCACAAAGTAGCTGTGGACTCCGTCACAGACCAAGTAGCGCGCTGGCAGGAATAAGGCGCACTCTTTCGCTTCTGCTCAGAATGTCACTCATCCGAAAATGGCCAGGATTTTGTTGCTCTTTTGTCGGCGAAGCGACAGAGCGAGCAACCTGGCACTTAAGTTTGGTGTCGGGTGCTTACATTTGCAAGGCGTGTTCGTCGGAGAGGGCGCTGGTGTCGCTGCTCTCGCTCATGGACGACTCCCGGCGGCGGTGCTGGCGGCTGAGGCTGCGGCTGCGCGGCCTGGCCCCCCGGACGCCGCTGCCCACGGCGTCATCGCCCACCTCGCGGCCCCCGATCACGCCCTTCGCCGGGCCCCGCTGCTGCTGGTAGTGCAGGTTGCGGTGCTGCCAAGCCATGGGCGTGCGCGGGTCCATACTGCTGATCAACAAACAAACAAAACCATGTCAATGTCGGGTAGCTGTCATAAGCGCCAAACACCACAAAGCGCCAATCCGTAACCGCCAAAGGTCTTAACCGCAATACTAACCTAACTTAACCTAACCTAACTTAACCTAACCTAACTTAACCTAACTTAACCTAACCCAACTTAACCTAACCTAACTTAACCTAACCTAACTTAACCTAACCTAACTTAGCCTAACCTCACCTAACTTGACCTAACCTATACGAACTTTGGCGTTTGCGACTTTTCTCGTTTGGCGGTAACGGACTGGCGCTTGCGGCGTTGGCGCTTGTGGTTTTTGGCGCTATCGAATGCCCCCCGTCAATGTCAAATCGAAGATATAGTATTCAATGTATGCATACAGGGAAATTCGTTTTTCAACATGTATGCGATTCCCTCAGATCCATTTAAATGTTATTTTGAGCCGACATTCAGTTCAACGAAAAGTACGACTTGAAGAGGCGAGTGGTGGGCGAAGAAGCTTAACATTTAAAAAAGAGCGGGAAGCTTATTATCCGGTATTGTACTTGCGTAAGGCCTGTTCCCGGCCCACGATCGCAGTCCGCCCCCAAGCCTTTGATGTGAACTCCGCGGGCCTATTGTACTCCTGTCTGTGTTTTCACTTCTCGCCTCATGTTAGTTGCCTATCTTTAGGGTCTCGCATTAAACCGACGAAATCCTCTCAAAACCCACGCATTTTTTCGGCTGAAAAGCAAAGGCTTACAGTTCCACGGATAGATACGCGTTTTCTTTAAACAACTTCACCTGTTCGGATGGATAAACGCCAACAGAGAGAGCTTTTACAGTTTTCAATTTTTGGTAATAATAGTCAAAGGATTTTGGTTTAAAACACGGTAAAGTACTGTTTTGAAAGTAACTGAATTCTTGGGTTAAGCGAAATCCAAAGGCTCAATGTGAGATTATTTTTATTGCTACACAGTGAAGAATATTTTCGCTACATACAGCCTGGTTGGATACGAAAACATCGTGCTCCGTGGAAATATAAATAAAAGAAACCTAGAGTATGAGGACAGTAAAATTTGGAGATTAGGATCATTAACTTAAACTTGATTTCTCGAAAGGAGAAGTAAAAAAGCGTTTTGCCTATCACCTCCCCTCTGGCAGTTGTCTGTGGCAGTTGTCTGTGGCAGTTGTCTGTGGCAGTTGTCTGTGGCAGCTGCTTGTGGCCATTATTTTGTGGCAGTTGTTATTCCAGTAGTTTGTGAACAGTGTTCTTTTGACATTCTCTAGTGTGAATGAGAGTGGCAGATCGACAAGCCGAATCCGTAATTAAGGTGTGCCGGGAGGGCAACTTCCGAAACTCATTGCGAGTTGAAGGCGATTACGTGCGTAGAGAGTCCCTCCCCCCCCCCCCCCCCCCCGCCCCCCCCCCCACGGGCTTCCCGACGCCCCCGGGGGTGGTGTTTAACGGGCTTTCCCCTGGGCCGGCCCCTCTCTTGCCCCCC
>Ga0058701_10002579_pt1 | contig 13844 bp, 9 predicted proteins | sample AgamicOrMae_FD_97039 | JGI IMG/M metagenome (GOLD analysis project Ga0058701, IMG submission 97039) | Agave microbial communities from Guanajuato, Mexico - Or.Ma.e | ecosystem: Host-associated > Plants > Phyllosphere > Phylloplane/Leaf | place: Guanajuato, Mexico | collected 2012-06-04 | reverse complement strand
CTTTGTAACACAGCGGCACTTTATTCATGGTTCCCACCAATGAACAGAATGGGTAAATCTGTGGCCGACCAAATGACCCATCCTAACAAAACTTTCCTGAATTCGTCAAAAAAAGATTTTAGCATCCGTTTTTCCTCATTTGGGATTCTTTCCTCAAGGTTTAAAACAACTTTTTCCTAGCGTTTTCCCGCAAGGGGTTTCTATTACTATTTCCCACTTTTGAGTCTTGGTTAATTTTGTCTTCACCAAACTTTTTGCAGCTTAAATAACTCAAGTTTACTCTTAACTTCGTCAAGGAAAGCCTCACTTTTCAGATTTTTTGCCGAACCATGCTTTTTCTTGACCCACTGGCGGGGTATGTTTTTAGACAGAGTCGCCGTTCGCTAAAACTCTTTCGTCGGGTAGTGTTTTCCGTTTTTGGACAAAAATATTTGCAGGAGTTTGAAAAGAATTCTTTGGAACGAAATGGGTTAACCGTCGGAAAGGTGTTGAGGACTTTACTCGGGAAAGACAAGAGGTAGCGAACGCTACCTTTGGAACTAAAATTGTTCATTTGGCTGTGGAAAATCGAAGTCGCTTGGTTAGGAATTTGGTATGAAGTAATTTTCATGGAAAATTACGCGTGGGGGGACTTTTGCTGTTTATGAAATTTTCCTCAATACTTTTCCGCCGTATGAACCCTTCAAAAAACTTTCTTAGATCAAGAATAAGAGCGTGCGAAAGAGCAAAGCCGTTGGGTACGTGGAATCGTGTTGGCGGGAATCTAGTGAGGATTTGTTATTCAAGGACAGGAAGTGACGAGTATGGCTCGCCTCACATATTACTCCATATAAAAAGGCTAATCAGCCAGAAAATTGCTAAATTGCTCGCGACGTTATTCTCAGCAGGATTGCCTTTAAGGGTCAATATCTGCGAAAGAAATTTTATTTGATCGTGCTTTGGCTGACTAAACTTTTACCCTGACCTTTTTTTCCTTTTTTTCTGGTCAAACGATTTTTTTGTTCCTATCTAGGTCCGCAGTAAAAACAAATCCCCCGTTTTGGGGAATGCTGTACCTGTTTTGGGTGTCCAACCAAAACGGGGTTGCTTTGTATTTTGGTTATTTTTCAAGATAGGCTTGTTCAGCCTTATCGTTCGAAAGGTCTCGGCGAGAGCTTTCCATTGATGTGGCTGAACATAGGTTTATATTGAAAAATTACCAAATTACGGACTACCCCAAGGCTTAGTTTTATATACCCAAAACAGGTATGACATTTCCCAAAACGTGTTTTTTTTTTGTTTTTGTTTTTACTGTGTTGGCAACATGACTGAAATCGACTGTAACGCGGGAGCACCTTTTGTATCTAAATACATCAGTAGTACCAACACAAATGAAAAAAAATGAAATCTTGAATCAGCCTTGTATTCCCCCGACTTGTATTTCGACGGTCAGCATCTGGGACCGAGGTTGGGAGGTTGGAACGTGACTTCGATCGCACCTTGCTTAACGGTTCGTTAACACGTTCGTTCTTTTCATTTCCTTAGGAAGGACTTTTTTATATGCTGATTCGTTGAAAATAGAGCACCGCAGTTGGCCAGTAGACGACTTTGACAGGCTCTCGCTCTTCGTCTCAATGCCTTTCCCGGCTCCACTGTTCGCTTAAGTGAGCTCGAAGCGAACTTTAAGCGCTGTTCCTTGCTCGCTCCACTTCACCTGACAACTGCGCACCACAATACGCAGTTCTCTACTCATTCCGATGTTAACATGCCTAATATAACCGACAACTCGCATTTTGTCTCTGGTTTCTCGACTATGCATCATATCAAATATGTTGTGGTGGTCTGCGCGTGCGTTTAAGTCTCTACATATGAATTCGTGCCGCGGTTTATTCGCCCGACATTTATTCATGTTCAGTACCGTTTGATAGTCGATACTGCGTTAAAATCTCCGATGTGTGTTTGAGATCAGGCCGCAACGCATTCTCGTGTCTCGTTGGCACGCAAAGTCCATCATCAGAAGTGAACTAAACTAAAATAGCCGCTGCATTAAGCAGAATATGCTTTTTGTATTCAGAATGTTAATGATTAAAAAATAGTGAACATTTTCCCGTGAATTGCCGCTCACTTATTTTACCTTTTTTATATAAAAAAAATATAAATAACGAAAATGGGTTTAAACGGTCTTCAGGGCTTATTTCAAAACAGTCAATTAACCTTGAATCAAGGGTGCTTTGGCGCTAATTGGATGTCATCGGCGTATTCAAGTATCAAAAAAGTCAAACCGAAAGGAGACTTGGTAACTGCTGAGATCTAATTTCAAACTGATGCCTATTGTGAGTTTGACCTTCTCGCTGAGTTATTGAATTCGGAAAAGTAATACTTGTTGTCTTAAAGAAGACTGCTGTTTTTAAAAGGCTCTCCAAACTCAGTAACTCAAAAACTAGACGGTGAACATATTGCTTATGCTCATTAAATTGTGTCTCTACTAAACGTATGCAGACATATTCATCAGCCTTCTGTCTTTATGTTGCCGATAGTTAAGAACCGCGCTAAGGAATTGTCAGGTTATCTTCGTCAAGATTTGTTTTTCTCGCTTAAAATTTAGTAAGCCACAACAAACATTGTATTTAAAACACGGTTTGGTGTTACCCATATTTTGTTGAATATTTCACGAGACGGAAAGAGGCTTGTAAGATTTTACGAAATTCATGACAGGATTATCAACCATAACTTATTACATTGTGACGCCTCGCAATTCGATTAACTAATTCATCACGGAAGTAATCCGTCTTTAAGATTTTTGGTGGTTGCACAAAAAATGTTTTAAATTCGATCCATCAACTTGGTTCTCTATCAGACAGCCGAAAATACGCTGCTGGAATTAACTAAACACAATGTCAATTACCTTACGCAAACACGGGCCCACGCAGAAATAAAATAATATGAAAGCAGTTCCACAATATTTAATACGCGCGACTGTATTTTTAATATAGTTACGTATTTTTATAATTACGTGCGTCTTTTTATTCGTAGCAAATGATCTATAAGATCTTCACTTTAGCGACGAAAAAATGGTGGAACGAAATACGCTCGCCTTAATACTATCTTGATCTTCATTGATTCAAACTTTAAAGTTTATTATTCACGAAGATGATCATAATTTACATGCGCAGTTGCTCTATTCCTCGCTCCGCTTAGCAATGTTGCTAAGCCTTATGGTTGCATCACAGTGGCAGGAAATGTCTCGACGGTGTCACATAACTTCCCGTCCAAAGCTCTCAAATTAGATGGGATTAATTAGTTACATAATACGTGTGATGTTGAAGGCGAAGTTTGTCTTTAGCGGAAATCCGCCAGATTAGATGGGCGGTTGCTTGCCTGGATGATATAGTTTGGCTTTTTTTTTAAAGGCTTTTTTAATGTTGTTCTTTTTGGTTCAAACGTCTTATTATTGGATACCTTTTTTAAAGTTGACAACTGGTTGGATTTATTTTTCTTGTGTTCCACCGTTACTCGCAGCTTCGCGGATGCTGGAGACAATGTCACGTGCGCTAACCTAACATTAGTTAACCCGGATCAACCTAACCTTTGCGCTATTATGTCGGTAATCCTCGTATGATATAATCGTAAAAACACAAGAAGTAAAAAGACCCACTATTGACCCACTAAGACCAAATTGCACTATGCCTGTTGATCTCTGACTCTCGTGTCTTTGAGAATCGGTGTTGCCTTTCGCGACCTGTTTTCATTTTGCGCGGTAAAAGTTGTTTCGATCAGTGGAGGCTTTCTCGTTGTAAACACGGTGTTGTACCGCCTTGCAGCATTCCCAAGAACAGCCGCTCACTGCCAAGGGAATAGATTAATCCTTGAACTGTGTAAGCTTAAGGTGGGACACTTCAGAGGAAACATCGCAGCCCATCCGTGATCCTGAAGTGATGCCCCTGGCGGCGCGGCGTCAATCCTGTGGTGCCCTCTATGCATACATGGAGTCCATGATGCGAAGAGGACCCGTGATTTCGCGCGAATTCGGAAGTGAAGTAGCTGTCAACAATACACCCAAGCATCAGACAAGGAAACAGAACATTCCAAATATTACAGAGGCTTAAATTAAAAAGGGTGATTCCGGATAAATCGCATGCAAATTCGTAAATAAAGCACTCATTCGGAAAAAATAACATCGAATCAGATTTGTGTTTGTCTTTTAAGCTTTTTGGAATCGACTGAACCCACAAAACTTCGAAAGTTTAGAAGGCGATCTGGTTAATTTTTAAGTGAGGTCAGTGTTAACTTGAGTTTTTATTGATAAAACATGTTTGTTAATAATTAGTGATTTTCCTTTATTTTATCTTTAGCAGTAGGCTTTTTCCGTAAGGTGGAAAAATAAAATAGGGCCCTTTTTAAGTATTTATTTTCAGCTCTTTTTATCCTCGTTTTTAAGCCATAAAAAATGTTTTATATTTATAACTGAAGGGAAATTTTTTAAGTCTTAATTTAAAATTTAAAAAATGTCTGTTTTATTATTTTTTTTTATTAAAAAGAATGTTTTTAAAAATATTTTTTTTATATTATCATTGTTTCTTTTTGCAAACAATGGCGTGATATTTTGAAGATAATAAGTTTTCTTTTGTCAAAAAACGGGTAAGGATTGTATTTTCGGATGAGTTGTAGAGGATAATTCGCGTATTTTGACAACGCACGCCTACTTTTGAGAGGAATGACGAGTCTGAGATGAGGCGGCCATGCATCTTACGACGGGATGCTGGGCAGGGGCGGCAGCGGCAAGCCCCGGGGCCCCAGCGTTTTGGCTGAATGAGTGATTGAGGGTGGCCTTCGCAACTGATCAGGGGGCGGCGCAATAAAGGAAAGCAGGAAAAAGACTGCTGGAAATGCGAAAAACGAGACGAAAGTTTGGCGTGGCACAAAGCTCATGTTACGCTGGAAAATTGTGCTTTTTGCGTGGTAGGCACCCCCCCTCCCACGCCCCGATGTCGACCACCTCGCTGCGTCTGATGGAATGTTATGGCCATCGGCCAGCAGATTTCAATAGGACTTCCGCACGTCAATTTTCAAAGAGAATTTTTTATTTCCCATAACTGTTAAAATGACAGTTGTAAATTACTATAAAATTACTGTAAATTACTTGTAAAACACTATTAAAAACAAAAACAAAACTCTTAAAAACAAAGTCACCGAATAATATGCCTATCTAATGAAGTTCAGCGAAATTTGACATAATTAATTGCTGTTGCTAGAGGTATGCTTGATTAGAAAAATGATACCTGCGATAATTTCCAATCAAAATTCTTGTTTATATATTTTTTTTACTTATTTTTTATCCGAGCTTAATTAATAACGGTGATTATTGAGTGGTTGGATGTGGACAAGACAAGTGTAATGAACTATAACGAAAAGCTTCCGCCACCACTGAAACCAATTCACGTAATTTCTAAAAGTTCATTAGAAATATTTTAAAACAAAACAGTTGTTTTTACGATGAAAGTTTCCTATGTAGTTAATATTTGTGTATTTTCGTTTTGGTAAACTCTTAAAATTAAGTTTTATGACCTCCTCCGTCCTAAGCTAATATCGCAATCGATGATTTCAGAGTTATTAAACGTTAAAAAAAGTGCCTTTTCTTTTCAGTAGATGATAGTAAATTTATATTTTCTTTGCCCTAATCGATAGATCTTTTTGCACGGGACTGTTTAAATTCGTGTTTCTACGTGGTACTTTATGCGCTTGTGTGCCCGCAGTTACAACTACGACTTATTCAGACATTAGAATCGTGTAAAAGCAGAATTCGTGCCGTTCAACTTTAAGCCGAGTTGCGAAAGTCAGCAGCTCATGTCGGTAGGTGATGAGTTATTTAAAGCGGTGGCGAACTTTGCAACAAGTTTATGACCGGGAAATCACCTGCAGCAAGCGACCCGCACTCGACGAAACAAAAAGCTCCGCAACACTGCAAAACTAGGAGCTAGTTCATTCCTTTCCTCTGACCGGTAATGCTTCAAATTTTGTGATTGTTGCTTAAAAATTTGTAGGGCCTAAAACTTGTGGTCATGATATTTCTTTAAACATGAACTGTATGTAGACCTATGAGCAAATTTGAGGTCAGGTTGTTTCTTTAAACGAGATTCAGAATAGTTTCGTTGGATACTTGCACAGCGGAGAACACGCAACTGGGGCGATTTTAGTCGAGTTAATTAGGAATTCCTTGTTAGTGGGCAATACTAACTACTGTTCTGCAGTAAAGTTTCATCTTGGTTTTTACAAAAGTAGAGGTACAGAAGTAAAGTGAAAGCTCGGTTTGAAAAGTTCGGCTTTCTCAAAGAAAAGGTCGGCTCGATTTGCACGACTATGTGAATATAACGGAATACTTGAACGCATGGTAACCAACCGAATGCATTTTAAATGGGAGGCGACATAAACGCACGGAAAACCGACCTTATACACTTAAAATGGGGCAGGGTGTGAATAGTCACTGCGAAAAAAAAAGACCTCGGAATATCTCTTTGGCCCTAAATGAGGGACATTGGTTTAATGAAGAGACGGAATAAGATTTAATTCAGGAGTTACGGCGTGGCGTAATTTTGACGCTTATGAAAAACAGACTATTTTTTGCTTTGGTGCTTGCTGCTTGGAGGGAGCTGGGAACACTCATTCTTTTTTATCTTAAAATAAAAGAAACGGATGTGCTTAAAAAGAGAAAGTCGCTGCTAAAAACGAACAGGTTTAAACAGGCGATGAAGTAGTTCACCCTTTGATTGCGTTACTTTTGCTACCTTAAATAGACACGCTCCAACCAGTTCTGAATGACTCTGAAAATCATCCTGAAAGAAATTCTTTTTGCGCGTCTCTCGCTAGCTGCTAATGAAAGACTTAGTTTACACGGAGACAGTTGTTAAAGCAATTAGCTTAGAAAGCACCACCTTTTTTATTATATTCTCATTAAATTTTTTTTTGAATTTGTTTATTCAGTAACAGCCGCAAGTTGGTCATTTTTTGTACGGCCTCTTCGAGTTTGGCTGTTACATCGCGTTGGCGCGAGTTGGGCCATTTTGCATAGGGATAAACGTCATAAGTGCTACTACCAGGCGAGCGAACTCACTGTAGATATATACCCAAGTACTCTATTTACCCTGACATGTTTCCTTAATGGGAGCCGCATTGTGCAATACTTTTCACCGATGAGAGTATGAAAACGGGAAAAAAGGAAAAGACAAGATCATAAGCAGGAGTGCCGGACATGAAAGGCGCATTCTAGGCATGCTACAAAAGTCGACATACTCCTCAAATGTTTTTTTTTAAACAAAAAACAAAACTAGAACCGTCCTCTTTGTGATTTCGCTTTCCGCGCACTTTCCGACTGTCCGAGGAGTATCTGTTTGGTCTGTAAGAGTAATGAGGCTCACTTTAATCGGGGTATGGAAGTCGCTCTTGCACGACTTTTGCAATATTTGCCCGCTTTTTAGGAAGTAGTAGCGATTAAAGTAACGATAATTATAAATTAGTGAGTCTTGAGAAAGATTTTAACTCGAATTTCGTTTTTTTCTTCTTCTTTTTCTTAAGTCAAGTGAAAGGTTGTTATTTCAAGACAGAAGTAACCTTAACTCATAACATAATTTCTTACTCAGAGAAAAGCATTCTCGAGAGGAAAACAATTACTATTTGAAGAGAATTATTTTTTTCTCGATCACAGATTTTATTTTTAACAAGCTTAACTGTCACTGACCTGTGACGCAGCCTATGATAACCTCTTTAAGTACAGACTTTTTATTTGAGGGTTGCAAGTCCGTGGTTTTAAAGGTCAAGGAGACTTGTCGGTACTCTTTAGCCACACTGGAAAAGCCTTTTATTGTGAGCTTATCCATTCATCTTTCCCGCTGGATCAGGACCGCCTCTCTCAGGTCGACGCAGTAACAAGATATTTTCTAAGGAAGAGAAAATTGAGAAACAGTAATTGCTGTTTGCGAGGCACAAGTCTCCCTCTAATTAAGCGAATCATGAGGCAGTAACTCTTGAATCCTGCTTGCTCACATCCTATTTCTTCTAGTTTTAGACGATTTGCTCTATTAATCTGTACTTCCATATAAAACTAGACCATTTTACAAGTTTAAGATTAGCTTAGTCTTAAAGTAAGCTGTAGTTCGACGAGCGTTCGAAACTCACTGTTATTCCGGAAAGTCTTTTGATTACACGTCAAAATGAACGGCCGTCAGGGTGAAGGGGTAACATCTTCCTGGAAATCTATCCCGGATATCAGGATATCGAGAATATTAGCCGGATATCAGAGGTATTTAAACGGATATCGAAAGAAATTGACCAAATTTCAATTATAAAATAACTTGATCGGTTTCAGCAGAATATAAAAAAATACCTGCTGGATATTAGCTAGTTATCAGTGGACAGTGGTCGTAGAGTGAAGGAGAGAATTATGATCTTTCTGTAAGACCCATCTTTGACAAAAATGTCTACCAGTTAAACCTTTATGCCGAAACCATGCGTGTGATTATACCCTAAAAAGGTTGGTTTTGCGATTAACCTTTGGGGACATCAATGGGCAGCTCTCTTTGCGGGGCCCTTTCGTTTGATTTAAAACTAGTATCATATTTTTAGAGAGGTGTTTAGTGCGTATATGATTTGAAATCTTTATCCCGGAAGATGGCAGGGTTCCGACGTGAAAGTTTGCTCAGCTCATTCGGCGGAAAATCGTATTTTACATTCACATTTTCGGGGAGTTTAATCAAATTATGAAGCAACCGGCAACGGTTTTATTCTTTTTTATTGTCCCTCAATGATTTGCAATCAGAATATGTTGAAAATTCAAACAAAAAATATTTGGTCAAAAATTGAAAAAAAAAAAGGCGAGGGGTTTTGCTTCAAGTGGGTCAAGCTTCCCTTGCTTTTTTTTTTCGATTTTTGACCAAAAAAAATTGTTTGAAATTTCAATTTATTGAGTTTGAAAATCATCTAGAAACACTAAAAAAGATTGAAAACGTTTCCTATTGCCTTGTAATTTGATTGAATGCCCCGAAAATGCGAATGTGAAATGCGATTTTCGCCGAATGAGCAGAGCAAACTTTCGTGTCCGAACCCTACTACTAGGTGTAACACCTTGCTGGGAAATCTGTGCACCAGATATTTGGATTCCAACAATATCAGCCTCATAACTGTAAGGACATTATGAAAAAAATTGACCTAATTTCAATTAAATACCCGACACTCCACCGAACATCAAAACACATGTGCTGGATATACCTGGATATTAGCCAGAGATCAGTGGACAGTAGTCAGTGTAAAAGACTTTAAAAATCGCTGAAAACAGCTATGTTTCGACCGAATCCTTCAGCGGGATATCGAGGATGTCAACAGGATATCAGCCCTTAGGTTTAACTTTGGTAGAACACGAAAAATAAGAAAATATGACCCTCAAAATTCAGAGTATGAGATTTGAAGGAGATCGTGACGAATGGATTCATTTTCAACTTGTGTGCGTTTGCAAAGCAAATGAATAATAAACTGGAATAAATTACCAAGGTCTAAATCTGGCATTCCGCGAACTAGTTGAGTATGACAAGCGTCCCGGATGGTCCTCAGCTAACTGTAAGTCAACGTATATGCACATTAAGAACACATGTCGAGCCCTGCTTAAAAGTCAATACCGTAAAGGAGGTATCTAGTTAAATCACATCGTATGTGAGTGAATAATTCCACTTTACTAGATTTGTCACGCACACGTTGCTCGTGATGACACATGATTAAGTGTAAATCAATATGCAACCCACAACATTGTGAAAGATATAAAATTGTGCGATCCAAGTTTAGCGGCAAAGTCTGAACCGGTTGACAGCAGGGACACAAAGAAAATGGGGAAGGAACCTTCACAAACCCACCAATAATGGAAGGATTCAGGTCTAAATTTGAGTCCATCCTCCAATCAGAGGCGCCCATTGACGGGTGCGACCCAGTGCACCAGCTGGCGTTCTCTAGCCCATACGGGAGAGAGGTAGTGGGGCGTCACAGGACGGGGTACAATGGAACAACGCGAAGTCTGTTCCTGGATGGCTTGTTCAGTGGACGTGAAGGGGAGGGGGGGGGATCGGAGAAAGGACCTTCACAGCACATGTGTCTCTTCACTGGAACTTGAGGATCTTATTCGATGTTAGTCCCCGTCGGCGTTTGTGTTGCTCGGCAACATAAAGGTGCAGGAAAACAGTTGTGTTCACCTCGAAATTTTAATCCAAATATTTGTTTTTTAATTAGATCGACTAGTTCTCCTTCCGGAAGACATTTTATATTGCACGTTGGTAGCACTGACCGGTTCTTTTAGGTTATTCTTACTACTTCTTTTGTCGCCAATGTTTTAAATCTCAATTCTGGAAAATAAATGTAATTTTTAAAATATTTAAAAAATTTGTCATTTTAATTTTTTTAAAGACAGATTTTGATGATTTAACTTTTTAAAAATTGACCTTCGAATTCGTTGTTGCCGTTTTTATTTTTATATTTTTTTAATTTATTTTTTATTTTATTTATTTTTGGCTGTCGACGGCTGAAAACCAACCTACGTAAGAAATTCGTTCATGCATGAGTTTCAATATTTGAAATGTTTCGTGTGATGTAGGCGGCGGAGAGATCTTCTCATGACACATGAGGCCTTGGCGAATTCTCTTAGGACTCTTGAGCTCGAGAGCGACTGAAAATTTTATCAGTGATCTCCCCCTCGGGTACTCTGTTAACAAGTTTACGAATTTTTGCAGAGGCTTTTACGACCTGGCCAATCATTTTCTCAAAATGATTTTATCGTTCTCCTGAGAAACGGAGCACGGTTTTTCAGGAAATATCAAAGGTGCAGCCTGTAATGAGATCATCTGGGCTGTAAAATTACCTTCAGCTGTCTGTCAATGTGTTTTTCTACGCAATCTTTCAGTTTTCGCTTAAGTCCAATCAGCCGTTATGAGTTTGGGAGCAATCCATTTGATCCATTGCCTGCCCTTCAAAGAACCATGTCTCTACTGGCACCAAGCCAGGTGCAGCTAACCTTACAGTTACTGCCTCCGAGAAGTAAGCGGCATAAGGCTTTGAGAGTTTGCTAACAAGCCTAAGTGCCCCTGACTTGGTCCACTCGACTTATGTAAACCATAACTCAGACTATAATAAGCTACGTTGAACTTTTAGGGTGTTAGGGCACCATCGTGAGCTAAAGAAACGTTGCATCTGCTTAATAACCATGCAATAATAAGAAATTCTTTTAGTTAAAGGAATTCAAACCTGTAGTTATGAAAAAAATATAGTGTAATACATATCTGCTATATTCGGAGTGGGGAGATTCTTTCGTTTCTATTGCGTAGGATCTACATTAATTATACATCACGTTAAAACACAGAGGGCCCCTTGCAACTCTTGGATATGCAATCCGCATTCCTTGGGTGCTGTCATGGTTGCCTACTCTCGATTTGGTAGGCGCTCTTAGTCAAGCAGCTGGGTTTTACCTGGGTTCGCATATGCTACTTAGCTACTTTCTCTGACATTTTCATTCATTTATTGTACAACCATACAGGATGTTCGAGGGTAGATGTGGACGAGAATACATAAGTAAGGGCACAGCAACTTTTTTTGGGGAAGTTGTTTCCCAAAAGGGCGGGCCGATCTGGTTTAGTGACGCGTGAGACGGGTCCCAGCGGAATCGGGCTTGGAACTGTTTTGAGGTGGAAACAAGGATTCCGTTGGCAGGGATGGGGTATAGTCTGATCAGTGACCTCGAGTCACTGTCTGAGAACCACGGCTCCGCGTCGCCGGTAAGCGGACAAATATATTCCAGGCCAACGGAATCGCTATATAAACAACTTGAGTCTCTCAAACAGCCCACGTCTGGACTCATCCAGCAATATTTCGTTCGGAGGTAAACAACATAAAATATATTGCCTCCAAAATAAGGATATTTTCAAGATTTTTTAAATATTTCTTGACGTAATTTCTTGAAACAAGTAAAAAAAAAGAAAAAGAAACATCGTTTAAAAATATTCTACTCACAGAAAAAAAGAAAGAAAAAGAGTTAGCTGATTTTGAACTTCTAACCATAAGTAAGTGAGATCTTGCTTTTAAGCTAATCTCCGGGGGGGGGGGGAGAAAAAATATTCTTTTCATTTTTTTTCCATTTTCATTTCTTATTTTTCATTATAATATCTTATTTACTTTATTTTTATTTATTTTCGTTTATTTTTTTATTTTATTGTCTTTGTCTATTTTATTTTTTCCTTATTTTTTATGAACGAAATTTTCAATTGTTATGATTTTTTGGTAACCCAGAGTATGTTTTCTTTGAAGCATTTGTGAAAAATCGAGAAAATGAATGTAAAAAATTGGTTTTTAGGAATTAGTGTGAAAAAATAATGTCATGATATTTTGGTTATAAAAATAGGCCGATATGATAAAAAGAGAGAAATGAGCTCTTTTATAGGGTGCGTCCAGAAAGTATTACCTCAAACAGATACCACCCATGGGATCGGAGTTGGGGAGGAATTCCAGATTAGGAAACCGGTCTCTGGAATCCAACCACCACGCCCGTGTGTTCAATTTAACAATGATGGAAGTTTGGCAACGTCGCTCAAGCAAAAGGGCAAGTCTTGATGTCTTCCCTTGACGGAGTTCCTTCTCTCTGTTAATGTATTGTCGTCGGCGTATTGACTCGGTGATGTCACTCCAGCGCTTCGCTGCAATCGTGCATGTAACTGTTTTTTTTTTTAACTGGTTATTGTTCAGCTTGAATTTTTTAAACGAAATTTATTGTTATCTATTAGAGGACACTTCTGGATTTTGTTATCGCTTCTACCATGTGGTAGTTCCGAAAATCTTTTTATTACATCAAACTACTCACTTAAGGGCTGCGATATCAAGAATCGGCCACCGTCGATTTGTAAACATAGTCACAACCTCTCTGGATATCAAAAAATGACCTGCATATGCATAACTATCACCTCACGCCCAAAAAATGTTAAACACTCGTTTTCGTATTTCAATCCGTTTTACATTTTCAAGTTGTGAGATGATAGTTACGTAGGTCTTTGATTCTTGATATCGCAGCCTAGAGTGAGTGATGCGCGAAAATCAGATTTTTTCAAGATGGCTTTGCTAGATCCCCCTTATTAGAGCGAAGAACTTACTCAACAGGTGCCACAACCCTGTTCTCTTTATTGTGCGACGTTGCCGAAATTCCTTACTTTTTGTATGGAACGCAGGAGCCTACCGGTTGAATTCCGAACACGGGTTCGTCGTCTTGAATTCCTCTCCAGACCATGCTCTGACATCATCACAAAACATCTGTTTGTCGTATTTTCGGTCACCCTTCATTTATATTTAAGTTCGTACTTTGGTTCTATTTCAAAACCTAATCTTGTTGTCTAGATTATGGGATTTTACAACTTTTGCGCTGGAAGTTGTTTAACGAGTTTTGGAGGGCGTAAATGCAAAACATGAGTCCAAACTTTTGATTCTTGAAACAGGAAATATCGCAAGCGGGATACTGCCAGTCTTCTAGGGAGAGCTTCATTTGCGAAAGAAATGTTTTTCCCTGTAAACTCTCGGTAGAAATCGGCCCACCAAAGTTATGTTTTTTGCGATGTTAATTTTCCCAAGCGGGGTTGTGGATACATAGGAAGCCTGTGATACCCACTGCCGCATGTGGAAAGGTTTTCTTTAAAACGTTTCTTGTGAATGCCATACCTTGTCGGAATTGATTGCATACTCGTGAGCGATAAAAGCACAAGCCCCTTACATGTCAAAGGATGTACTTACCTCAGTTTCACCAAGTTTTCCTGTTCCTTTTTAAATTATATAAATACATTTTTTAAATTCCCTCGGGATAT
>Ga0058701_10002578_pt1 | contig 13844 bp, 8 predicted proteins | sample AgamicOrMae_FD_97039 | JGI IMG/M metagenome (GOLD analysis project Ga0058701, IMG submission 97039) | Agave microbial communities from Guanajuato, Mexico - Or.Ma.e | ecosystem: Host-associated > Plants > Phyllosphere > Phylloplane/Leaf | place: Guanajuato, Mexico | collected 2012-06-04 | reverse complement strand
AATTGAATCTGCGGCATACCTATGAAAGGATAATATCGGCTTGGAAAAAAAAAAGTTAAAATAGAAGCCTCCTCCAACCGAATGTGTCAATGCGTGCGTTATCTTCTTGGTTTTGTGAGTTAAGTTTCCTTCAATCATCCAGCTCCCATTCAAAGTAAAACGATTCTTCGTGAACCAATGCTGCCGAATGTGTATTCATTCTTGACAGCCAACTCTTTCTCCTCTTTTTGTCCAGCTGCCGACGTCCAAGAAGGTCTTCAGTGGTCGGAAGAATTGGACGAAGTCTTCCGACAAAATTACGCGTCTGACCCTTCCCTCACGTGGCAGTACTTCGGACACTCCACGGGCCCTTTAAGATTGTTTCCAGGTAAATTAATTCAAGTTCCTTTATCCGTGTTGCGAGATGCTCGAACCCTCCGATATACTTCCGCGGTTTTGCAAGTCGGTAGATCATTACCTGTGTCTTTTGTGTGAACTGATAATTGCCGTATCTTTAAATGCACAAGTGGTGCACGTATAGTTATCATACTCAGAGTATGAGATACCAAACACGATCTAGGGACCTTTTTTTTGGACTAAGTTATGTTGGCAGCGATGCGTGGGTTGAGTCGGGGAAGGTTTTGGGGAAAAGGGGAAAACCTCCCCTTAGCTCCACACCACCGGTATTCCACCATCCTCCTTACGTAAAGTGACAAACGCAAATTAGCGAATGAGAAGTCACTAAACCTTTGTTTGGCAGCTCACTGATGAACATCACTGTATACTGTGTATTTTGAAGGTTACATCTCTGGCATCTTTTATTCACCTATCGTCGAGAAGGCGAGCAGAGCGACAGCAGAGCGTCCTACAAGGCACTCAGCCACACTCCTATCCACTTCCCTAACTTAAACCTAAGTATGACAGCATTATAACCCGGAAAGTTAGCGACAGTGACGACAGGTTAGGCTAAGGTAGGTTAGGTTGAATGCCAGTTTAGGTTACGTGAAGTTAGGTCGAATTCAAGGTTAGGTTACGTGAGGTTAGGTCGAATTCAAGGTTAGGTTAAGTTAAGTTGAATTCTAGGTTAGGTTAAATTTGGTTATGTTGACTGCCAGATTAGGTTAGGCAGAATGCCAAGTTAGGTTCAATTCTAGGTTAGGTTAAGTAAGGTTTGGTTGAATTCCTCACTCTGCTGTCGTTTCGCACGGCTTGGTGACGGAAGGTCGAACACAAGTGGAAGAATACGCTTTTATTATTGATTATGAATTATTCCCATCCTCGCAGCAATCCAGTGGCGAACGCAAGCCGATATGTATGATTGCCGGTCCCGTGTGTGGTACATCGAAGCAGCAACCTGCACCAAAGATGTGGTCATTTTAGTGGACAACTCCGGTTCTATGACTGGCATGGGTTGGACTCTGGCAAAGCTAGTCGTGGATACCATATTGGACACTTTAAGCAGCAACGATTTTGTCAACGTCTACCGATTCAACATGACCGTCCGAGACATTGTACCCTGTTTCAACACCTCCTTTGAGTCAGGAAGTAATGAGACTGGTGCTATGCTTGTCCAGGTACGGTATTCCGGTCGATATATACTTTAAACTTCAAACGTTAGATTTTTTTACCCAACGATCTACTTTCGCCAAGTTGAATGAAAACCTAACCTAGTCTAACGGCGACCAAGCTGAGCGGTAGCGAAAGGAAGTACTGGATACGGTACAGTTAAATACAAGCGGAGCGATAGCAACGCGAGGCACAACGCACTTAACCTAACCTAACCTAGCGTAATTGAAAGGTTGAACGAGGGTGGTTCACAGAGGTTAAAATTCAATCTTTAAAACTGAGAGCGCAGGATCAGTTGTATATTCCTGAGGACGTAGTATAAAACCCTCCATTTTTTGAAAAATTATCAGCAACAAAATCCTTATCTTTTTGTAAGTCACTCATCGGGATACATGTACTATCATAGGAAAAAACGTCCTCTCCCTGTAATCACCCAGGCGTCGGTGCGTTGCGGTTGCATACCTAACCTAGGCATCAGCCAATCACCTGCCCGATTCGGAGCCAAGGTAGGCAACCGCAACGCATCGTTGTCTGGGTGGTTGCAGGGGGGTACGTTGTTTTTTCTGTCTACGATAAGTACTTATACGCTCAATATAACCTTTAATGGTAGTGTTAGCAACTCACTCACTATTCGTCATTACAACGATAGTACATAACAGGATACAACATTGAACATAAAACCTACTCTTTTGGTTGCTTACTACATGGTGACTGATTTCAAAATAAATTTAAGTAGCGTCCTACTCCCAGACGACTTCGGCTCCAATGCAAACTTATGCGGAATATTTATTTTCAGGCCACAGTGGAAAACAAAAAGGCCTTTTCAGAAGGTATGAAAACAGTACAAATATTTGATAATTCCAACCATACGAAAGCCCTGCTGTTCGCCTTCGATCTGCTCCAGAAAGTGAGTTTTTCATCTTTCGAATTAACACAATCACCATCTTTTGGTAGTTGGGATAAATTTCTGAATCTAATTTTTTAGGAGAGGGAAGCCTGTTTCGACGATCATTGCAATCAAGTTATCATGCTGGTGACTGATGGCATCCAGACAAATTTAACAGATGTGTTTGAAAAGTTTAATCGCCGAAACGGGACAGCACCTGTGCGAATATTCACCTATCTCCTCGGGAAAGAGATAGCCAAATTGAAAGAGGCTCAGCTAGTCTCTTGTACGAACAGAGGTACGTACTCTGAAAATGTTCCGTATTGACCGGGATATGAAAAACTCTCCCTGGCTGGACTATCCGTGCGGATACTCACTTGGATATCCGTAAAATTACGGTTGTCCATGTCATATTATCCGGACAACCACGGATATCCGTAGTAAACTTCGCGCTCGGATATTCGTAACGCCGATATCCAAGCGGTTATCCGTAAGAATATATGTGCTACGGATAGGCCTATGATTACCATGGATATCCGTGGTTGCTTAGGTAATTCGACACGGACATCCGTAATTTTACAAATAAGCGGATATCCACATGAACAGTTTGACCAGGGCTCCTTTCTGCTGCCATACCGTGAGTCCGCGAAAATGTGCATTGCACGTCTTCGCGTACAATCGCTAGAGGGCAGGAAAGTGTCGAAGTTTTTTTTTCTTTTGTCTTATTTTTTCGTCTTCGATCATTTTAGAAACGATAAAATATTTTCGTCTCTCGAACAATGACGTGGAAATCGCGTATTGTTTCAGGTTGGTTTTCGCATATCAATTCGATTATGGATATCCGTGAGGAAGTGTACAAATACATTCCAGTGATTGCGCGGCCACTGGTGCTTCAGCAAGAGCATCACCCCGTCATTTGGACACCTCTGTTTCTCAATGTTGAGGTGAGTTAGTCTCATGTTTAAGAATACCTAGATTTTAGAAATGGACCAGTGTTTCCATTTTTCTTCGACCTAAAGTTTTCCAGGTCGGAATTATTACATGAACTCCCTCATGAATATCCATGAGTTTTCATGGATATCCACAGTTATCCATTCAGCGATAAGTAACTAAAAATAGATATCTATGAGAACATGGATATCGAAATCGTCATCTGTGAATGGATATCTAGTCGTTTAGAATGAGATTTCATAGCAAGTATGGACAACTATGTGGATATCCTTAGTGAGAAGTGTTATTCATTTTGTGTTATTTCCTTGTGATTTATTATTTTTTCTTTTTCGTTTATTTTTTGTTTTTGTTGTTTTTTCGTTTTTTTCTTTCGTTTTTTTGTTTGTTTGTTTGTTTTTTTGTCTGTTTTTTGTTTGTTTTGTTTTGTTTTGTTTTCTTCTCCTTATTAGCGGAAGGCATTTGGTAAATAAGGGTTTTGAAGACAGAAGTATTTTGAAAAGGTAGGTTAGTCGGTAGAAATTCATTTTTCTGTGTAAATCTGATAGGTAGTCTTTGCTCCACAAATCAAGATTCTACTCACATTCTAATGAACGATTTTTTTTTGATTGTTTCGCTTTTTGTATGGCTTCCAAGAAATTGTGTCATTTCTTGTGCTTGTTTACACTTCACCGGTGATGTTTTATTCGATGATTTTTTTCCTAATCTACCGATACACATCTCGCATTGACTTTGGGATACAGTTTGGCAAATAAACTGCTCACTTAATACAAGTTTCATTTTGTCATGAGGAACTGGCGAAAGAGTCGGTGCCTTCTACTAATATTTCCAACAGGACATGAGAATGCAATCTTGGCTTCGATTTGCAATGAACTTCAAAGAACAATCGCTGCGACTTAAGAGTTTTGCTCTCAGCAAGGCAGCGTATCACAGTCGACTCAGAGAGGACAAATTATATATTCGAGAGGTATCAATCCTGTAGAACATCTTGATTTGTAGAAGAGTGTTTGAGCGAATTAATTGTAAAGTTGACTGCGTTTGAATACTAGACTAGTGGCTTGTAGGATGTGCGTTATTGACAGTGTCTACACATTTTTATCATACCTTTTAATATTTTTTTTTAAGATGTGAACGCGGCAACCATAAAAATTCACCTTTTTTGTTCTTTTTTTGTGGGGGGTACAATTGAAAAAAACAACGAATTTTCATTTTTCCGGTAATTGCCACTGTCAATCCAGTTAATCAGTTTTACCAGTCAAAATATGTCCAAGATATACTGCTTGTGTTTAGTAAGCACCTAAAAATGTCTCCTCACATTCCGGTTATGAGGACTAACTGTCGTTTCGAGTTCATCAGATGATACGTTAACTGACTCAAGTCCTTCATACTAAATCCTTTTTCTGCTTTGGAACGTTAGCCATTGTTTTGACCAACGCATACCTCAAGTTTTAAAGATTGTATTTTCTACTTCGTGATCTATCCGGATTGAACCTCTACCTTGAAAATTTGAGATTTAATTGTTTACAAGCAAGTTGATCACACAGGTTGCACTGTGTCTCACTCGCAACCGCTCATCTTAGCTTGACAACGAAGAGTAGAATATGTGAGAGAGAAAACACAAGTTTTAAAACTGAGAGTGTTGCGTATATTGCGTCCTTAGTTGCACTTCATGAAACAGAGAGCGGATACGGCAATGAGGAACTTTTTGGAGGGGAGCACTTACCACCTTTAGTAGGGCGGGGCTGTGTTGGGGTCTAATGGGGTAATTCATAGAAGCACGATGCGGAGCGAGTTGGAGATGGACCAAGCAGTGCGTGGGCTAATGATTATTGCGAATGGGAACAGCTATGAGTTCCAAAAAAATGTGTTAAAAATTTTCCAAGATATTAACCCTTTGATAGTCAGTTTTAATGGCGAAAACTACGTGTTGTCTTCGATTTCACATCTCCTCTAAAATGTTTTTATTGAAACATATGAGAATGTAGCTTGTTTTTTCCGGCTCAGAACGTAGTTAGGCAACCGGTGAACATCCCTGTAAGGCGGGTTGCCTAGGTAACGTGGACAGCAGCGTGCTTTCTCTGAACGGAATCGTTTGGAACTTTCCTGGGAGCTATCAGTTGGGTCCTCTCTTTTTCCTCCTCATCTGGCGACGCTACTTCTGCTTCTGCGGTCCAGCCACCCCTTAAAACAAAGACGATGTCAAAATGTTGTATACATGTTGTGCTTTATTTAGCAGGGCTGCAGCCCTTGCTGGAGATGACATGGGAACTCATTCCCCTCCCCTCAAACACATCACACCCTCTATCAACCACATAACGCACTCAAGCCCACCTCCACCCCCAACTTGAGAGGAGCCATAGGTTTTGAGAGGTGCCAAATTGATATCAGTTCGCGCTTTTTGTTTTGCCGGTAGACAAACATTGCAAGGCGAACGCCCGCCGGTTGTGACATCAACAGCGCGAATCAAGAGGGTTTCGACAAAACAATAGCCGCCACATTGGTTCTTCCAAGATGGCCGCCGGCCACATTATGTAAACAAACAGCATATTCTCCGAGCTAAATTACTTTATAAATAATACAAAGTGTTTTTTCAAGGTGATTTTGCAGCGGGGACACGGTAAATCACGCCGTTTAGAATACTGCCGTTATGCTTTTTTTTTATTTCTAATTTTTTGAAGGTTTTTTAATTTTTTTGATCTTCTACCTGCAGAATAATCTGACTTGGTTTTCTAAAGGGTTGCCCACCATTTTTGTGTTTTCTTAATATTTTTTTTCAGCGTTTCCCCCCCCCCCAAAAAAAAAAGTAGGACTTGGTGCTGCGTGTCATGTTTGCGGTGTTGTGTTGTATTGCTTTGATCATTCTGCATCAGCTCCGAGGACTAGCACTTCCGTGTTTGTTTTGCTGTGAAATTTCCCTTTTCAGTAATTACCACCTCACAAAAAATAGAGAAAGAAAGAGGAAGAAAAACTCTTCTTCTCTCAAGCATGGTATTCTCATCGGCACGGTGAAGGGTTAACCTGCATGGTTTTTATCGTTTAAGTCCATACGGTTCGCAGTGATTAATAGGGAAAAAATGGTTTTGTTACGGCAATAAAATTAGGGACAACAAATATATTTATTTATTTTTTTTTGTTGCTGCAACCAAAAACTTTGCTGCAGCACCCAAACGTTTTGTTGATAGAACTAAGCATTTTGTTGTAAGAAAATATTTTTGCCATCCCTATTTTAAAAAATGATTTTGTTGGTATGACAAAACCTTTTATTTCGTGCTATGTTTTAGAAGGCGCAAAAAGTTGTTACTAACTTTTAGCTGTTTTTAGCAAAGCAGCCACAAAATTTCGTAAATTTCTGAATCTTTAAGAGCCCATTAATTACCGTATTTTTTTATTGTAGGCATATCTTGATTACTAATCAACTATAAAATTTCTTAATTTACACAGAAAAATGAGGAGAGGGGAAGCCTATATCCATTAATGTCCTCAGTGGATTGGTAGCCTTACGTACTAAAAATTTCTCGAAATCTTTTCTTAGCGAGGTGCAGCACGACCTAAAGCAGAGAGAGACAAATATTTAGCTGGAACTTGGCCGGAATATTTGTCGTGACTGCCTTAGTGCTCATTATATGGCAACAAATCCTCATAGAGACGAAGTGAATTACGGTTTCCGGTATTGTATCAGATAAATACTTCACACTTCGCAGGACGCGGAGGGGACGTTTAACAATTGGAACTCAGTCACCCTCCCTCTCTATTGATTTGTCATGCTGTGATTAGAACAAGCATTTAAAAGAGCTAATTTATAATTGAGATACATTTTTAGGCGCGATGGAGGAGCCGCCCATTGTTAAGTTTGAAATTCGCATTTTTCTTCGCTTGTGGTCTACCTTTAGTCGCTAAGCTAAACGGAGCGCCGGCGAAGCGAGGAACAACGCACCTGATCTAACTGAATCTGACCTAACTTTTTGTAAAACCTTATTGATTCAGAGTCAGGCAAGCGGAGCGTCAGCGGAGCGAAGCAAAAGCCACCAAATATATACGCGTGATTGGAAGCAGCTATTAATCACTATGTAATAAAAATATCGAACCAGGGGGAATACAAGAGGTCTAACATGCTAACTCACGGGGCTTACAGTACATGCGTGGATTGCGGTGTGAATTATGATGTCTTTTCTTGCCCAAGGCTATATTATGATTATTTGATATATAAGGGTTTTTAAGAAATATTTCCCGTGCAAAATGGCTTAATCGGCCTGATCAGAGTCTGATAAGTGCCTGATCAGGCACAAATCAGACACCGATCAAATGTCCGGAAAACTAGAGACTGATCAGTTTATCGGACATCTGATTAGTGCGAGATCAGACATTTTCGCACAGGTTAGACAAGAAGTTTCGTTCACAGGCACCGCGTTTTGACGCCTCGTGTGATCGAGGCATTCATTCATTCTAAGTCTCTCATTGTGAGGAATAAAAGTTTACTGTAGTAAACTTTTATTCCTCACAATGAGTATCACCGCGTAGTTTACTGTAGTCTCTAAAAAACTTTCAAAATTTTGGATATGTTTAGACGTTTTTGGGTGAACGAGTAAAGATGACGCGAGTGATTGTGGGTAAAACCAAAATTTAATTGTGAAAAATGAATGTTTTTGCAGAATCTGAAAGTGAGTGGACTGCACGTCAAGAAGAATAACGACACCGAGGATGATTCGCAAAGATATACAGAATATCGTTTAATGACGGCTGTTTCGGTGCCTGCATTTGATTATAAAATAAATCTACAAAATGGCGTAAGTAGTATGGAGACTGGTGTTTTTGTTATACATTGTATTGTAGGTCCCTTAGAAATTTCAAAGGTTGCACTTTTCCAATCCTTTTCGTTAATGAGCGTCGAGCAAAACACGAAGGCATGTAACGAAACGTATCTTCGCCAAGACGAGCGTAACGACTATGAAGCGAGGCATAGGGCACCCAACAGATTAATCTACGTGATTGTGTCGGCAAGTCCTCTTAATGCAAGGGACGCTTTCATCCTCGTTTTAATCCTGGGGGAACAACTTGACAACTTGAATAGAAAATTAGTAGATTTAACTCATTCTATTCCAATGGACCGTTTTCCATCTACTGCGTGTATTTTCAACGACCAAAATCTCTTCTTGATTTTGAGAACTCAGAGGAAAAAAAATACTACCGTTAAGTACGCATAAATTAATAAATTTATCGGAATACTGTTATTTTTTTGTTATTGTTTTCTTTTTTACGAAATTTTAAGCTTTGAAAATGCTTGTTGAGACCCTAACGTCTACGCAGCGGTGCACCCCCCATCTTAATTTCAACCTAATTTTTAAAATGTTTGGTTTTAAATCGTAATTTTTTGCATCTTTCTGCAGCCGAAAATTTGTTGAAACTGGTTGTGAGTCCTTTAAAATTGTTAAGGAACCTATAAAACACCGAATTTTGAACATTTGATGTGAAATTGTTCAATGTTCGTCTGCTGAAAGTTGCTTTGTGTTTCAGACACGGACAGCCCGCCTTCTCGGTGTTGCGGGTCTAGATGTACCCCTTGAAGACTTCCGAGATCTCACGAGGCCACATAATGTGAGTTACCTCATGTGAGCTGCACCGCGCATAAATTACTTAGCGCTCGCGACATGACACCTCCTACCGTACTCCTTGGTGCTCTTTCCGATTGATTAGGATTTATCTCATGAAGGCTCACAATAAAAGACTGGAGTCGACTGGCGGCGCGAACTTTTCTGCGACTTTAGTGCGTCCCTGCGAAGAAGCAAACACGCAGGACGCATTTTGTCACGGACCTTTTTGTTTGAGGTAGAGAGCTTCGTAGCAAGGGAGGCGACAACTTATTCCCGCGGTGTGCGCTGATTCGTGGAGGCATGAAACCAGCAACGCTGATTGGTGGCATGTGACGGTGACGTGGCATTTGACGCCTCTCATCCCTCCCTGTAAAGCTCTCTAGTTTTAGGAATCGGTATCACTGATCGATCTATTCGGAAAATTTAGGTCAGTTCAAACCGCATCACTAACGTATGAAGATAAAACTGATTTCATAGAGGATGACTTACTGCCAAGTTTTTCACAGTTGTCGCAACTTATGGCTACGAAGCCAACCTAACACAATCCTCTTGATCTAAATTACCCTGAGATTTCGAGGACTGCCGAAATCTCGTTTAAAAGGTACCTTTCGGAGCGTAAAGCTAATTTTATTTTTTCACTGAAGTAATTCCTGGTTTAGGCAGAGTCCTCAATCTAGGAGACGCGAAGAAATTCCTTGCGGCTATCTTGTGACCTTTCAGGAGAACCTTCATACATATGTCTGTCTCTTTCTATCACAGTTACAGCATACGGCTTTCTTTGTCTGACTAACCCAACCACTCAGAGTAGGGGTACGCCGATCGCGCTTCCCTGTTCACAACGCCAGGGTAGGGCAATGCCAGCCCAGGTCCAAAAATCCGCTAAGCCCATCTCAGTGGCTATGAAACTGACACCAACCGGATCAGCTTAAAAACCGGTAAGAATTTAAGCGGATCCGGTTAGATTTTTGGGCGTATCCGGTACGTAGGTGTCAGTCTCGTTGCTACTGAGATGGGCGTAGCGGAGTTTTGGACCTGGGAGGGTTCGACAGCGCCATATCTGATTATGGTTTTAGTTTAAACCAAATGTTCCTTTGACCAATTTTTTTTTAAGTTAAGATAGATCTATTTATGACCGCATCAAACGTGCGGGATTGATGTTAGCTTTCTTGGATGGAACTCTCTGTCATCACTGTTGTAGAAGCAACCCAGACTAGTCGATAATTAAGGTTACTTGTTGCGTGAAAAATAAAATATTCTTTTTATTTTGTTTGCGAATGAAATAGCATATAAATTCTTCGTTACTGAAACAATTAGCCCCTGCTTGTTAGCCTTCTATGTCTCATGGAAACATGTTCTTGTGAAAGTGTTGTCAGAAATGTTGGCACTATTGCTCTTCATTACACCTGTGTGACAAATAGGTCTCCGCTACGCCGGCATACGCACTGAGCATGTAAAAAGTTCACGGTTATTTCTATTCAATGAAGAAGCCGGCGCGGCGTTGTGGTTGTTGCGTGCTGACCTGGCGTATGGTTGATGTTGACAAGACGGGGTTGATGTTAGGGGCTGAAATGATTAGTTTCAGCCCTTGAATATGTAAATTGATGACTGCGGTTATTACGTTCTCTTGTCGGAGTATTAGCATTTACTCTATGTAGCTCACAATCAGTCATCTCCCTCACCTCCGCTCTCGGCAAGTCGAGGAGAATGTAAGAGGTCAATTTTCCGGCACTGTGATTCTTTTGCTTGCAGATCGGTGTAAACGGGTACGCTTTTATCATCACCAACAACGGTTTTATTTTGATGCATCCGGACTTGAGACCTGTGGTAAGCTTCGCCATAAAAGATTATTTTTCATTGTTAACCCTTTTGGAAGATCATGGATTCCTTGAGAAAAATTTGCTCTGAAAAATGAAACTTGATCACGCCACAGTGTGTTATGGACTATTGTAAAATTTCAGTGAGCCGACCGAAACTAATTCTTGCAAAGTGAAAGCGACCAACGAATTTAGGTTTTTGGCTGTTTTGAAAACGAACAGGTCGCGTTTTGGCACGCCGGCAGAATCCGTTCTGCGGTTGTTTCTTTCAGCCAGATAAAACCCGTTCTGGCTCGTTCTGGCCTATTCAAACCAACCCGTATTTTCCAGACGCTTCTAGATGCCCGGATATCTGTAAACTGTTTCCGGTGTTTGCTCTGGAATCTTCGATCAGCCTGTAAATACCTTTCCGTTTTACTAAACGCTCGATATCAGTGTTAATTCAGCAGCTGTTGTGATTTGGTGAATGTATCTTGTGATTTACTGATAGAAGTTTAACGTTACCAGTTTTCAGACATTATAACATTCAGAAATAACGCTACTGCTGCTGTTTATCTCCTTGCTTCTTTAGAAGGCTCTTTTGGAAATTGCCAAAACCGAATTCGGATGTCAAAAAATAACATAAGCAAGTCAAAACTCAGTCCTGTAAGATATTGGCTGATTTAAAGGATCCATGCAATGTCTATGGTAATATCCATGCCGAAAAATCCATTCACTTTAAAATACTGGAATGGACATCCATGGTTCATGTATGTAGCATAGACATATTGATATCCATTTGTATACTTTCAATAAATGGATGATTCGGCATGGATAGAGCATGGCCACTTCAACCCGGGCGGTGAGTGAGGTTTGTGAAGCTGTCATGATTGTTTTCTTTTTAGTTCGATGGCAAATTGAGGGAGAATTACCACAGCATCGACTTGACGGAGGTGGAGTTTAAAGATGAAGAGAGGCCTCCCTGGGATCCGAGCCCAAAAATCATCGAAGTAAGTCAATTTTTAATCAATTCTATTATTTGTTTCATTCGAATCGTCTTTTATGTACCTACACTGCGAATTTAAAAATGGTATTTTTCGCCCATTTTATTTCATCTACCGTCACCAAGCCCAGCGGAGCGTTAGCGAAGCAAGGCATAAGGCACCCAACCTTACCTAGGTTAACTTATCCTCGTGCGGTTACGTAACGAAAATAAACATGTGTGGAACACGAGTTATAGAAAATTACTCGTTTGGAATATACAGTGTAATCGCCCTTCTCGCTCTAATAGTGTCAACATCACGTGAGCGCGTGTTTCCTCGCACAACAAATAGACGTTTATTATAGTTACTGGAACCCATAATATCTATTGACACACGACAGTTCAACTTCGATTTCCTTTTACTTCGTGTAAACTACTGAGTCGGCAAGCTTAAGTTAACTTAGCTGTGAAGCAACCTTACTTAGGTTAGCCTTCGGAACTGAACCATAGCCTTATGGAGTTGCTTAGAAAGAGAACGAAAAGATGCGCGAAACTACAATAATTATTGCACGTTGTTTGTTACGATACGTACGTTAATACCACCCAATAACTGCATCCAAAACATGAGCTAACAACAGAAGCAAAGTCAAGCCAACAACATATGCTCAATTATTTTTTTATTTTTTTTCGGAGCCAAATTAACGTAAGCTACCGGTGTTCGATTACTTCCGTCAAGTTTAGGTAGGTTATTCACAAACAGTGCCATTATTTCGATTGAAATGTTGTTTAAACGAGGCGTTTTGCTTTACATGTCTCGTCTTGAGATGATAATAATAATAAAAAAAATCACAGGCGAGCTTGAGTTTGTTCCGGGGTCGAGATCCTTACCCTCAGACCCCGCCTGGTCTGCCCATGAAGGTGATTACCCATGTAACCCTTTCTGATAGTGTTCAAAGGCATTATATATAACTAGCGCGGCGTACGAGAAGTGATAGATGACCTCTTGAAGAGACTCAAACTCCCCCTCCACATTTCCGTAGCCGGTACGGAGTTCAGTGCATAGCCCACGTAAAGCAATATCAAGACTTCCCAATGAGAGCATGCGTGCCCCGAATCCACTCCACAGCCTTTTGTATAGTGATCATGCTGCTGTGAGATGAGGGCTGGACAGTGTTAAAGGCGGTGGACGGCAAGCAGTTTTAAAAATGCAGACGTTCCGATATTAGCTCGAAATGCAATGCAGCCGGCGAGCGGGAGAAACGGAAAAAAAAGCCGAATAAAATCTTTTATAGTCTCAACTCACGCCGCAGATTTATTTGGATTACTTCTCCTTATTGCATTTTATGAAATATTGAAGTAATTATCTTTCTTTCAAGTTGCGGGAGGCGATGGTGAACCACTCTAGGGCTAAGATGCACATTCGGATGAAATATCATTTCGATGACATGGTAAGAAATTGGCGAGTTGGGAATAATTCAGTTTGGTTGCAAACCTCATGCGTTGACTGAATGTTTTAGCGACGTGCGGCCAGCGAGGAACGGGACTTTTACATTGCGCCTTTGACTGGAACGGGTTTCTCACTGGCTTTAGCTCTTCCCTCTGGATATGGGCACATGAATGTCAAAGTTGGAGACCAAATCAAGAAAAGCCGGCAAAGAGGTAATTAAGTGTTGTTGTTTTTCTAGCCTTATAAGCTTTTATGTTAACCATATCCCCATGAGCTTGGACACCTAACGGGTACAAATATTTACGGAGCGTCGAAAGTCTGTGTTTCATTTGTGTAACTTCATTAAAAAAATGAACTAGATGTGTGAATGAAGAATTTAACCCACCGTAGTATTAAAGACACTGTAGGGTTTTGCTATTGACCCGACATGCTTTTATATAGGGAGACTTGAACTCACGTAACCAACCGAATGCATTTTACATGGGAGGTGATTTGAACGCACCGAACCCAACCTTATACATTTTGAATTGGGCAGGCGGGTCAATAGACACGCCTTTTTTACGAAAAAATTCTCCCCCAGAATTTTTCCTGTGGGTATTTTTTTTTTATTTTTATTTTTTATTGAAGAGATTCAAAGGTTTCTTGGGGATAGATT
>Ga0058701_10002577_pt1 | contig 13845 bp, 10 predicted proteins | sample AgamicOrMae_FD_97039 | JGI IMG/M metagenome (GOLD analysis project Ga0058701, IMG submission 97039) | Agave microbial communities from Guanajuato, Mexico - Or.Ma.e | ecosystem: Host-associated > Plants > Phyllosphere > Phylloplane/Leaf | place: Guanajuato, Mexico | collected 2012-06-04 | reverse complement strand
CTCTAGAGTTACAAGATAATGCACGGTACATAACAAAGACATTAATACAAAATTTAATAAAAATACACCTTCATCCATCAGTCATACATTCCCACAGGTCCTTACAAGAATTCATCACACCAATCAGATAGACACTGGTAGCAATCATTTGATTGTTTTGAGTTGGCTTTGCAAACGTCAATCATCCAATCTTGGAACAGCTCCTTGTTCTTCTTGAGTACTAAAAACTGACCCAGAACAACATATGCCTGCAACAATGAGAGATACTGTGAGAACACACAATAGCCTATGTATGCAAATTAGTAGCAAGTGTAACAAGCATGTAAACTTCTAACATCAATGACAAGCAAACTTGATTTTTTCAAAATAATCTTAGAAGACAGTTTAATAAAAAACACTGGTGTCTGTAAATAGGCCAATAATGGAAGACTTTCAAAACAAGAAAAGCAAACATTGGCCATGAAATATTTACAACACATACCTTGTCAAAGCCGCGGTCCTCTAATCTCTTGCCTAAAACCTCTCCGATTCCAGCCAAATCAGTGACCGCCTTATCTCCCATGGGCTCAGCAACGAAATTGCGATGTTTCTGTGACGTGCTAGACATGATGGTGATGGGTCCTTATCCGTCGACTAGATAACCTGAAAGAAATCGAAGGAAAAGTTTTATTTGATGATTACCGACCAGAATCTTGTTAAATGGCAAAATGTGGCGCAATGAAAAAGTCCGTTAAAGGAGATGACGACAGCTGAAAAGAAATGACTCAACCGGCTCAACGTTGGACAGCACGTTAGACCGTTCAGCAAGCGCGCGCGAGAAAAACAAAATCGTAAAGAACAAAATTGAAGTAACTTTACTCACCTCACTAAATTGTACGATCTCCTGAGGTAGGTTATGAAAGTTGCCAACAAGTTAATGTTTGACAAGAGCGCGACACAAGGTTCTGACCATTTACAGCGCGAAGAAACATTCGGTTCTCATTTGTTTCTGAATTTTCAAGGTCACTGAGATACTCATGGGGTATGAGAAATTTACAAACTATTTTCACAATTCCATACGAGTTACACGCTGCAAAAAAGAAAAGAAGCCTATTGTAAAGTAAAATATTATATTTATTCTCTTGTCGTTGAGATAATTTTTTTTTTCTCTTTGAATAGACGTAAAAGAGCATCTCGTCTTCTTCGGCTTTGTGTTATGGTTGTTTCAAGTATACCGTGAAATAACCTTGCCTTGCCCAAAACACGGGCATCATGACAGAGTGAAAAGAGACAAATTTAAAGATGGCTTCTGTTGATGACACTGGGTTTCTGACGAAAATTATTCAGGAAATTGTCTACAGTCCACTTAATTTGCTTCTTTTGACACTTATTACAGTTTTACTTTACAAAGTATTCAAAAGTAGGCGAAGTGAGGAGGAGCATGTCGAGCCTGAACCAGAACTTCCCAAGCTGCGTAGAGACTTCACAGCAGAGGAACTGAAGGCTTACGATGGAAATGGACCTGATAAAAGGATTCTGATCGCCGTAAACGGTCAAGTTTTCGATGTCACCAGAGGCAAGCGGTTTTACGGTCCTGGTAAGTCGTGCTTTTCATTATTGAGCACGGTACCGACTCAGGCGCCACTTCTCTACTTTGCCGGTTTCGCCCGGCTAACTTGCCTATTTCGTCCGAAAACGCATGTAAATATTGTGAACATGCTCCTTAAAGTGTCATGAAAGTCATATGTCATTTGTTTAAACTGAGTAATATGTCAGTTATATAACATATTGTCCACCTTTTAGAGGCCCCATCTTCCTTCCCACTCTTGAAAAGTACCTCCTATGAATAGTTTCTCAAGGCCCTCTTGCTGATGCATGCAAATTTAAGTGTGCAGTTGTTTGTCATAGAGAATACTACATTGGGAAACAAATTACTTAGTCACACCTACTCTGATTTGCTTTCACTTATTTGAGGATTTTGCTGTGTGTATGCAATTTTTGTTCTGTCACTCATTTTAATTAGTGTCATAAAATTTTATGATGTACTGTGATTACCACGAGAAGTTATTTGACCGCCTCTGATAATTATCATATTTGCTAGTCATTGTGGTTTCCTTATTTGCGGCAAGCTTCTACATGATTGCTAAGCTAATTTGAATGTTATTGATCCCCCTTGCTGAATCTAATTATGACTGTACAGGAAACACCTCTAGGGTTCTGAAAGGGCAACTTATGATTAACTTTTTGTGATTCCAGGTGGTCCATATGCTGTATTTGCTGGTAAAGATGCATCGCGAGGTTTGGCTACATTTGACCTCACTTGTGCCAACTCAGGCTATGATGATCTAAGTGATTTAAGTCCTATGGAAATGGAGTCAGTCAAGGAGTGGGAGATGCAGTTCAGAGGTATATCCTAATTTTTTTATTAAAAAAAAAAAAATAGAACAAATTTTGGTTCTATTCTGATCTGATTCTGATGACGTGAAGAAACATTTGTTTAGTATCAAAGCACCTGATTCAAAGTTGTTGGGTAGTCTTTTTAGTTGTATTTCTTGTTTGTTTATCTTTAATATGAAAGGGGTTGTTCATAATCTTATCAGAGCATGTTATTTTATTTTTCCTTTTATTTATTTTTTTCATGTCTTGAAAGTAACGGATATAGATTTCCTTATTATATTGCGACGTTTACAAGCACAAGATCCTTATCAAGTGAAAAACGTTCAATGTAACAGCTTTGAACTCATCATTCTTTCTCTTATAGTAATGACTAACATTTGTTCAGCTAATATCCAAGGGAAAAAAATTGACTTGAGAGGGAGATGCACTGCTTTAGCTGCTTTTGTGTTATTGAAGGCTAGGATAATGCCTGGTAATTTTCCGGAATACAATACCCAAAAATCTCGCGGGTAAAAAAACATATTCCCTTTAAATTTGCTCAGAGTAGAACCGTCGAATATCCTTTACGGGTATTTTATAGACAGAACTTCGTTTTACTCTTACAGAAAAGTACGAGTACGTTGGGCGCTTAATGAAGGAAGGAGAAGTACCCACAAATTACTCAGAGGAAGAAGAGAAGGATACAGATACTTCATCTACGGAGAAATCGAAAGACGAAGAGAAGAGAGCAGAAGAGAAAAAGGAAGACTAAATTTTATCAAATTTTATGGATAATACCTGAGAATTCTAAGCGGTGTATTTACGTAGGTGTAAGGCAAACACTAGCACCCTGATCACAGAGCTTGTCTATTTTGTAAATATAATTTCACTCTAGCAATGCCCTGTTAATTAAAAGTAATGTTGTTTGATACCGGCTTCCCTGTATTTTAGTTTCCTTGTATTTGCCAGCAAATCTTTTTAAAAGTTTGATGAATTTATCATATCACTTTTGATTTGACTCTTAGAGATGAGTGGCTGCGAAACATATGTGGAAGCATAGAATCATCCAATTCTGAAAAGTGACAGCTTGCGTTCTGAAATGTGCCTTTCAGAGTATATTTTCTATAATTGACACAAACAACTGCTGGCCTAGATATGGGGGTGTGTGATACTTTTTGTTGACAAGCAAGATTTTCAGGAAAGTGTCAAGGCGTGTTTTCTTTCTTCTAATCACTGCATTCCATGCTTCAAAGACTTGGGTTAGTCCTCTGCAATAATACCCCAAAGATAAAAGATGGGTTTGTTGAGTGCACATTCCTTGGGTCTATGAGCTTTGTTGGGGATTCAATGCCTTATTCAAACGTAAATGCGAACTACTTTGCATAATTATATTAGTCACCTGCAGAGGGTGGGAACAATGGCCCTTTTGTTTTTTGTAACTGTACAATCAAGATCAATAGCTGTGCAACACTTCTTCGCGACTTGTATAAAGAGTGACACGATTTTCGGCCTTGACTGTACATGAATCTAGTGGTACTTAAATGATACGCATCTTGTGGCTTCCCTGTCTGTGTAATACTTCATTTTGGCGGTTCCCAATAAGCTGTCAGCTTTTCTGGCTATTTCCCATAGCCACGAGCTCTTGTGGCGATTCTCATTCAGCCACCAAGTCCTCTGGCTATTCCCGGTCAGCTGCTAAATCATTCAAATCTTCCCGACTAGGTTTTCATTCGATCGTCGCCCACACCAGGGAAAAGAAAAGCTATTTGGGATCCACCGACGTTGTCTTCTGATCGACGTTTATTTTTGATTTTTTAACTTGAGTTTGTTTTAAATGTGTCATTGGTGAAGCCCCATTTCCAAGCAGCACATCACTTCAGTTCCTGTCACCTGAATGCACTGTACTTACTTCTCATTCAACCACAGATCAAAAAGGCCATCGTTTGTCCGGATGTGCCCACTGTTTTCATCTTTTCTCCTTTGTTATGAGTGCAAGTTCAATGTTTTAAAACAGGACCCAACGCCAAGTTAGGTTCCTGACTTATTTTCTGTGATAAAGGCTTAACGCAGTTATCTATGTTCAAACCATCTAAGGGGCCCACCATTGTCTCAATGGTTGATTTGATTTTAATTTATGAAGAGCTATGAACACGACCGTGAGAGTGTGATATAATGTGTTCAACTTTCCAAAGTTTTGCTCATGTGTAAGTAAAACGTACCGCTATTGTTGTTTCTTCTAAGGAAACTTAATCTTCTTTCACGATATGATGGATTCGCACCTTTTTTTTCTTGGAGTTTTTACTTTAAGCCTTGAGCTGCTTTTGCTAACCTTATCTGTCAATCCTTTAACTGTAACCAAGTTATGCCTGAAAGTCAGGATTCTATTGTATGAGATTTTTCTTTCAAGAATTGTGCAAAACTTGACCTGATATAGTAAAGACTGCTAAATTTACATTTTCTGTTTTCATAATATTGTTGCCTTCTCTTATGTCACAATATTTCTTTTTTTAACACCTGTCTTACATTCTTATGCTTTGTAAGAGGACATTGCTCGTCCTTATTTTGTTGTATTTGTATTAAAAGTGTAAAAATTACATGCAAGAAAGGAATGATTATTAAAGCCATATCAATTTTGGTGAAAATGGGGTGACCCTTGTTTCTATTCTTAAGATTTCATCAATTAAAGGATTAACTTTTTCAAGTACAAAACTCAAAATAACAGGCGGACCTGATTTGGAGGAGAGTTTTCAATTGTTAGCCCTCAGTTTTTTTCAAAAGATTTAACGGACGTAAACAACAGTCTTTCACGTTTCATCCAAGAATACTTTGTCCAGAGGGGTAACGACTTAGGCATCAGTTTTCAACCATAAAGAGGGGTCGTGTGAGGGAGAAGATATGGAGAACGCGGAAAACAGAAGACATAATTGGAGAGACTTTGCCTAAGACCAAAGATAACATCGTAATAGCGTCAGTTGTAATCAAGTTAAAGTTCATGTTGAGCTTTTCTCGTTTGCGCGGGGTTATCTCATTCTGACCATAGCGTCTCTAACGAAAGTGGGGCGGTAGTAAATATCAACGATTCTTTTCTGCGCGGAATCTTCGAACTGGACAAGGATTCCTTGAGTCACAAAGCATTTCCAAAAAGAGAAGCGCGTCGACTTCGCACCGCAAAACACTGCTACTTGCAAAGCAAAAGATCGCTAATGACTAACTTCGTATATGTTTTTTTTTAGAAAATATGCCTAAATTCTGTTACCTCCGAAAAAATCATGTCTTCCCATACACTAGCTGGGCAATTTTTTCGCCTCGAAAATCGGAATCTGCAATCCGAGTAGGCCTACTGAGTCCCGCACGAAGTCAGAGCAGGTTTCCTTGGCTGTTGGAAATTATGCTTACCCGTAATATTCGTTTTCGATACGTTCTATCAATAAAAATTTACATCAATATTTTAGATGTCTCAAGATAAAGCTGCAATTACTCTCCGTTATCATGAATAAAAACCTGCAATGTTTCGCGGTGGATTTGCTTGGAAGATTGCCAATTTGAAAATACGCGGGTCGGTGAGAGAGCGGCTCTTTAAGGCTCTTCAACGCACAACCTTTCTTTTTTAAAATTTTATTTTACCTTCATAGCTGGTGATTGCTACCTAAGAAAACATAAAAATGCACAGAAAAGGCAAATAAATAAACGGACTATCCCGTATTTCGCAAAAATTCCGTACGAGTTTCAAAGAAAAGACGATCAACCCGGCCGTCCTTAAACGAGATGGAAATTTTTCATCTTCCTGTCGGCAGTTGTCGGCATGGCTTGCAGTAGAATGCACTGAGATGCACTTTACGTCATTCTAAATCATCGTCTAGATCCGTAAGTTGAACTTGTTTCATCACATAAAGCTACCCTTTAATTGAACGTCTTATATTGAAAGCCACGACAGCACTGTCACTCGCGTTGTTTCAGTGTACTAGTAAACATAACCTCTTCGAGGTTAGGAGCTGTTTCCCTCAACCGTATGTTTACGTTCATTTCGCGCTGCAATGGTTTTGTTTTGTTCTAGGTTAAAAGTTACTCGATCGCCATGGTTGAACCAGTCCCCGAAAGTATTAGTTTCCCGAGGGAAGAGGAAAATATCGTCAATCTCTGGAAACGTCTTGACGCTTTTCAGTCATGTCTCCAACAATCCAAAGGACGAGACAAATTTACGTTTTTCGATGGACCGCCGTTTGCCACAGGCTTGCCTCACTACGGACATATCCTCGCCGGCACTATCAAGGACATAGTAACGAGGTTTGCACACCAAAGCGGCTTCCATGTGGAGAGACGATTTGGATGGGACTGCCATGGCTTGCCTGTTGAGTATGAAATTGACAAGACTCTGGGAATCAAAGGGCCAGATGATGTGGCTAAGATGGGCATAGCTGCTTACAACAATGAGTGCAGGAAGATTGTTATGAGGTACTCAAAAGAGTGGGAAATTGTGATGGGCCGAATGGGTCGATGGATAGACTTTCAAAAAGATTACAAAACCATGTATCCTTGGTACATGGAGTCTATCTGGTGGGTGTTCCAGCAGCTATATCAGAAGGGCTTTGTTTACCGTGGTGTTAAGGTTATGCCTTATTCAACTGCATGCAATACCCCTCTCTCTAATTTTGAATCGGGGCAGAACTACAAGGATGTGAATGATCCATCGCTCTTTGTTGCCTTTAAGTTACTGGACGAACCTGGTGTGGAAGTTGTGGCATGGACTACCACCCCCTGGACTTTGCCCTGCAACTTTGCAGTCGTTGTTCACCCTGACATGACCTATGCTAAAATCAAAGAAACTGAGTCAGGAAGAGTGCTCATTTTCCTAGAAAAATGCCTAGAAAGGGTGTACAAAAGTCCTGATATGTATAAGATTCAATCAACTTTTTTGGGGAGCACCCTTAAAGGGAAGAGGTATGAACCACTGTTCCCATTTTACCCAGATATGGTAGCAAAAGGTGCCTACAAAATTTTAGTGGATACCTATGTTACAGATGAATCAGGTACAGGCTTAGTTCAATGCGCCCCATTCTTCGGAGAAGAGGATTACAGGGTTTGCCTAGAGAATGGTGTCATCAAAAGAGATGATGACATCGTCGTACCTTTGGATGCAAGTGGCCGATTTGTCGATCCTGTCACATTTTTCAAAGGACAGTACATCAAGGATGCGGACAAGGATATTCTAAGGCATTTGAGGGAAAACGGCCGAGTTTTCCAGTTTGGTACGGTGAACCACAGCTACCCCTTTTGCTGGCGTTCGGACACTCCCTTAATCTACAGGGCAGTGCCATCGTGGTTCATTCGCGTGGAGCAGATAAGTGAGAAATTGCTCGAGACGAACAGCAGCACTTACTGGGTCCCAGATTTCGTCAAGGAGAAGAGGTTTGGCAACTGGCTGAAGGACGCTCGAGATTGGGCTATCAGCAGGAACCGTTACTGGGGCACGCCCATCCCGCTCTGGGTCTCCGAAGACGGCAAAGAAGTGGTGTGTATCGGCAGCATCGCGGAGTTAGAAAAGCTGACCGGTCAAAAAGTCAAGGACCTCCATAGAGAAAACATCGATCACCTGGAAATTCCGTCAGCGAGACCAGGTGGCAAGCCGTTGAAGCGAGTCCCCGAAGTGTTCGATTGCTGGTTCGAGTCCGGGTCCATGCCCTACGCTCAGTCGCATTACCCCTTCGAGAACGCTAAGGACTTCGAGAAGGCTTTCCCCGCTGACTTCATCGCCGAAGGCATCGACCAGACTCGGGGCTGGTTTTACACTCTCCTTGTAATCTCCACAGCGCTGTTCGGTCGAGCTCCCTTCAAGAACCTGATCGCCAGCGGACTAGTTCTAGCGGCCGATGGCCAGAAGATGTCGAAACGCAAGAAAAACTACCCCGATCCCATGGATGTCGTTAATGAGTACGGCGCCGACGCCCTCCGCCTGTACCTCATCAACTCGCCTGTTGTCCGAGCTGAAAGTCTTCGCTTCAAGGAAGAAGGAGTCAAGGGCATCCTCAAAGATCTGTTCCTGCCCTGGTTCAACGCCTACCGCTTCCTGCTGCAAAACACGACGCGGCTTGAGCTAGAGGACGGCGTCAAGTTCTCGTACGACGAAAGAGTTAACAAACCGTCCACGAATATTATGGACCAGTGGATCCTGTCGTTCACGCAATCGCTCCTCCAATTCGTCAAAACTGAGATGAACGCCTACCGCCTGTACACGGTCGTACCAAAATTAGTGAAGTTCATCGACAACCTGACCAACTGGTATGTCAGGATGAACAGGAGGCGGCTCAAGGGTGAAACCGGCTTGGAAGACTGTCGCCAAGGACTGGAGACTCTGTACAGCGTCCTGTTCGCTCTGGTGCGCACCATGGCTCCGTTTACGCCCTTCTTGACGGAGTACATGTACCAAAATCTCCGTCATCTCAACAAGTCGGATCAAGCTGAGAGCGTTCACTACCTCATGGTACCGAAACCGAACACTGCCCTCATCAACAAGAACATCGAGTCCTCCGTGGCCAATATGCAGACGGTCATCGAGCTGGGCCGAGTCATACGGGATCGCCGGACGATCCCGATCAAATACCCACTGGCCGAAGTAGTTGTCATCCACCAGGACCCAGCTTTCTTAGAAGAGGTTAGTTAAAACGAAAAATTTCCCAGAAAAAATAGGTGAAATTTTGTGCGAATATCCTCCGTGAATGTCTCACCAATCCGGCTCAAATTTACAAGAAAAGGAATTTCAATCAATTTGAATCAAAGCTCTGAGCTAGACGTGCATGAAAACGTATTAATAACTAAACAACAACTTATATTATAATTTAAAAAAAAATTTTTTTCTTAAACTTATGTTTTTAAAAAATGTCTAAAGGCCCAAAATTTTTCCTGGAAATTTTTCTCCCCCCCTCCTAAAAAAGAAAGAAAACGTGGTAATATTGAATCAAATCAGACTGTTACAGTTGGTTTTCTTAATATTTCTTTTAAGAGATTCTTAAAGAAAGAATTAGTGTACGCAACAGATTTTCCCACCGTAATCAAGTAACCATTTACTCTGAACTAAAAATCACAGAAACAGCTAAAACCGGGAAAAAAGTTGCTATTCAACAACTAAATTGACCTACATTCAAACATTACTGCCCGTTTATTCCTCGATGAAAAATGCATTCGTTGATAATGTCCCTTTTTTTGCAGGTCCGCGGAATGGAGAAGTACATCTTGGAAGAGCTAAACGTGCGATCTCTAGTGCTAACCAGCGACAAGCAGAAATACGGAGTAGCGCTTCGAGCTGAACCCGACCACAAGACGTTAGGAGCAAGACTCAAGGGCGCCTTCAAGACTGTCACTCCGGCGATCAAGGCCCTAACCGACAAGGAAATCCAGAAATTCCTGAGCGAAGGCAAATACGATGTACTGGGACATACCCTTGAACTTACGGACATCCGTATTATGTTCAGTTTCACCGGTCCTGCGGCCAAAGAGCTTTCCGAGAAATACGAAGCGCATTCCGACAACGACGTCCTCATTCTGCTGGACGTGACGCAGAACGAGGGTATGATGGAGGAAGGGATTGCTAGAGAAGTGATCAACCGAGTCCAAAAGTTGAGAAAGCGGGCCCATATGAACGTTTCGGATCCGGCCACCGTCTATTACGAAGTCTCACCTAAAGGGAACGCCTTGAGTAACATCATCCAGAAATATTTGGATATGATCGAATCGACGGTGAAGGGGCCGCTGAGACCGGCGGAGAAGTCGCCGAGAAACTGCGTCAAAATCGCGGAGGAGATGAGCAAAATCAAGGAAGCCGACCTAAAGTTAGTCGCCGTCAAGGGATTCTGCGAGGGATTCGCTGGCGCCAGCGGGGACGCCTCTCCGATTATGGAAACCGCTTGCAAGTAAGTGTTCTTAAATTAGCGAGTTTGGTTAAACCATGACAGCCCAAAGTATTTGGAGTGAAATTAAGCTTAAGAGAAATTGGAAGGATTTTTTCCGTTGAAATACGCAATTTCAAGCTTTGAAAAATCCCTAAATTATTCAATTTCAGGTTTCCAGAGGAGGGATATTTTTAAAATTGTGACGAATACTAAAATGAAAAGATCCTCTAAAATATTTTTTTTCTGTTTCCGAACGGCATCGCTGGGCGGTAGCGGGTCAATGAGTTCTTTGGTTACAAGAATATTTCAAAATTAGAATTGCATATGCTAACCTTTTTACCGAGATTTCTTCTATGAATAATGAATCCAATATTTTAAAAAAATCTCGTTTTATACGGAAAAATAAATTTCCTTGTTACTATAAAATCAACTCTTGCCTAGTAGTAATTATTTATACTTTAATATCAACGACTTCACAAAGGATTTCAAAATTGAACGTAAAAAGAGCGTCATCAATTATGACCGCCTACTGTTGTACTCTAAATAAATCAATACCGAATTTAGTTTGAACGATAGTTCTCAAGGCCCTCCCCCGCTTGAAGAAAAGTTTTTTTTTTACAGAAAGTTATTATTTTTTCTCTACATTTCGCGAAACGGTTGTTTGGAAGAGGTTTAATTCTTGCCTAAGGCAATTTTCAGGTTGTATTTTTTCTCGAAATCCAAAAATCAGTGAGTCAATCTTCGCAGAGGACCGAAAACAGCCATTGGGTTGATTCTGAAATACTTCCTCGCGGATCACTGTTCCATATTGTTTGTGTTACAGGTTTCTCGGAGTAGAGTTAAGTCCTGCGCTCTCACCGCGCTTCGGCGGAGCCGCCAGTGGAGTCATTTTGCTAGAAAACCCTCAACAAGAAAACTTGCTGGACTTACCAAATCTGCGGGACCAGGTTGAGAAGCTGTTCGGGTTGAAGGGAGTATCTTTCGATCTGGCCGTCGACGGGCGCCCTCTAGCGGAGAATGTTGACGTCATCTCGTTGGCGGGAAAAATTGTCATCGTTTATCCGAAAGGCGGTGACCCAAGTAAACTCCAAGCCTCGTCGTTCCCCTCCTTCTCTTTCGTTAACGTAGTCTCTGGAAACAAAAATGGCACTATTGTTTTAACAAATTCCGGAAGAACGACTGAACTTGTTGAGAAGAACATCCAAGCTATCTTTAAGAAACCAAACTTTAAATTGAACAAACCAGTGAAACACGGTGAAACTGTTGAGGTCAAATAGATGTTTCAAACTCTCTAATTTATTGAAAATTTTATAACTTTTTGTGGAGCTGCATTACTTTAAGGTACTTAGATTCGGTCCGAAGACCGGGAGCAAGGGTCTACTGCGGAATGATTGGATTATGTTGTCTTTTGAAAATGTTATTTTGCCTACTGTGTTATTTAACATATTTCCTGCAGTATTGAGTTTGTGTGATATCAGTTGTTGAACCTCAAGATTCATAAATATGTTCATGGAAACTGTTTTCGTTTATTCTTTCAATGCACCTTGTTTCCTGATTTAAAATTATTTAAAATTATTTATGCTGAAGAAAATGGATATTAGATATTTACGCGTATTGCACGGCACGTAAAAACATTAGTTTTATTGCGAGGAACATTGTGTTCAGCAGAAGTGAAATATACTTTGACAGGAATAGGTATGAAACAACCGTAAGAAATTCATTCGCCAAAAGGGGAATTCTTCTGTTTCTTCGAAACGTAAAACCAAACAATCAAAAAGTTACAATGATGGCAAATTTTTCGCAAGTTCTGTATTTCCTGGGTTGAACGTTTTTGATATTGACTGTATTCTACAACAATCACTGAAGAAGAAGAGAAAAAAACAAAAAGATAAAACAAAAAATAGAGAAAAAAATTGTGCAATTTGTGGATGACGAAATTGATTTTTTGCCAACTTGAACAAAAATATTTTACTCGTGTTCGTGAATCTGCAATAAGTGCGTTATGATGACTCGTATATAAGCAAGAGCAAAATGCATCTAATGAAAATTTACAAAAACAATTCAGTGCGACCTCCTACTTCGACTTCCAGAGCATAACTGAAAATTCCTATCAGCTCTAATGAACTCATAACTTCGTTCGCATCGAAAGGCCCCTGCGGTCCTCGGGATAGGCAAAGTCAACACGCCCATGTAACCCGGGTTGCCTACCCACCATCCATCAGGGGCCTCCTAACCAGTGTTGTCAGATTCCGCGACTCCGTCAAATTTAAACGTGTCTAACTGTTTAACCGTTAAAGATAACATCACGTTTAATCCTATTTTTGGAATGCTCAGCTCGAGAGCGATCCAAAACATGCCCGACATGCTAGGTTATCTTTAATTGTTAAAAAGTTAGACGCGATTAAGTTTTACGAAATTGCGGAATCTGGCAACACTGCTCCTAACAACACGGAACGAGCCGTTTCTGTCGAAAAAAATCTTACAAATCCTACATACACTCGTATATTCTAGCTCGAAGAGAATATTTAGTGCAAAACTAAGGATCGGTCATTGACTATCACACTGCAATACCATAATACCCCGGCGGGCTCCTTGTAAGTTTATTTCATTTACTGATATGTTAATAAAACTGCACCGGTATTACGATGAAAACGGCCATCGAGGCTTAAGACTGCGTAAGATTTCTACAAAATAGTAAGTTCATGCGTGATTGTATTTTGAACAGGGTAAGACGTCTCGCCCCAGAAATGACGAGCGACTGAAAGCAAAACGCTTCTACCACTGTCGAGATTTGAAGCCTGGACCTTCCGTTGCGGTGTCCTAACCTAGCCTAAAACGACATAATCTGTCAGGAGGAAGGCGTAATGGCCTAAATAGTCGAAAAGCAAACGTACAGGTTGTCAGGTGAAGCCGCTCCGTTTAGCAAACGATCACCACATCACCACCTCTTGAAATATCTCTTCAACATCACGGCTAATTAAAGTTAGGATATCGTAAGCAATTTATGAAGGTTACGTGAGGTTCGTTCACGCGAGGTTAGGTCATCCATAGTTAACCCAACCTTCAGTCATTAACCATAGCTAGAGGATGTTAGTTTTCATACAGTTGGGTAGCGTAAGGTTCGGTAAAGCAATGTTGGGTTTAAGGTTAGGCTAAAAGTAAGGAAGACTAAGAAAATCAGCAAACTATGGGTTTTGATGAGCAATATTTGGAGTGAGTCAGATGCCCACTTTATACATATATGTACAAAGAACATCGGAGAACAATAACCTTCACTGCGGCGCACAGTGCAACCACGTCCAACACAAAAAGCTGATCCCCGAAGAAAAGGCGGCAACTTTTGCGCTTTTCTATCAGCAAAATGTTGCACACGCTCGTCTTCACATCTCCCCAACCTTTTCGCGATCGACATAACGTCGCTTAGTATTGGTTTTTCGCCTACATATGCCAATAAATCACGAACGTGCAGTCAGAGTAAAATTATTTCTTTCCTCGTATGAAAAATTGTCGAAAGCTTTAAATGTACGAAAAAGGTCCCGGTCAGGTCCCGGTTCCCATCTTTGTTTTACGGCGGCTCTTGACGGTGCGAGGGTAAGTAGAAAAAGGT
>Ga0058701_10002576_pt1 | contig 13848 bp, 5 predicted proteins | sample AgamicOrMae_FD_97039 | JGI IMG/M metagenome (GOLD analysis project Ga0058701, IMG submission 97039) | Agave microbial communities from Guanajuato, Mexico - Or.Ma.e | ecosystem: Host-associated > Plants > Phyllosphere > Phylloplane/Leaf | place: Guanajuato, Mexico | collected 2012-06-04 | reverse complement strand
TATACATACTACCCCGTTTTATTTTCACACCCAAAACAGGAGAGAGTTCCCTATAACAAGTGTTTCGTTTTTACTGTGTGGCCCGAAACGAACTCAAAGCGAGTATTTTCCGCAGAGAAGCGGCATCGTCGGGGAGTCAGTCAGTGGTTTATTTGTTGTCGTTTCGTGGGAACCTCCTAATGAGTATCTCATTTTCCCGGCCGCCTCTCCGAAATTTAGTTCTCTACCGCTTTATGGCCGCTTTCGTGCCAAACTCCCTCCAATCGGCCAGAATGCCTTCCTGACCCTCCCGTCTTTTGTCTTTACAAAAGGCGCGTTCTATTTCGGAAAGGAAGAAAAAAAGAACAAACACATTTTAATAAGTTTATGAATGGGTTTTTGACATGAATGCGGTTGAGATTTTCGTTCCCGTCGAACAGGCAAGACAGCAGAAAAATAGTACTGGCAGCTAACGTGTTAGTTTAATGAATTTTTAGCAGTCTAGCACGGAAAAAAGGTTTTGTTATACCAACAAAGTCATTTGTTAAAATAGGGATAACAAAAATATTTTGTTACAACAAAATGTTTTGTTCTATCAACAAAAAGTTTGGTTGCTGCAGCAAAAGTTTTCGTTGAAGCAACAAAAATTCATTTGTTGTCCCTAATTTTGTTGCCGTAACAAAACCATTTTTTCCGTGAACGTTAGATTTATCTGCTAGAAACTCAACAGTGGCTGCTAAACAGTTTGCGTCGTTTTGTGGCCCCTGCAAATCTTTTAGCTGCTACATCTGAATTGTAGCGTGGGCTACTGAATATTTAGCAATATTCGCTAAATTGATAACATCTGCTGTATTAACCAACGCGTTAGCTTTCACTGCAAACTTTATTCGCGATTTGCAACTAAGAGAGTATTGCAGCTGACAAAGAGGGAATCGGAATCACTACCGAGATTTTATTGCAAAATTCCGGATGTTATGCTAATTGTGTTTTCAGACGCTCATTTTCCAGGAGTCATTTGAAAATCCCGCCAATCGTTAACCTCTCGTTGACCTTCGTAATGTATCGTGTTCTTACGACGAACCCGTCCCAGTGGGACCCCTTCCCCTCCGTGTGACGAAGGGGAGGGGGGGAGGGACTGTGCGTCGACGACCTCCAAAGAATTTTGCCATTTCGATCGTTTCCGGATTCGAACAACTTAATCTGGAAACACCAATTTCAACGTCGTCAGTTAACGTGTTACATCTAAATCGGCGTACAATTTAATCTTATGTAGACTTACTTGTATGTGCATGTTAATGCTCGTATCGGTATACGTACTTCTATGTGCTTAAATTGCTTTATTCTGTGAGGTAGGATTTTCCATGTTTTTGTGTTTGGCACCCTTTGTCGTCAAACGAAGTGGGGCAGGAGACGCGTAACCTGAGTTAACCTAACCTAAGTTAACGTAACCTAAGTTAACCTAACCCTAGTTAACCTTAGTTAACCTAACATTAGTTTACCTAAGTTAACCTAACCTCACGTATCCTATGTTAACCGATTTGTGCCCAGAGGACAAGTTTGAAAAAAATAATTTAAGGAACTAATCAAAACGTTTTGGGTCAAAATTTTGCAAAATGGTGTTTTTGAAATGATCAATTTTTTTATTTAGGGTAATTTTTTACTTAAAATAAGTGATATATGGGAGAATTTTGCATAAAGATTGATATTTTTGATGGGTCGATAACAGCCCAGTGGGCCAAAATCGGTTAACCCAACCTTAGTTTACTTAATCTCAGTTGACCTAACCTAAGTTAACCTAACCTTAGTTTACTTAACATCAGTTGACCTAACCTAAGTAAACTTTATCCGCATGGTTGTCCTCGGGTAAACCTCATATTGCAATTAAGGGTTGAGTAAGAATGGATCCCGCAATTGTAAATACGGCCTGTGAAAGAGTGTCAACGCAGATATACTTACAGTTATCTTTACACACTTTTTGTGTTCGTGTATACCTGTAAAGATTAAGACATTCGTATCCAGATCTGAATTTTTTCGTTCAGCTGACTCCAATTTGCTAAACGGAATTTTGGAAGACAGGAGGCGGTAGCTGATCATGCTTTTTCGAACTTTGGTCTTGTTTTAGCCTAGACCCTGAAATTCATCTTGTTTAGATTCGGAAATAAATGCTTATTTGGAAATGGCGCTGAAACGATTTTATGGGCAATCGTAAGAGGAATGTTGGGCCCATGGAAGAATCATGCCCCCTGAAACCCTAGACTATTTCTGTGTCCGTCGCTCTGACGCACAAGTCTACAGACTGGTTACATTGGACTTAACCAAAACACTAACAAACGTCCGTCTTTGGCGAATTCTTGTTTTCCCGAACTGTTACAAAAACTATCCGCCTGTATTTATTTTTAAAGCAATTTCAAAGGAACCAAAATCTTTAAGCCTACAAGGGGAGTTCTACAGCTGTCCGCCCCAGATTTCCTTGAAATTTTCAGGATTGCAAGATAGCGGTATGGGAAGATACCCAAGCCCCAAACTTGCTGCCGATATTCATTTTTACTTTTGGAAATAGCGTTTAATTTCGATCATTTTTTTCGATACAATTTAAAACCAACAAAAATCATTCCTTGTAGAACACCTGAAGTAGTTTCTTAGGCTGAAATTTTAAAGATCTTGCAAAATTTCCAGCCGTTTCCAAAATCTTAGCACTTTTTCGTGTTTTTACATTTTTTCTTTAATTTTTAACGCTGTTCTAAGGTAGATAAAATGCATTGCTGTTCTAAGGTAGATAAAATGCATTCTGGCAGCAACTTTTGGGCTTGGGTATCTTTTCATACAACTATCTTAAAAGTTTGAAAATGTCAAGAAAATCAGAGGCGGCAAGTCAAGGTACTCTTCTTGGAGGGGTATTTAGAATCGTTTCCTTAGAAATAAAAGGATCGTTACGCATATAGTTTCTTGTCTGAACTTTTTATACACTCTCGTCCAAACGGCTTAGTTATCGAAGACGCATCAGACACGGTCACAAGTAGGTTAAACCCGACTTAAAATAAGTCCGTAGTCTCGATGAATCATCAATCGCTTAACGCTCCGTTATAATCCAACTGTGATCACGTTCAAAGTCAGGGTCAACCGTCACTCCTTCCTTTGAACCTTGTCGATACACCAAACATGAAAGCGTCTCGCCAGCGGTGCCTTTCGGGGGTAGTGTGGTGCAGTCTCCGATTTGATCCGCCAGAGGGCGCTGGCTACAAGTCTATTTCTTTGTAGCGCGCTTTTTAAAACTGTCTCCTTTTGGCGCGCTTTTTGAAACTGTCTTCTCTTGGCGCGCTTTTTGAAACTGTCTTCTCTTTTAGCGCGCTTTTTGAAACTATCTTCTCTTGGCGCGCTTTTTGAAACTGTCTTCTCTTGGCGCGCTTTTTTCAACGCCATTTTTTGTTGCAGCGTCGGAAGGCGGTGGAAGGCAGTTCGAACCGAGTTTAGAACCGCCTTTGGAAGACCGAGTCGAAGAGTTGCGGCACCGTTTAAGAATCGAGGCGGCGGTGGTTGAAGGAGCCAAAAATGTCATACGCCTGCTACAGAGTTCCAGGGTGGCTGACAAGAAGGCTCTGCAGGAGGTGAGTACTGTTATCTACAAGGCTGAGCGAATTTGCGCGCGAACTCGGAGAAGATGGCAAGCTATATCGCCATCTATGCTTCGTAAGCTTGGTTAAGGAGGACCTCTAGTCTCTACTTTGTAGGTCCTGCATAAGGGATTCGAACCGCATTCATTGATAAGTGAAGTACGATACAATTTTTTCTGGTCTCTGTAATACACGCCAAGCCTTAAGACGGTGCCATCTGTCAAAATCCTTTTCTGGAAGACTAAGTTTGCCAGTGATTCTCGATTGATTGATTTGTTTTATTAACGTTCGAAAAATTCGCGTGATTCTATTTATCCGGTTAATTGCAATCGTCGAGGATACCAAATGACGTCTCCGGTCAACACAACCATTCATAAATGATTACCATTTAAATATTGCATTTAAGCTTTGCTTTCCACGTTTAAATATATAAATTTATAGCGAAGGAGTTAGCAAAATACTCCCGCCAAAGTCAAACTAAGGACCTCTCGTTCCGGTGTTTCACCATCTAATCTAAAGAAACCATTGATATGTAGGAAGCTTTATTATCGTGTGGACTAGCAAGCCATCAGGTTTTCGATTGAACAGCCTCTCCGTTGAATTTTGTTCCCAATTTCGAATTTTAGGCCCATTTCTTCTTTTTCAACTGATTTTATCCTTGAAATTGCAAATGACAAGCTTTAAACTTCAGTTTTAGAAAATGTGAAGACATTTTTTTTAACATCCTTATAAGAATAGCCCAAGAGGTAACAACAAACTGGAAATCTGTACACCGGATATCAGGATATCAGCTGGATATCAGACGTATAATGAACGGATATCTAGAGAAAAGTAACCAAATTTGAATTAAATATACGACAGATTTTGTCAGAATATTATAAAATTTCTGCTGGATCTAAATATTAGCCAGATATCAGTAGACAAAAGATGAGATAGTAAAAAAACTTGAAAAATCGCGGAGAACAGCCATGTTTCGACCGAAACCAGCAGGAATGTCAAGGATATCAGCTGGATATCAAGGCCTATTGTACACCGGATATCTTGAGTTGTCACCCCTTGGAATAGCCTGCCTTAAACTAAATCATAAGAAACCAAATTTCTTTTACTTTAAAAAAATGCAAAATTTCAGCTTGGAAATGTCGATTTTGCAGTAGTTTTAGCATCATGTCACAGTTGGTAGAATATTTTGAAGCAGGAAGGTAGCTTACTCCCAACACGCTCCCGCACATGAGCTCAACATTTTTAAGTTCGTAATGTGTAAAAGAGGAAGATTTTTGCTTGAAAACGCACGGAAGCGTTTGAAGAGTAGATAAATTAGTCGTGTGTCGCAAAGTGCGTCATAAACGTCTTCTAAGCCGCCGTTTCTCAAGATTCTACGCGATTGTTGTCGCAACATTCTATTTTGAAGAGTTGCAGCCAGCCGAAGGACTCCATCCACGAAAACTTGGTAAGTAAACGCCATCTTATTATACTTGTAAGAACGTTCTGCTGTCCAGACGCTCCGTTATCCTGATTTTAATGGCACATTTCGATCTCTCCGCGAGATTTTGCACCCATTTTTAGCTTCCTTGTGGTGACTGAATTGTACTTGTGATCAAGTTAGCAATACGAGCTACGGGCAATACGATAGTTTAGGGAAGGTTGAGTAAGGTTAGCTTAGGTTAGGTTGAGTTAGGTTAGTTTACACTGTTAAAACGAAATTTTTGAATTTTCAAATCCGGTGATTAGAATTTTAATTCAATTCCCGGTTATGAAATTTCAAAATATCTTTTTTGTAAGTGTTCTAAAATGTTACTTAATTTATGTAACTTTCATGAAAATTTACCAGAAAAGTATTTTGAAATTTCATAACTGGAAAGTGAATAAAAATTTCAATCACCCGATTTCAAAATTCAAAGATTTCGTTTTAACTGTGTAGGTTAGGTTGAGTTAGGCTAGATTAGGTTAGGTTGAGCTAGTTGCGGTTAGGTTGAGTTAGTTTAGGTTAGGTTGAGTTGGTTTTCAGCTCCGTCGGATTGTCTCGAAGGGAATTGTAGCGACGACAGATTTATCGCTATTCGTGCTAATAATAACGCTCGACTATGTCACTGGGACACATCGTTATCCGGCGAAGAAGAAGAACTAATTGTCTCGTCGTAAACAAACGGTGATCCTCCAGGCTTCCGAATTCAACACCTGATAAAAATAACAGTATGCCGCGTTGGCCGTATCCGCAAATAGCCGGCGCGGCGGCACGGCACGCCAGGCGGCCCAAAGCCAGGACGGCTTCCTCAGTAGCCAGCGAGATGTGGCGGCACGCGGACCGGCCCCCGCAATGCCGCAGCTCACGCAGGAGTGGTCGGTGCACGCTCAGCTCACCATCACGCACCGGGGCCAGTCCCTGCCCCCGATCCCCCTGACCGCGTCCACGGCCTCCCCCCAGAAGCCTGACGCCGTGCGCCTGGACTACGCGTGGCGCCCCTGCGACTCCCCCCCCGCGCAGCACCACCACCTCCCCAGGCCCGCCTACGGCTTCCAGCGGGGCACCATCCTCTTCACGACGACCCCGCCCCCCCACAGCCACGACTCCGGCTACAACAGCGAGCTCTCCGGCGCCAGCCAGGCTCCCAGGAAGCCCCAGGTGTACGACAGGCGCTGCAGGAGCACGTGCAACATCGTGCTGTCGACGCCGTCCAGCGCGTCCTGCTCCGACCCCCGGGGGTCGACCTACTCGACGCACTTCTGCACCCGGGTCCGCGACAAGACCCCGTCGGCGGAGCCCGACCCCGTGCAGCCTAAGAGTCCTTGCTTCAAGGATGTCGCTTCCCAGACGCTCACCCCGTCCGACGAGAATATCCCCCGGCTCCGGGGCTTCTGTGGGGGTCGACGGCGACGCTCGATCCCCGTGTCAGCGTCGGCGACCTCCAGTGTCGATACAGATACCGATCAGGTGCGGAGATGGTTATGCGCCGAGTGTGTACAGTGCTTGCGACGAAGCGCGTGCAGTGGAGTTGGTGGGGCGTTAGTGTTTGCGGGGGTGGGCTGCGAACAGCTGAAACTTTGGGGCAAGTTTCTTGAGCGTTCCTTGAATGGGATGGTGGCCTTTTGATTGGGACGGTTTGAGGCGAAGTTGGGGCGCTGTGTGTAGCGAGGAGAAAGTTTTCCGACGCAAAGCTGCTTCAGCTCACCTAACTTAACCTAACCTGACCTAAAATTACCCAACGTCGGCTCACCCAACGAAAGCGTTAGTCCCTCAGCCGCATGATGGTCTTTCTGGCTTTTAAATCCCCTCTACTCCTCTTTGTGACTATTCCGGTGTGAGACCCCCCCCCCCCTTTCCTCCAAGAGTTACCGGCCCTTCCTGAAATTCAGGAAGGAACTTTTAAAATTTTAAGGTACGTTTCTATCATTAAAAAATTTTTTTTTTTTCTTATTCTATGAAACTCTCGGAGTCCTTCCCTTCCGCCACAGCCGTCACGTGGTACGATGATATTCGTAACCTTACTAAAACTAATCCTTTACCGTACCTTACCTTACGTAACCTGACCCAACCGCACCGCATGTCACCTTATCCCGACATTATCTGCCGTCTAACCTTAACCCATTTAACCTTTAAAGAGTTTTTTTTTTAGCAGTTGAAAAGAATCTTAGACTTGAAAATTGATATTTCCAAAACAGGCATCACGGAAAAACATGTGTCGACAGTCGCTTGGCGTGTGTCCATACCCAAACCTTAGGAAGCTTTTATGTCTCCCTCCGTTACCCAAAACATAATATCTCTTTCGTTTTGGGTATTACATCGCTATCGACAACCCATATTCACCCCATACCTGTTCTAGGGACATCAAATCCTGACTGTGATTTTTGAAAATTATCGTTTCATCTAACCACTCTGCAGATCATTCCAGCAAGTTTAATATCTGTCGGAGAACTTTTCCAGATGGGGACTTACCAAAACCAAACCTTTTTTTGTATTTTTTTTATCAATTTATTGTTAAAACGTTTGTGAGCGACGTTTATGCGAAATTATTATCGAACGGAAGTATAAACAGACATACTTGATTAAAGTGACGAGCCTTTGTCTTCATCGATGAAATTTTCTGCTTCGCGTTGTAAGTTCGTGGCTTCGAGTCGATTACGTGTTTGTCAACATTGATTGGGCGGTTCTTTTGTTTGTTAGCTTTCCACGAGTCAGCGTTTGCGAGGGGCGTGGGGGAGGGGGGGGTCATGCGCCGCTCAAACTGCGTTCACTGCTTTTCCCGGAACTGACCGTTCCTATCCCAACGGGAAACAGTGGGTTTGACACGTTGCTTGGGCCCAAATTATGAACTTTTTATTTAATTTTGTTTATTTTCAAGTTTTTTTTAATTGTTGCATTATCTTTTTCTTATAATCGACGTTTCATCGCCGAGTCGAGTCATTGCGGAGCGACACCTGAGGCTCTGTACATAAAAAAAAAAGAAACGTCAGTTGAACCGAGAAGGTGACGGCCTAAAGAGGGAACGTTTTTTTTTAGGGCTCACGGGGATTTATTTTATGGTTTTTTTTATATTTTTTTTATTTTATTTTGGGGTTACGACAAGAACAGATATTCTTAAGTGCTATTTTGGGGATTAACCCATAACAGCCCAAAGTATTTGGAGTGAGATTTAGCTTAAGTGAAATTGATAGAAACTGTTCCATTAAAATGCGCAATTTAAACTTTGGAAAATGCCAAAATAATTAAATTTTAGGTTTTCAGGGGGGGTGATATTTTTTGAATTGTGACAATATACTGAACTAACAATAACCTCTAAAACATTTTTTTCTGTTTCCGAACGGCATTGCTGGGCGGTAGTGGGTTAAGTCTCTTCATATTTCCAAGTAGAATTTCTGGGGGGGGTCGTTTTTGGGCTGTTCGTGAGGGAATTATTTGCGAACATCTTCGAACCATTATCCATCAACTGTCCTTCCAAACGTTGAACCGTTGATTTGAGGCATCCTGAGGATTTATCCGCGTTGTGGTTTTGTTGCTTAGGAACGAGCTACTCTGTTTATCTTAGGCCTAATTTTAAACTGTTTAAAGCAGGACGATCACGCCTCGCTGTTTCTTGAGCGCTCAGTATTGCCAACTTAACACACCGCAGCCAACTTACTAGGAAGTGCCTAATTTATGATTTGTTTTGAAGCTTAAGATAATCTCATGAAATAGTAGTGAGCGAGCGTCCCCAGGGAGAGCTACAAGTACTTAGCACCGAAATCTTGGGAAATATTCAAAAATGAAACTTACAAAGTAAATTTTACGTGTTCTATTAATACATCGGTGTAAATTAATGTATAAAGTCGCTTCCATGACCTCTATAGAAGAAGTTTGGTCTTGGAAATAATTTATCAGCTGAGCGCAACTTATTCTTAAGCTAAAGATTGGAACTGTTAACTTGGTGTTACGCAGTGTTTGTATCTCCATTATCTATATAAAAAAATCTAATTTTTGTTGTGGTATTAATATGAAGAATGCAATTTCGCTTTCAGACCTCACTACGATTTTTTCATCAATTTAAAACGACTTTTGTACATTGAGTACCGGAAAGGTGGTGCTTTTTTTGCGCAGTTTTCAAATATGCTTTTTATTGTGAACCAATAATTTGTAAACAACTCGTGATGCTTACTGCAGTAGTTTTATGTTTAATAAAACCTGGCAATATTTATCGCCGAATTAACTCAATAGTACAGAATCGTTTTCTGGCATTAAGGGGAAGTCTCCCAACTTGAACTAATAACTTTATCATTTTTAGCTGAGGAAACTTTGGTTCACTTTTTCAGCGCTCTGTCTAAACCATCGCCTGGCCAATAAATAGCGAACGCGATTTTTTTGCCCGCTAAATTACCGGTTGAAATCATACAGTCCACATGCTGACAGCTCCACGGGGAAGCCCGCCCAAACCTTGCCAACTCTCCTAACGAAGCGTTTCTGTTTTGACAGCAACCCCGCAAACCCCGAACCGTGCACATCGACGTGTACTGCACCGGGTCGGATGAGGCGGACGAGGACGACAGCCGCCTCGTGGACTCGAACGCCTCGTCGGACTCGGTGTCGTCCGACATGAGTCCGCAGACGGTGTTCGAGTCCGAGCGCGTGCGGGTTGTCCACAGCCGGGCGGCGCGCGGCGTCCTGCCCGCGTCCTTCCAGCAGCCGGCGCCGGCGCCGCCCCGCAGGACGCCGTCGTCGTCGTTCGCGTCCACGAGCGCCAGCTCCCTGTACCCGGCGCCGTCGCTCGTCAGCCAGAGCGACTCGTTCGAGTACGCGGACTCCGGGGACCGCAGCCGGATCCACGCCAAGGAGAAGATGTGGGCGGAGGGCAGCCGCCTGTGGAAGTCGCCCCAGCTGGAGCGCGAGCGCAGGCTCATGGACAGACGGGTGTCGCCGTCGGACAGCTCCGAGTCGGAGTGCAGCGGCAGCGAACTGGCGTGGAGCTTCGACCGGCCCACGAGCCAGCCGCTGCGCAGGGAGCCCACGGTACGGCGCATGCCGTCGCCGCCGCCGCCCGCGGCGCCGCTCGCGCCCGCGCGCAGGGTCGCCGACCTGTTGACGGCCTCCTCGGCCCCAGAGCCCGCCAAGGCGCTCCCGGGGCGGCTGCCGCCCGGCGCCTTCGCGCCCTTCGTCGGCACGCAGGCGGCGGCCGCGCGCTTTGGCGTGGTGGCGGCCCTGCGCCGCCCCGGCGGGCACCACGTGGGGCCCGCCAGGAACCCGGACTGCACGTGCGCGTCGTGCGGCCGCGGCGCCAGCAGGGGCCGATCGCGGTCCGTGGGTGGTGACCCGCCTGGGTTTCTCCGAAGGATGGACAAATACGATACGAATCCTTGTGATGTTAATTTTGGTACGCCTGTATGAATGTGTTGAGTGTTTATGGATATTATGGTGTTATAAAGACTTTTAATATATACTCGAGTCTCATAAATGATTTCCTAGTGTATCTTTCCTGAATTTTGTTAGTTCCGCGTTTGTGCCAAGACGCCTCTGAAAATATATTATTCCTCGAACGGTATAGAAATAGATGGGTCTAAATAGCTTTGGAACCGCATTTCATTCTGTCATGTGCCAGCACTGATGAAGAATCTATTGAGTGCCATACCCGTGTATATTTGAGTTTAAATAAGGTAAATCAGGTGTACTATCAGTCCAAAAGGTATTGTAGTTCTGGTGGAGCGACAAGGCGGTGATCAATGTGTTTCCCCATAAAGCGGAGCCTTCCTGTGCGACCAGAACCGGGCAATACCTTTTGGGACGATAGTACTTCTATTGAGGTTCAAGATAAACATTTTCTGACAGCTGTATACGAAAGGTTTCAGCGAAAACCCTCGATTAATTCGGCTTGGGTCCACCTAGAAAATCAACCATGATGCGATTTAAAACCGTTTTCACTCTATATATCAAAAACAGGTAGGCTACCTGATACTGATATTTCTTGTCATACTGGATTTTCATTCGTTATAGCAGGAATCGCTGGGTCAGCTTTAAGATGACCAAAACGGGTGAGATTAGACTGCTAGGAGCTCAGCATTAGCGTGTCAATTAAATGTCGATTATTTCGAGCAAAACTAGCGCGTCTTTTTTCCCAGCAAACTCGCTCTGCCCTCCTCTTTCTTCGGAACGCCTAGCCGCACCAATGCCCTCCCATCCGGCGGGCCGGCTTACCCTGCTTGACATAACCTCTTTTCTGGGACGCGTTCGAAAATGGCACCCGACGATGTTCTATCGCTGTCGTACACATGGAGCTCTCATAAGAGAGAAAGATAGAATACCCTTCGGGTGGTGTTTTCGAACGCAGCCCTAGGTAGACCAAGCTCCCTCTTTCCTCCGCCTTCCTACAATGTCTCTCGCAAAATTTGCTGTAGGTACTTTTATCGTAAATCGGGTCCCACTCGAATCTAGTGACTTATGTTTTCGAGTGTTGGTAATTTTAATGCTTTTAAACACGGGGTACCTCGCGCTCAGCCAGATCTTTTCAATGGTATTGCCAACATAAATTTCTTGAAACGAAAAATCTCTAGATTTGAATACAACACGATCCTGTCATTAACTGTTTTCTGCAAGTTTGAAAAATAAAATATTCCACAAAAGCGCTGCGAAAAAAGTACGTTAGGCTGCCATGAATTTAAGAAAATATATCTCCAAAAATTGGCAAGAAAAAAAATGCGTTCTCGGTCAGGAAAAGTTTGTTAAAAGTTAAGGAATTTCGAAATCTTAAGTTTGTGAAAACTACGAAGTTGGTCCATTTCGGACTTGAGTCGTGTTTAATATTTCCCGTTCATTTTTAATGCATAGGTTCATCGATTAAACAAAGTAGTTTAATGTCGTTTCTATGGTAATCTGGAAGTATTGCTCAAAGGACTAGTTGGTCTATTCTGTAATATCAAAGCGGTTGTTGGTTACGTTTTAACGTCCAGGAAGAAAGTCAGCTGTTGAAGGGATCAAGTGGGCATGGCAATAAGACCAGAGCACGGCCCATGAGAGAGCCTTGTCCGCTTTACCATTGTTCCTTTGTCCTTTTGCCTGCTGAATTTCTCATACCTGCAGGAATAGGCTTTTTGTGCCCTCGCGGAAATAATAATTTCTTCCTCTTGTGCATAAAATTTTCTCGGACAAATTGGGTTCTTTGTTCCTACTTCAAATAAAAGATGAGTCTGCTTCAAACAGCTGAGAAACGAGTTGTGAGGATCCGTACAGGAGTCAACGGTATACCAACATTCTAAAACAAAAAGTTTTTTTTTTAAATAAAGAAAAAAAAATATGTACTGACTATCTTAGACTGCTCAAATTTAGCTTATTGTTTCTACCGAAATTCATAAAAATCAAATTACCAAAATCGAAGTCTTTCTTGTGTTAGTTTTCCCACTAAAATACAACCTAATCCAATACACCTCTACCGAATTAAAAAAAAAACTACTTAAGGCTGTTTCAAACTCTTCCAACCCAACACAGGCTAGGCTGGAAACCCAAGGTATAACCTTGCTTTGTCAAATTTTACCTAACCGTACATAACCTAGATCCACCAAACCCAACTCCAACCAAACCTAACCTTACCTAAACGTACCCAACCTAGCTTCACTAAATCCAACATCACTCCAACCAAACCTAACCTCACCTATCCTACCTTAATCTCATCTAAACTACCCTTACAAAAGTGAAAATTTCGTCCGAAGTCTTCTTGATATACCTTCCAAAAATTCGTTAACGGGAACAACTGAAAGAAGAAAAAAGGAAGAAGAAGAAAAAAAGAGTAACGGGTGCTTTGCTGTTTGTGGTCGTAAATGGGCCGAATTTGGTGTTTGTTCACAGGTGCAATAAAAGGAACATACCCAGTGAAATACGATCGAGAAATCCGACGCAGTGCTCTGTTTACGCAAAGCCTAACACGTCCTGAAAATAGTACTTTTTGTTTACGCACCGAAATTCTCCGCTAGAAAAGAAATATCCGTTGGAAAATCAGCAGGTGACCAGACTAAAGGCAAGGTCTGTGTCATCTAACGAAAATTGGCTATTGGCTTCACTCGAGTGCATCTCCGAAATTTTGCGATTCCGCCAAATTTATTTGGGGTCGCCTCGTAGGACACGGACGTTGTCGCTCGGCTTTAATCGGCTAGACTCGACTTGGCTCGGGGATGCGGAACAAGTCGAATTTATTTACGAACTAGCGGGCCGCCACCCGAAGCCGTTGGGAAGACAGGTGCAAAAATCGTTTAAATGAGAAGAGTTAGTTATTTAAGCTGGTTCTTAGATTTTGTTCGTTTTGTGACTGCCGTGCGGAGCTGCATAGCCAACCCACAACAAAAAAAACAAAATACCTCTTTTTAAAGAGTTGTTTCCTGTTTTAGGTGTGGAAATAAAACAAGGGCAGTACATATTTAGATCATTTATCAAGGTAGACATGTGTTCAGCCATATCATTCAAAAGGTCTCGGTGAGAGCTTTCCATTGATGTGGCTGAACATAGGCCTATCTTGAGAAGTTAGAGAGTAGCACGTTTTGGGTTACTTTTCAAGATAGACCGATGTTCAGCCATATCATTCGAAACGTCCCGACAAGAGCTTTCCATTTATGTGGCTGAACATAGGTCTGTCTTAAAAATTGCCGAAATACGCACTACCCCTATTTTAGTTTCACACCAAACCAGGTAAGAACTCTATAACAAGCGTTGCGTTTTTACTATACTGCGGTGAAAAAGGCACCTATTTTAACCGAACCTTTGTTAACTTACGCTCTTGTATATCGTTAATCCTTACAATACAATGAACATTTT
>Ga0058701_10002575_pt1 | contig 13853 bp, 6 predicted proteins | sample AgamicOrMae_FD_97039 | JGI IMG/M metagenome (GOLD analysis project Ga0058701, IMG submission 97039) | Agave microbial communities from Guanajuato, Mexico - Or.Ma.e | ecosystem: Host-associated > Plants > Phyllosphere > Phylloplane/Leaf | place: Guanajuato, Mexico | collected 2012-06-04 | reverse complement strand
CCATTTGTATATTTTCAATAAATGGATAATACGGCATGGATATTGCATGGACACTTCAACCAGGGTAATATAAATCTTTAAAATAAATAGCTTCAACTGTTCCAGCGAATTAATTTTTATCGTTCATCCATGTCCACACTACAAACTTGATAAAAAAAAATATTTCACAACATTACTTACACGTGTATATCAAACACATCATAAATCATTCTAATATTTACAACGTATCTCAGTACTTAACATGCATACAGAACACATACTTTACAGCAACAATAATCTCTTATTATTTCGTTAGACCTTCAAAAGGATCGAGCTCTCAGCTGGTTTTGAAATGCCCTCTTCAAAAGTTTGCGCGATTCGTTGGGAGTTGAAACGCACCTATTAAGCTCCAAATTACTATCCAGAGTAAGTTATAAAATTCTTCCCATCTTCAGAAATCGGTTGTGAAAGCGTGGATCTTTCTTTAATATGAGAATACAGAATGAGAGATAACGGTAGTTTCTTACAATAACGCACGGCTCAACGACAGTCGCGTAAGTATTGCAACTGAATTGAAATTATTTTTTCACATCATGCAAGAGATGAATTTGTTTTCACCGGCAATAAATATTTTGAAGTGATTATTCGCAAGGCAAGCACTCGCGTCGAAATGCGTGTTTGTCAATGCACACGATTTTCCCTCGGCTCACGATGGTATCCTTTGTCTTCACTGTAGCGTAATGGTTTCGCACTCCTTTTTTGAAGCAAGGAGTCCCGGGTTCGATGCTTTTCTCCGGCATGTTTTTTTTCGAGACGTTAGCACTCGTTTAGTGGCTAGGTTAGGTTAGGTTACGTTAAGTCGGAGTAGGTCAGAATAGATGACATTTACGCCTATGCGTAAATTCGCCGTGCGTAAATTCTGCAATATTCGCCGTGCGAATAATGCAGGGCTAATAGGCACGTGCCTTGTTAATAATAACAGCCTAAATATTTTGATGAGGTGAAGTGCAATAAAGATAATAGAAAAACGAAGCCGTAGAGTAACTATATGTATACTAAGAGACTTATGGTGGAGAAGAATGTTGAGGCCTGAGAAGCGAATGCAATAAAATCATTCCTTGAACAAAGAGACTTTTACACATTCTGAGATCAGCAATAATGACCTGCCTCGTGGTTTTGATATCAAAGTAAGTATCTTTCGGCACATACAAAGTTGTTCAAGATATCTCAGAAACATAACTCAGTGGCTCAATAAAGGTCGCGAGCGGACCGGCGCAGCATTTTAGCAAGACAGTCAAGTTATGAATCTAGCAAGACCGTCAATCAAGTTGTGAACTAATTGGATTTTAAAAAATCCTAAGTAGTCTCGTAAATAAAAAGAGGGCAGAAAACGAGCACAGTTTTTAAAAATGGGACCCAACAGAAAAAAAAGACAATAGTTACGGTGGACCGTGAGTTGAGGCAGGGAAAATAAAAACTTTACTCTCCCAAGAAATGTCGGCATAGCACGTTCAATCGTTGACCTCTTCATTAATTAATGATTAAATCTTACAAAAAAAAACACGTCAAATTAGTAAAAAAAATCAGTACAACTTCCAAACAGAATCGGCCATCCTAAGACGATGGATGTGGAAGACCGTATGAAAGCAGGATCAGTTTTAAGGTGAATTGCCGCCAGAGTTACCAACTTAAGCAAACAAATTAAGCCAACTAAAGTTGTTCGGGAATCGGCAACCTTGCTGAGCAGCAATTCTCTCTCTGACAACCGGAAGTTTTCGAGTAATCCGTCTGCAGGTGCAGGTTGAAAATTCGACTTTCAAAACATTTCACCCTTCCAAATCGGGAGAATATTCAAGAAAGATCGTCAAAAGAGAGTTCCTTTTCCTATTTCATAGAGATGATTAAAAATTAAGAAATAATTCTTCCAAAAAATCATCAAAACTGGTGATTTTACTTTGATGCGATGATTCCGGTACGTTTAAAATAAAAAGACTACAAATATTTAGGCTTTGAAACTTTTTTGAAAATGAACACGCACTTAAATTTAGAAGAATAAATGCTCCGGAGATTTTTTTTCAAAATATATTTTTCGTCCGTAATATTTTTTTTAAATGAAAGATTTTTGCTTTTAAAAGGTATCAAGCCGGACATTTTACCAACCCTTCCATTAAAAGACTGTCCTCTGAGAAATAAGTATCGGTATGGTACAAATTTTTGTCGCTATTATTCCACTTAAAAATTCATTTCTAAAACCGCTGACCTCCTTTGAGGATCTTTTTAGCACTCTCGTTTTGGTTAGAATTTCAGGACAGAAAAGTCTGCACGATGCCATTTCGACATCATCAAAGACGTCATGTTAGTGACATTTCACCCGTGTTCTTCGGGATCTAAGTTATCTCTCTCAATTTGAGAAGTTCTGGAGGATGATCCTCACTTAATCTGATTACTTTTGGGTGATCTTCCTCTTCCAAGTACTTTCGTGGGATCCCCGTAACTCAATCTGAGTATTTTCGGGTGATATATCTCACTTTGAGTATTTTCGATTTTATTTGACGTTAAGGATGTTTGATCGCTTTAACCATCACCGGTTTCAAGCGTTAAAACTCTCAAAACTTGTAGCTGACGTGGTCCTGCATGGTTGGTTAAAATTCTGGACGCGGTTACTGGAGTGTTTATAAATTTGAAGGAGCTTAAGTTGGCGAATTCCACAAGGTGTCATATGGACACTTACCTAAATATACCAGTTTTTAGCGCTTTGTGGAAAAAATAACCGGGAAATAGCTGTTAAAAACTTTCTCTGTAGTTGCTCACCAGAATGCTGAAGAATGAACATACTTACATTGTTAGCCAAAAAAATCCATTTCTTACCGATCATTCCATAGAAATATTCCACGGAAACGTCTAAATAGCGCGTTTTGGCGCGAAGATGAGTCAAATCCGCAACTCTTGCGTCTCTATAAAATTGAAAGAATGTTGGTTTTCAGTCGGATTGAAATTGGGACGATTTATTAACGCGAAGGCAATGGCTCTGATTGCTTTCCGAATTTTTCTACATTCATTTTAAAGTTTTAACTGAACTTGACTAGTATGAAGCGATCAAACATCCTTAAGTGAGGTGATATATTGCTGCAGAAGCGTAGTTTGTGTTTTGGGTCACATGACCAATGAATAACCCATCAGGTTGTGTTGCGATGCCTACGAGGGTCCTATTCGGCGCGCGGCCGCTGAGGCGCGACCACTGCAGGACCGTCGTAGGCCCACCATCAAGGACCATACGGCGAGCCGCACAAGATCACAGAGGACGCGACGAGAGTTGTGACCATGAATAAGAAAAGAAGGAAACGATCGAGAACAACGGCAATCTGCTTCCACTCCAGTTCAATGATTTCCCGGCGCTCCTGCTCCGCCAATCGCGCCTCGTTTCGCTCGATCGTGAGATTCACTCGTTGGAGAACTCGCAGAAATTGCACCTCCAAGTTTTCTGCGCAGCATAAGCACAACGAGCTCTCAGCAAAAACTCACAATCAGCAAAACTTATTTATTGTTTAAACTCTGTTACAGAAGTAGTGGTTTAAAATCAATCGCAAATCTTTTTTTTAATGCAAATGTGAATCCAAACACCATTTGCGGCTTCATGGCATGCAATAACTAAATCTACGAATCAACAGTCCGAAACGGGTGCGAGCAGATGACGTCATCGTTGAGTTAAATGGTAGCCACAGACGAAGAATACCGTGTTTTCTTTGAGAAGGGGGTTGGGGGGAGTGTTTTAACTGGTTTTCTCGGTTTGTACTCTCCATGTCTTTGACTACAAACTGCTGAGATGTTGAACATAATTATTTTTTTCTTATTACCTCCAAAAATGAAGAAGAAATTAATGATGAATTGTACGCTTCATCTATGGCTAGCATTTACCTCAACGGGTGCTCGCACCCTTTAGGTGTGGGCTTGGTTAGCTAAGGTTAGGAAAGATAGGGTTACGTTAACAAAGTTACCGTTGGGTTATTTGTAAGGTACGGTTAGGAGAGACTGCGTGTTCCGTTAGTTGAAGCTTAGGTTTGTTAGTTAACTAGGGTATAGGTGTGTTTTTAGTTGGATATCAGCAAAACTGTGAATAATGCACTTATAATAATTCCCGTTTTCCGCTACTGCAATATAGTACCCGCGCAAAATGGAAGAGGAAAGCTTTTAAGGTAGCACCTGGTGATCTCCGCATTGGTGAAAGGGAGACTCCCTATTATGCAGCCGCAACAATGCACGGGGCGCGCCGCAAAAAATGTTCTTTTTGTTGGATGCAACAATAACAAGCCAAGCGTAAATTTCTTTTCTTTGACCATTTATGCCAAGAGTCCCCTTTGAATCTCTTCAACAATCATTTTGACAGCTAAAACTCACCCCTTATCAAAAGTACCTAGACACGTGGCAGTTTTAACTCTCTAGAAAGCTAAGGAAGAATCTTTCGTTTTCATAAATAAGGTAATGAGCTTCAATTAAACACGGTGAAACTTATTACAATGTACATTTGGAAGGCATAACTTTACACCTCTTGTGATCCTCTCTCAAAGCTGAGCTGAGCGTTAAAAGAGCGAGGAAAAAAGTACACAAAACAAATCTTACTCAAGCTAACCTAGGTTAACGGTCGCTTGACAGATGCCTTACTTCGCAGCAGCTGTCCAGAAGAAAGCGGCATCAAGCTTGGTGACAGACTTGCGGTATGGTAGCAAGGCAAAGCACACGCCATTGCTGAGCGGAGCAAGGTATGAGGCACTGCCTAACCTAACCTAGGTCAACCTCACGCGTTTGTGAGTCGGTAATTTTCATGATTTAATGGAAGCTTAAAAAGTCAGTTTGGACAACAGAAACGGGAAATTCACCCTTTAAAACTGAGAGAATGTCATTCATCTGTTGTTAATGTTTTTTTCTCCCCTTTTTTTCACAGAGAGATTTGCCTGCTTAACTTTTTGTATGAAAAATATAATTTAAAAAATCAGGTAATGAGGAACGCTCTAACCAATTGAATATTTTCGCAAGCCCCTTTAACTTGTTTGTAACCTAGTAATTATCGAATCGAATACTTGACGTTGGTTTATAGGCTAGATTATCTCGTTTTTAAAGAGGTCCCCTGAGCAAAAATAAATCAATTTAAGCCGACGTAATTAGCTTGTTCTGCTAAACTACACGTCGCTATAAACCTGGTTCCTTTTCAGATTGGATTATTTTGCTATATCTTTGAAATAAACAGTTTCCCTCGTTTTCGTGCACGCCGTTAAAGCGCGTTACATACGGGTTAACAATATGAAGAGAATTTTCTTTCAAAGAGGATTTGAAATCGGGAAATCTTTGGGCGGGTGTTAAACGGCAAAAACTAAGGAACATGGAGTCCGTAATGGTGGCCTCTCTTTATCAGCCACCGGGGCGGAACCAAGATATGTTCAGTTTTGACATGAAATAATGAGAAGACTTGGCTGACCGCCAAAGTCGACAAAACTTCTCACAGCTTTTCCGGCTGAGAAAAACCAATATTAGCACAGCGAATTCTCCAATATGAACCGATAGTTTCTTTTTACAAAACGAAACGAATCATAAATATTCGAAGGCGATTATTTGGCCGTAGAGGATATGGTTGGTTAAACAGAAAGCTCGCTAGGCTGATATGTGTGTTTCAGCGTGGTACAATATTTGTTCGAAATCTAAACGAATCAAAATTACGATTAAGACGCAGGTACTTCTGATAAAGATAAGCTTATATAAGCTTATGCTGGCTTATTAGAGCACCACAGCTAAAACAAGCAAGGATATTCCAAATGAGATAAAAAGCTAGTTACGAACTAAGGACGTCTATTTGACGACATTATAGGTCGCAAATTTAGTAGATGTTTTACAAAATCTACACTGAAACGTACAGTTTTTGTACATTTTAGGCGGCTACTCGTGTTTTGGGATGAAGATTAACTGTTTAACTTCAATACTGCTACCATATTTAGCAACTCCGCCAAAATTAAAGCACCAATTTTATAACTGGTTAAGACTAGTAATTAATGTCATCTTTAGATGACTTCGCTCGAGAGCGCTCCAATGCATGCACTACTCATATGCTCCTTTACCTCTAATGGTTCGCAAGTTAACAGTGATTAAATTAAAGAAAGTTAGCAGTCCTGATAACACGGAACATCACAGAGAACTTACCTGTAGGGTTGTCGGTTCGAGAACTCGTACTGCGCCGCGGTAAAAACCTGGGGCTCATTTGCTGCGGGTCTCGAAACCCGGTTTCTTCAGGAACCCATTTATCGGATCGTGTTCCTAAATGGGATATGTCCTGAAAAGAGACACAGCTCGAATTAAAAGCAACCGAGATCCGAAAGATAGCAAGCGCCTCTGAAAGAGTTGTATAGGCCTCACGCACAACACAAGCGTGTAGCGATTGCCTATGTTCTTGATCGCAGGGGGCTAGCCTCCGACCCCCAACTAGGTGCGTGGCGTTTTTCAAGGCAGTGCTATTGAATTATGCTCATAATGTAAGTGATCCAATAAGATGAAAAACCTCTAAACAAAATAAGCAAATCAGATGGCATAGGTTGATAAATGCTGGAATGAATGCCAAACAAGAAGTCCCCGCCGTCAAAAACTTAATGATATCCATTTACTGTGCATATTGAAGAAATTCCTCTCGAATTTAGAAAAAAAGTACCCTTTACTTAAACCTTCCTTTAACCTGATTAGGACTTTTGCTCACGCGCTGAAATTCTAACACTTTCACCGCACTATGAACTTCCGAAGCGGCACCACGCTGGCTGGCCGAGTTACGTGATTCGCTGTCATGATTTCGGGTTAGTTCACATTGAGTCGATTCTATCAGAATACTTTCATATATACGCCAGCGGCATGCTTGTGGACTCTTGCCATCTTAGCGGAATCACTACACCAAGAACAAAACCCGTAACTAACCACGATCCACTACACCCGTCTACCATTCTCGTAAATGGCGCGATTTATTTTAATATATACAGAGGAGAATCTTCTAAAGCAACAAGTATCCTATAAACCTATCAGTGCACCTCAATCGAAAAATAAAATCCTCTACCCAACTGAATTCTTTGTATTGTAAATTTTGAAGGTAACCTTTTCTGCCTCTTGTGTTCTAACCTGGTTTAACCGTTCATTTTACTAAAGGGGAAAATAGCTAGACATACAGAAGCTTAAATTTACCTAGCTTAAGTTTACCTAGCTTAGGTCGCGTGTCTTCAGCTTCATTATCGCTCCACTCAGACGCCTGATGACGCTAAGTTCTACGGCAGTAATTACCACCGAGAAGAAAACGTCATCAAGTTAGGTGACCATTAGGTTTGGATAAGTTATATTAGGTTAAGTTTTAAGTTAAATTAGGTTAGGTCAAGCTATGTTAGGTAAAGTTAGGTTAAATTACGTTAGGTCAAGTTAGGTTTAATTATGCTAGATTGTGAATTGCGCCTTGCTCGGCACGGTGACGAAAGGTAGAACACAGAGGTAGAAAACGCTCCGTTAAAATTCGAAAGCATAGTCAAGCCAAAGCGACACACATGTAGCAATCGCCCAAGATCGGGCGATCAAAACTGAGACTAACCTGTAGGATATTACTCACATTGAGATGCGTGGGTGGGGGCGGGCGGCGCTGGCGGTCTGCCGGACCGCGGTCGCCCTGGCCGCGGCCCCCCGTCGGCCCGCCGCCGCTGCCGCTGCCGCCGCCGCCGCCCAGCCCCGGCCGCCGCCACGTGTCCGACTCGAACCGCAGGAAGACGAACCTCGCCAGCTGCCTCAGGATGACCGTCTTCAGGAACGGGGACACCCCCGTGCCACGGACGCCCCGGTGATAAACGTTCAAAGTCACTACGGAAAGCCCCGAGGCGAAGGATACTAGGCAGATGCTTACGCCGTAGTACAGACCTGGACAAAACATTCGGAAACAATTCATACGGGATCGCAGCTCGCTCGGCTCGACTTGTGCCCATAGGAAGCATTAAAATATTGCTGATCGGAAATAATTGACAGTTTGGGCTTGAAGTTTTGTAAGTTGGTAACTAGGAAACGGCTTGAAATTTTGCTTCGGGCAAAGTTGAGATTGCATTTTTCCACAAAGTACATAAATAAATAAATGATTTCAGTCGTCAATATTTGCATAGGATCAAGAACCGCCATTACTGCAACATAAGTCAAGCTTTGAACAGTAACTTCAAAAAATTCGCCATCGGTGATATTACGATATTTTTTGTGCCATTTTTTGAAAGATATTTTTGAAGTGGTTGACATTTTTTTGGCCTGGAGGAGCCCTTTTCATACCTTAAATTACACATAAAACTTAAATTTTTCTTTTTTTCTCTCTCAATTAATGAAATTGTTGTATTAAAAATGCTAAAACTTAATTGTTGCAACAAAAAAGAATTTCTAGTGAAAAATCATATTTCGAAAAACGTAAGCCAAATTTTTACGGTTCAGTGCATTTTTCTATTCAGCGCATATTGTGCACGATAGTAATTCGGGTTCCCTCTTTCTCAAAGTCCTATTCTGATCAAGACCATCACACGGCTTTACTAGAAGTTTTACAGGTAGCATTTTCTACCTGTTCTACCTCGCTCTAACCTTCCGTTACATCATGGGGAGTAACGAAACCCAACCGCATAGGTTAGGTTACACGTCTTGTGGTTCGCTTCGCAACCGCTCCGCTCGGTTTGCGAGAAAAGGTAGAAAACGAGGAGGAAAAATGATTCCTTTAAAACTGACATTGCATCGTATTTAGTGTGGAGTCCACCTAGATCTAGACACAGTCAATGTAGACAACGGTTTATGCTGGCGTTACACGCCACCGCAATCGAGGAGAGCATTGGTTGAGGGATGTGACCGGAAGCCCTTGATAAGGTAAATCGTAAAAGGAAATTGGGTCAAGGTCACCACTTTTGAGTATACTTCTTGAACACGACCTGCCGCGATCTTCCTTTCATGAAGTGCGCACACTTTAGGATAATGATGGTTAATACTATTTAGTTATGATAAATTCATCCCAAACAAACAAAGAGCGGGTGGTCGTATTAAACAATCTCGCATTGAGCTTGAGCTGACCACAACTTAATTTTACCTCTTTCCTCATGGCACTTCTGAAAATTGAGAAGGGTTGTGAGCAAAGTTGTTTCTTTTATTATTCTTTTATGCGAAGATGTAGGCTACAGTACAGGCGGTTAAAGTAATAAAATATGTAAAATAAAAAAGAAACATATTCAGGCTGAGGGATTAAGCTTTGTATGACTTTTTTTCCCCAAAGGAGATAAAAATTGTCGTGACTTCTCCTGCTGAATGTAATTATTTTACATTTTGAGAGCTGGTCAAAATCACACCTTATCTGTAATAAAAGCTTTACACGTCTTCTTTTCCGCGAATTTTGGTAAATATCGTGGACATTGGGTGCAAAAGAAGTGCAGGTAAATACGGAAACCAAACAATATTTGAACAACCTTTTTAGTCAACTGCAACAATGCATTTCTATGGGCTGTCGCGGACCATTTGTCAAATTTTGGCTCTACAGAAAAAAATGAAGAAAAAAACCTCTGCGTATTTTGGGTTGAAATAAAAAAATTCAAACCCGCGCAGCAAAATTAATCAACGTCCAGGACAACTTTATAGGAAATTTGAGGACATAAAAAATATTCTGTGAAGTACTTTTGATTAAAAAATCGGTATACTTACTTATAAGAGGTGTTTTCTCCGTAGGCGGCAAACTCTCTCGTATCGTCATTAGGAATACAGTCATGGACAAAAGCGCTGAAATGCCCAGCGTAACTTTTTCGCCGGATTCAGAGGGGACGTAAAAAACCAGCAATGCTGAAAAAAAAATGTAATTCGTTCTGTCAATGTCGTAACATAAATCGGTAAGGCGCCTAAAAATTCAATCAGGGTGGCGAGCATCGTACCGCAGATCTCAGCTAGGGGCAGATAAAGATTCTATCACAGAAACATATAACAGCTCTCGACGCTCCGTTTATAAGCGTTTCCTTGAATTCGCTTCCGATAAAACTTCAAGATCTTACTAACCACAGGGAAACCGAGCTCCTGAAGATCACAGACCGTTCCTAAGTGGATCTTCGAAGATTTCATCAGGACCAAACGAGAATACTAATTATCATAAAATCCGCGGTGGAGGTTCTCAGTCATGATTAGGTCAGTGAGTTGTGATCTTGTCTGGTTTGGTTTGGTAGGTTAAATCAGGGGCAGAGATAAAAAACCGATGTTACGTGAATCTAAGTTATGTTTTGTTTGGTTAGTTGGGACTTTGTAAAAATATTTTTTATGCAGGAGAAATTCGCACACTTTTGCTTTTCGATTACGTTACAATTATGATGAACGATTTTCATGCGGTTAAGTCGGAAGTATCGTATTTTTAGCAAAACTCGACACGTTCGATTTTCAATTCTACAGAGTAAGTTATTCCCTTGTTGAAAAGCTTCCGCAAGCCAATCCCTTTTATCTTCGGCGGGCACAATCACGACAAAGCAGCATTTTTTAGGGTCTCCGAAATACTGATTGCGACCGGGAACCAAACATGCCAATCTTAGGGATTTTCATTAAAAACTCATCAAAAACCAAAGAGGTAGTTGAGCGACATTTCCGAGAAGAATGTCGCCGAATGGGATCGAATTTCCACTTACCTATACAATTTATAAGGATGCAGGGCAGAATTAGGTTAAAGACATAAAACAAAGGTCTTCTCCGAATTCGAATGACGTATGTGATGTCAGGATAAGGCTCTGGGCAACATGAGTAGTACTCGACGTGGCGAACTGCATTGAAGCTCACTAAGTCGAATTCGCCATTGGCTTGGTAGTTACTTACATCGCCGTCTTCCGTCTGTTTCACTAGATCCAACTGAAACACAACATACCGTGTCGGTTAAGAGAATGAGCCAAACGAGATAGGTTTCAAACCGTTAAGTACTCCGAGACCGAGAGATGCGTCATTTACTGTCTCTATTTCAGCAGAAGAAACACTGCGGAAGCAGCCGTGCGGCTGCTGGCGTTTCATTCTTCCCCCTCTCCGATACTCAGCGACCCCGCCTTCCCCTCCGCGAAACCGTACTCAGGGAAGGGGGGGGGGGCGTCACTGCGCAGCGTCCGCACTCCTTCCCCTATCCTACATTCAAGGGGTCCGCCTTCTCCGAAAACAATCCCTCAAAGCGGACAGCATCACAGATTGCGTTGCATCCCCACCCGGCATTGGTATCCATAAGGATATCCATGGATATCCACGCGGATGTCCACACTATCGCGGTAGCACGGACCATTCGACCTTGGCACTCCTTCCCCTCTCCCGTAATCAACTAGTCCGTCTTCCCCTCCGAAAACATCCCCTCAAGGCACAGACTTGCACTGCGTTACTCACCCATCTTCCTTGTTCAGCTAGTTCACCTTCCCCTCCAAAAGCACATCCCAATGACATAAAACCTAGGCCGATTCCCCGAACTGAAATTCGACTTTGTTATGCCTTCGAAAAACTGCAATCTTGATCTCGGTACAGAAGTTCTCTTATCAAAGAGATCCAGAACCCAAAAATGCTTATTTCGTATCGATTCGTTTCGAAAAGTTGAGCTGTTTCTTTTAATCTCATGATCAGTTAGCGACCATTAGTTAAACGATAAACCGATTCCCTGACCCACGTGGAGTATCGATCCTTGGTCGGAGATATTATCAAATTGTCGGAAAACCCCTGTGCACGGCCCCTTTGTTGGGGAGGCTTAATTTTCACTTTAGTTTTATTCCATTTAAACAACACTTAAAAAAATAAAAAAATAAATAAAAGAAAAACATTTGCAGGTAACAAAGCTTCAGTTCAATGTTTTTAGTGCACCTGGACACAGTCGAAGGTCTTTCTCCAAAACCATAACAGGGAAAGTAGCTTCACTGCTCCACTGATAGAGCACCAGCAGCTCTATCAGAAGATTCCGGTTTCAACTCCCGGGCCCGTCAGTGATTTTTCTAAACACCTTGTACATTGATAGACAAACAACGCATTTTTGTTTAAAAGATGTTCTATCGAAGTCAATGTTACGTTCAGCCGGAGCGATAGGCATGATGAGAAAAACGCCCTCCCCACCCCCAAGAGCAAGCTCCGCCTCCGGAGGGGCATGATCGGCTGAATACACCACCGGCTGAGGTTTCGGGACATGTTGGGAGGGATATTAATTGTCAGGAAAACAGTAACAAATCAAATTCACGATCCAACAACCTCTGTAGGACCCAAACGTTTAGCTAGTCAAATTATCTCTACAGATCGTTTGAGTTCACCGAGCTGGACTTGACAGCCTGTATGAATAAATTTATGGAAGGAGCGGAGGATACTTGCCAACGTGTTCTGCGTCAAATCGACCACCGTGCAAACACGCTTACCGTATCTACAAACCATTCGTCGTCCACACTCAAACAATGAATAGCTCGCTTGTAGATAAGTACGAAAAAACCGTCAATGTTTAGGTACATCTTTGTTAACCACGAACATCCCTTAAACAGCCTTAGTTTGTCAGTCATAGTGCTATACCTTATTTTGAACGCAATATAGCTGGTCTTCAGGGGTGATAATTTACTTTGAACGTTTTGCTAAATAGTCTATCATATGCAGTCACGCGAAATTTACGATTATATCTATTGAGAGAAAGATTCCAGGGATTACTGAATTTGGCGCATCTCCAGCAAATACTGCAGGCTCCTCCACTTTGTACTATTTTCGGGTCGAACTCCTTTGACGATAAAACAAAGGTAAAAGTAGATTTAAAAGCCATTTTACTCAGCTTCCATTCTTAAAGTTCAAAGCAAGACTTCCCCGTAGAAAAAGAATGGCGAAAGCGATCGGAGAAGGTCTGCGACTGGCCTTGGACTTATGTAGGCTAACGTGTCTCAAAAATGAGATAATCTTTGATTTCTGAAGGCACTCACTAGAAAGTGAAACTGTTATAGGATGTTCCAGGTAAGGAGTTTTCGAATGTTTGTTATTTTGTTAATTATGCGTTTTATTCGGAATGTGGGCTACTGTAAACCAGAGGTGAAAAATGGCTATCAGTACAAAAATGCGTGCTTTTCTTCTCGGCTTTTACCTGCCTAGCCATATAGGATCTCCACTTTAACTTTTAACTGAAAGGTTTATTAATAATTTCCAGAGAATCAGCCACTAAATTCAGGGGAAAACAAAAATAAAAACAAACAATCATTCTTAATATATTGTTGGGCCCATTGTATCGGCTCTGTTGTTGTAATAGATCTGAGGCGATGATTGTTTTTTGATATTTTCTCAACAGTGTCATGTTGGAGTTGAGTCACTTTATATAAATGAGAGCCGTTTGCCGAGCGCTTCCCAACGCGCTCAATACAGATCTTTTATCAAAACATTTTGGTTCGCCTATGAAATTATTTGGACAACTAACGGCTCTGTTCATCAAGCACGGTCGAATCATCCGTGTTACGGACAGTTCGACCAAGGTTATAAAATTATATATTTTTTTTTATTTAAATACTTTTTTTAAAAATTTATTATTTTGTTTTACTACGTTCTGCACTGTGACGTTTCCCCTTACAGTAAGGGCCCTTGGTGCAACGTAAGATATAAATAGTGGGGAGGTTGAGACATGAAATGTAGACGTACCTTTCATTTTTTGATACAATCAAGCCGCTTTGCAGAGTTGTTGTTTGGACCCTAAACTTTCGATCCGAGATGGTAGCCACCGCCGGAAGTCGCGCCTAGGGGTCGGTACGGCGTGTTGCTTATTCACTCCACAAAGATACGAATTTAAGGCATAAATCGATTATTTTCTCTAAAATAACGTACCGATGTTCATCTTTCGGACCCAAAATAATGTTTAGGAAGTT
>Ga0058701_10002574_pt1 | contig 13854 bp, 2 predicted proteins | sample AgamicOrMae_FD_97039 | JGI IMG/M metagenome (GOLD analysis project Ga0058701, IMG submission 97039) | Agave microbial communities from Guanajuato, Mexico - Or.Ma.e | ecosystem: Host-associated > Plants > Phyllosphere > Phylloplane/Leaf | place: Guanajuato, Mexico | collected 2012-06-04 | reverse complement strand
TATTTATAGATTTTTCTAAGATCACGCAGGTTTAGCTAAAATTGAGAAAAGCCCGTAACGCTTATAACTCTACGAACATGGAAGTATTAGGCCGTCTTCGGACCCATTTTTTAACTCCCAGTACCAGTGCTCGAATGAAACTACACAATCAACTTAATTCCGCGCGATTACCTTACAATGTTTCCAATGGTTCTGGAAACTAGAACTAGCCTTCTTTTCACTGTGTAATTAATTACCAAAATTGTCGTATTGCTTCTCTTTCCATGGAAATGCCGAGCAAAATGTAGCAGCTTTTCTGAGGAAACTTTAGTGCCCCAAGTGTGCTGTTAAGTCTTAAGTAAATTTCGTGAGCTTTAATTAACCGTAAAAAGTACAAATATACGAGGAGAAAGGAAAGACGAGGATGTTTTTGGCAACCTTCACGACGCAAAAAAAAATAGACAACCTCTAAATTTGACGTAAACACGCATAATTGGTCAGAGTTGTATATTTAAAACTTGCGTGCTATACTTTTTAAACGCAACTATCTTAGGTGACAGCTACAGTTGAACATTTACCCACAGGGTAAAGTAGTATTTGTACACTCTTTTTTTTAAATAGCAATTTTAACCTTTTGGCTCAACCTTTCGTCGTCAAATCGAGCGGAACGACAGCGGAGCGATGCAAGAGGCATCTAACCTAACTTAACCTATCATAACAAAGCCCCTTGCTTTTTACCAAGATTAGTTATAGCCACTTGTGCCTCGCTTCGCTATCGCTCCGCTTGGCTGTCGCCAAGCCTGATGCCGCTTACTTTTCGGCGGCCAATTTAGGGCCGCCGAGAAGTAAGCGGCATCAGGCTTATCGACCGTTTAATTAGGTAATTAGGATAAGTTACGTGGCTTGTGCCTCGCTCCGCTCGGCTTAGCGTCATAGAGGTTGAACCAAAAGGTTGAAAATGCAACGTTGAAATTTTAGAGTAGTAAAACACGCTGTTTATGTGCTGTAAAGTTGAATTCCAAACGTTGAGAGCCAAATACCCACAACCTACTGCATGCGCGTTACGCCTTATCCTTTACAGCTTCTGGCGACAAATAACTATCACGTAAAATTGATCAGGCGAATTGCGAAATCTAGATATAGCTTTTGTATAGGCCTATACCTATGCTACTCTAATTATGACTCCGCTTCAAAAGTTTACAGGCAGCCTATCTCTCATATCCAACTCCAGCAGGTTTGTCGTCCAACCCTACACACTCAATTTCAAATAATGTTGGATCCTCTACTGCTGTAATCGTTGATGAGATAGGCGCTAAGCACCTAATCAGGTCAACCTGACCTAACCTACTCGGTGATGTGTCTGGAATCTTCTTTTACTCCGAATAAACACTAAGTTTTAACGGTCGCATTCTCCACCTGTCTTGCCCAGTTTATACCTCCCATTTCTTCATAAGGTGTCATGACTTACGCCCATGTGAGAGTAGGTTTGTGCCTTCCATATCGCTCACATTTCTCTCAGGTATATCTCCAACCCTGGTGCTCCTTACTTCACAACGACAGTAACTCTTCCGAGACGTGCGAGCGGCATCAGCCTTTGTAACAGTTTGCTTAGGGTTAGATTAACCCACTACCGCCCAGCGATGCCGTTCGGTAACAGAAAATTTTATTGTAGAGGATCTTTTTAGTTTAGTATTGTCAAAATTAAAAAAATATCACACCTCTGGAAACCTGAACCTTAATAATTTAGGCATTTTCCAAAGCTTAAAATTGCGCATTTTAACGGAGATAATCCTTCCAATTTCTTTTGAGCTAAATTTTCACTCCAAATACTTTGGGCTGTTATGGGTTAAATACCTTGTGCGCAGCTCTTCTGTAGCTCCGCGCGGCTTCGTTACGAAAGGTGGAAATGCCGTAGAAAACTTAACTTTTTGAATTGTGAGGATGCAGTGAATTATTGCGGAGGCGCTCGATCAGCGAGGGAAAAAACTCATTGCTGCGCAGCGTATCCCCACGAAAAGTATTGTACTCTGCTGCATTCAGTGTATGGAGTGATCGGTCCCTGCATCATCTGGCGCAACCACGAATCTCTACATCAAACAGTTTTAGACTTGTTAAAAAGCTCTATCAACGACTACCATGCCACGAGATAAAATTATTTCTGAGAATCAGGTCGAAAGGACGAGTAATTTGGCTGAGATTGAGCTGTTGGCTCATCAACGGAACGTCCTGTAAACCACTTGTCAAAATGAGATAGCCTATAAGTCAAACTTACAAGTTGGTGGCCTACTTTTAAAACTTGCATCTCAGCAGAAATATGGTTGAACTTGGATTGCGATGTTCCAACCTATCACCACCCAGCGCTGCTGTTTGGAATTTGGGATAAGGTTAAGAAAATCTGTTTGAAGCTGAAAAATAGCTATAGTACATTAGGCGTAAATCAGGCTTTACAATTCTCAACGTTGAGGATGTAATCTCTGAAATAATTTCAAAAGTTGACCGGGTTTTTCCGAAGGGTCGGGGGAATAGGGTTTTTCCCGAAATGTTTGGTTTGAAACGAGAAGGAAAAGCTGTTCACGAGAAGAAAACATCTAACCATCAACGTTATTATAAAACAATGTAATCGATTTCTGGCGCATTTCCACCTTTCATTGAAACCTTAACACATCATTGTACAAGTGAACGTTATGTTAGCTCATTTGTGAAATCACAATAGAAATATTGCGAAGGTTTTGAGCCGCCTTGAACACATCTTATAAAGTTCCAGTGCCCTTACGTCTTAAGTACAAAGTGTATTCTATCACTTCCTCTCAAAAATGAATATGTATTTATCAAGAGTGTTGTTGCTGCGTGTGTTTATTTTCTTTGACTCTTTTACCCTATCGAGAGTTTAACTGTAAACAACGCTAGAATACGTTGATCCCTCCTGAACGCATGTTTGTGTTAAGTTTTCGCTCAATATTCCGTCATACTATGATTTATGATACTGCGGCATGCTATATTACTGCTATTCGATAAGCGCCAATTTTCAAACGACGTCTTGGGAGCGAATAAAATCCCCCAATTTTTCCCTTGATTAAGGACTGATTGTTTATTTGCCCCTGATACATTGTAGGTAATTAACTTTGATATTATAGTTAAAAACTAATGATATCAACAGACCTTTTTTATAGTGTCCTTTTGTTCGCAATCGAGAAATGATTTAGATCTGCGGTTTCCCTTGATAACTTTATCATGAAATGTTAGGAATATTTTTATTTACTTTTTTAATTATTTTAGCGTCGATTAGACGACTTTCCGCACACCGGAGAGTTCTACGATGCTATCCTAATGTATTCCGAAAAACTTGTGGATTTTGTTACTACTAGTTCATTTTTTCCCCGTTGCTGACTTTTAAGCAGAGAATTTGGCTTTTACGTATCTTTTCTGTAGACGCTAACCAAGAACCACTTTCGGTGCTTTCTGATCAGTAATTTTCTTGCAATCGTGAATGTTTCGAGTTCTGAAACAAGCGATTAGCTACCGAAGTTTTCTAACAAGTTTATTGGACACATTTCCTAATTATTGCGTCAAACTCACTTTGGTCGTAGGCGGCCATTGCTGTGTGGGTTTTTTCGCTTACCCGTTATTTTTTTATCGCCTTTCGAATCCCTGGATATATATTTTATGGATTAATTTGATTAGCCCCAGATTTAAGCACCTCTTTTGCAGATGGCTGACCGGCTGAATGGAAATCTAACAAAATTATTGTCAACCAATGCTCAGAGGCCAGTTATTATAGGATGTGATTTTATCTGTTTATATATAAATAGATTCTAATCCGTGTGCCATTGGACTTGGCATCCTTGCTTAGTTCTGATAAATTGCTTATTCATGTCGTTTTGTCATTTGTATTTTATGTTAATTCTCCTGTACTTGATTTCTGACCTATTATGAGCTAAGCATGAGGATTTGGCTTCGTCCGACTTTCAAATCACTCGTCAGATATTTTTTTTCGTTGAAAACCCTCAAAATATGTTTTAACATTTCCATCGACGTAGTATTTGCATTGATGTGGCGCTGAAAGAATTTTTGCGACAATCAACGTAGAATACACGTTGACATTAGGTTGTTGATGTTAAATCTGTCATTTTTATGTTAAATATTCACCTTTATTCCGTCTACTTTATATCTACGTCGATATGACATCGATACACCGTCAAATACGTAATGGGTTTAAATTCCTCCTCGCATCGACGTTGAATCCACCTCTGCGCAATGGTATGCGATGTTTTAGAAAATTTACTCAATGTAACCTCTTTCTGGCGTTTCTGCGCTACATATCTCTCAACATAGAAGTCATTTAACACGCATTTTTGTGTATCCCCTTGTCATATATAAGAAAGTTCGGTGAGCGGAGGTTTTTATAGCACAATCTGAAAGAGCTTCAATTGCCCTACAAGACTTTTCACCTGCAAATCTTTATTTTTTTTAATTTACTTCTTAACCGAAATTACACAAAACTGAACTTACCGAATACTTAATCTAAACCTAACGTACATCATCGTAGTTAATCGGGCCACGAGGGACCGCACTGCTCTCATGATCGGGCCTAGGTAAGATGTGCGAATGCCAAAACATACACGTTTCATAAAATGTAATTGGCATTATAGTGCAGAAAAGAAAACGTGCTTCTGGAGCAAAATGACATTGTTTTTCAAGGAAAAGCTCAGCTTACACCTTGTATAATCTGAGGCCCAATTACCGTAGAAATAAAGCGTGTAACTTTATCATCTTGATTGTTAACGCGGTAGTCAGTCCCTCTTTTCGTTGCTAACGAATCTAGATCAAGGGAAGCCAATAAAAACATATTTATTGGCACAAGGATCGTTTTCATGCCAACGCCCGATTTAGGCTGGTAGTGTTTGTGTACTTAACTTGAGACTGGACGAGCTGAGCATACTGTGTTAACCTTTTCCAAGTGTTGCCACCAGGTGACGCTTATTTCGCGATAGCAGTTACTACCGCCGAAAATAAGCGGCATTTAGCTTGGCGACGGTGATATTAAGCGGAGCGTTAAGGGAGCGATAACGGAGCGATAACGGAGCGTTAACGGAGCGTTAACGGAGCTATAGCGTTAGCAAAGCGATGTAATAGGCACGTAATCTGTCTGAGGTTGGCGAAACCAATGTGGACATATAACCAAGCTTAACTTTACCTAGGCTATGTGAGGTTTGGACAGGTACGCTGCGCCTGACTCCGTTACGTTTTCGCTTGGCTCGACAATGAAAGGTATAACACAAAAAGTAGAAAATTCTACCTTTCGACTTTACGGTATCTTACTAAACATGCAACCTCGCCTTCAAGGTTGCATTCAACAGTTACTCCGTCATCAAACTTTATACATATTTGGAGGAGTAACGTGAGATACATTTTGCAACGTTTTTCTCAGGACTGATCGGCTAAGCATCTAACAAGCTACAAGTACAAATCTAAAAACGCCGAAATTCGGATAGCTAATTTGTATTCCGATCACCCAATCGACGTATATTTTGCCGTGTTAGAAAATGATGTAAGATGATAAGTAATTCTCTCTCGCGTCCTTGAGAGAGGAATGCAAAAGACATATTTTGTCTTTTCTTTTTGGATCGAGCTAAGAATCTGGTTGATCTTGGCGGATCGCTTTCAACAAATGCTCTTGGACGTCGTAAAAATTTAGGCGCCGCCCCTCCCCCTCGGCCGCCGCTGGTGGCGCCTGGACGTCGCCGCCTGGACGCCGTCTCTGCTCGCCGGTGCGTTCGCGTAAACGATTTTGGTGCGTCGCGCCGCAGCCGCAGCCGCGAAATGGAACGATCAACGCCCACGCCTCGATTTACTCGGCTCATTCATACCAACCTGTTGACAAGTTCAGCGAGTCAAATTTAAATGTAGCCTTCGAATCAATCACACGCTATACATTAATCACGCCGTTTAACACAGCGGTACCGTTGAAAATACTTTGCTCCATAAAGCACCGTCAAACCGTTTCGATTATTTTTTTTAAACAATAATTTTAAGCACACCATTTATTTATTTTATTCTTTTTTTTTTCTTTAGAAGGTGTGATTTTGTCTGTTAGGATTTGTAGAGCCAGCGTATCCCGGAATATTAGAACTAGAGAAGTGGCTTATGATGGATAGATCTAATCCGATACTTTAAAATGTTACTAATTTCATCGCGAGCACAGCTTAAAACCAATGTGATTACTGTACTTCAGTAGTGTGTTATTGGTTCGCTTTTTATGACTGATAAAGTGTTTTTTTGCGTGGTAAATACAATGTAAAACTTACCTATATGTGTTAGGCATTTTTATTCAAAAACTTATAGACCTATAAAATGAACCAATGCCAAGGGAAAGTTTGGTTGGGAACAATTCTGGAAAGATTGCTTCTCTACATAACCAGAATTTTGAATCGAAAATCACGGAATTCGGGTTGTGAATTTTGTTTTAGATATTGGCTATTAATCTTGAACGAGCATTTGCATTGATTATTTCGCACTGTAATTTTATCTTACAATAAAGTCGCAGACGTTGAATCCCTGAAAGGACCTATTTTATTGGTGAGATCCAATGCCTTGTGAGCTCTACTTCACTGGATGTTCACCAAGTGTCGCTAGACGGTGCTACTGTCGCGCGTATACTCTGTTGCTGGCATTATAATTCACTCCAGATCACAGTAAAAACAAACCACCCATTTTAGGAAATGCTATTGACTACCTGTTTTGAGTATGAAACTAAAGCGGTTGTAGTACATATTTTGGTCATTTTTCAAGATACACCTATGTTCGGCCACATCGATGGGAAGCTCTCGCCGAGACCTTTTGAATGATGTGGCTCAACATAGGTCTGTCTAGGAAATTAACCAAAATACGTACTACCCTATTTTTTACTCCTAAAAAAGGTATAGAATCCTCTAAAAAAGACGTTTTCTTAAGGTTTTGTTTTACCAACAAAGTCATTTGTTAAAAAAGGGATAACACAGTATTTTCTTACAACAACAAAATGTTTAGTTCTATCAACAAAACGTTTGGTTGCTGCAGCTTTATTCTTGGCTGAAGCAACAAAATATTCATTTGTTGTCCCTAGTTTTGTTGTCGTAACAAAACCATTTTTTTCCGTTTAGCCTGGAGATTTTATTCTTTAAACCTATGGCTGAAGGAGGTTTTAGGGCGGTCTGTCCGAATATAGAACCATCGTCTACCCTCTCGCCTTCTTGATGACGCAAAAAGGTTTTCTTCCTTTTTCCTTGTTTCCAGGACTTGCGTAAACTTTACCCGAGGATGGCATTTTTATGTTGGACTTATTTGAGGCCAGGAGGTACCATTTTTTCTGGACGAGTTCCAGCAAATATGAGCAGCTTTGGTTGTTGTAAGAGCAAAGCGTGGCTGAGCTGCTACGCACCGAGTATGACGCAGGGTGTGGTGCCGGAGCCTGCCTAAGCGTCCTTGTGATTACCAAGGTTGGCGTTTTGCGTCCGGATCTGATTTTATTTGCTTTCCAGCCGGGTCGAATATCATTTCAATTATTTCCTTGAGTGAAACAGAGACAGTGTGAACATTTGAACACCCGCCGTTTATTTGCTCACGCTGGAAAAAAGGTTTTATTATTTCAACAAAATCATTTGTTAAAATATGGATAACAAAAACATTTTGTTACAATAAAGTGTCCAGTTCTGTCAACAAAACGTGTGGTTGCTGCAGCAAAATTTTTGGTTGCAGCAAAAAAAAATTATTTGTTGGCCCGAATTTTGTTGCCGTAACAAAACCATTTTTTCCGTGAGCCCAACCGCGCGTTTATAAGATCTCCATTTTTGGGGGGATGAATAACGTGTGATAAACATTTTAAAAAACAAACTTTGTAAGAAATATTATGTTTTTTCCAAAAGTCGACCGACTTTTATGTGTAGCTTTTAAAAAATATCTGTCATGATTTCCTGATAATTCCCAGCAGTATAAGAAAAACTGAAACTTTTCGTTAAAAAAATATTACTGCCGTTATCCAACTCAAAGCGTCGTTGCCGCTTTGTCAAAATCGTCAATTGCATCCCTATCTTTACTGCGTACAACCTTAATATGCTTTGATCCCTCATTTCTGTGTTACAAACTGTTAGCAAGGTATACGGCCATATGGCCGGATGTTGTGTATTCAGAGAGATCAAAACCTTTCGATTAAAATCGCATAGCGATAACTCATTTCGTTCAGCGTAAGGGAACCCAAATGCGCTTGTTCCCGGTAAACGCTGTTTCTGAGTGATTTTTAAACATGAAAAAGAAAAACGAAATAAAGAAAAACGTTCGGCTTTATTTTGTGCTTACACCGAGAAGCAAAGCTTGCCCTCTAAAAACATTCAAGAGAAATTTGCCACTTTAACCAAAATCTTCAAGTTTCTGAGTTTTTGGTTAAAACGAGTGAATTTCATTCCAAAGTCTTGAACGCCTTTTTTTTTCAATGTGTTTTCAAAAAATACAGGCACTTGGCAAAGTCATGAGGTGTATCGTTAAAGTCTACAAGTCTAGTAATCAAACTCGTTATGAAACGTTGTGATCGGAGTATTGATAGCCGTCTTAAGAGCAAGTCCGCAAGTTTCCGGTTTTGCGTGGCGCAGTGAGCGTCTCGTTTACGCTAAACAAGAGCAGGCACAACTAAAAACACGCCTAGTTTAGCTTAAATAAATGTTAAGTGGACAGGCTGTTCTGGCAGTGGGCGGAGTGCGATGCACTTTATTGCGAAACTGCAGTGTTGTACTGCCCTGTTCCCTTCTAGCGCTTTTATATCTCGCCATGTATTTGCTAAAGCAAACGGCCGATAATATTGCCGTGTGCTTTTCTTTCTTTTTTTGTGTTGCTGATATATTTGAATTTATCTGCCAGCCAACCTGGTTTAGATTCGGACCTAACACAGAAACAAACGCATGCTTTTAATTACACGCATACTCTATCGGTTCCATTTTTTATTATTATTTCTCGTGTATCTTTCGTCACCAAGCCGAGCAAAGCGCTAGTCGAGCTTCGGCAAAAACTACTTAACCTAACCTGAGAAACGGTCGCGAGTCGTAATGCCTCTTACACAGTTTTTTTTTTTTGAATTTTACAATCCCGGATCTGAAATAAATATTTATTACCGGATTGAACATTTACTATCCTTTCCTTTAGTAATTTTACTAAACACGTGTTGAAATTAATGTTATTTAAAAATCGCTTTGGAAAATTCAATTTTTGTCAAAAAATTACTAAGGGAAAGGTGTTTTACATAAGTTTACCTGAGTTATATTGAAACATACATTAAAGCATATTTACAGAGGAAAATTACAAAAAATATCTCACCCCACGGAAAAAGTCATGTATTTTAATGATGTCTAAAGCATTTGCTTAACTGACTTGTAGTCTTTTAGAAACTCACATAGCACTGTTTTTTTGTTGTTGTTTTTTCTTGTTTTTTTTCTAGTCTGACGACTCCTTAAATCACGATATAGCTCAACAAACGCACAAGAAGGCGTCATTTTTGGATGCAAGATCAGCAATCAGCGTAGAGAAGCAAGCCCCTGGCTGTCGCTCAACACACTGTAAATGTGAAATGGTCAAATTTGGCTGAAGAATTCTAGTTAAAATTTTCATATTTCAGTCAGTCAATTTTAACTATTTTTCAGTCAAAAATGACTTTTTTTAGTCACTTTTAATTATTTAATTAGTCATTTACAGCTTACAATTAGAAATAGTCAAATTTGACTTAAGTTTAGTAGCTAAAATTTTAATATTTCAATCAGTCTATTTTTACTCATTTTTAGTCAAGAGTGACTATTAAAGTAGTGGATTTGATTATTTTGAAAATAGTGATAGTAATTATTAAAATAGTGAAAAAAAGAACTCGCTGAATAGTAAGAGTAGAAAGAAATGACTTACTTTAGACTCAGAGGCCAAACTAATATTGGTACTGGAAAATATTAATGCTAAAAATAGTAGAAATGTTTTAACCGCTAAACCTAAGTCAATTTTGGCAAATTCGCACTGAATTAAAAAATGGCTAAATTTAATAGTACAGTAAAACAAAAAAGACTAAATCAATTAGTCAAAAAAGGACTTTTTCAAATTTAGAGTGATTTTGCACGCATTTTCGCAGACCTCCCTCGATTCTCGTTCGTGAAATTGCGTGCAAATAACCGCTCGTATTGCCTAATAAAGCCTTGTTTGCAAGGTCGAATATTCGTTAAGCTTGGAAGGCATTTTAATACGCGATAGTTTGTGTGTCGGAACGGACCGGCGTGGCGGCGGCGCGGTAGCCATGTTCGATCCGAGCTGCTACAAGGATCTCATGTAGCCCTGTTTAACTTAAGATTTACTTCCTGATTTCATCATAATAGATTCTCAACAAGCAATTTGAAAGTCATTTTAGTAAACGATCGATTTTGGTTACGAAAACAATAAGTGCGTAGCGAACAAACAGAGTTCGCGCCCCGCCCAGGGCCTTCAGCGGCGCCGCGCCACTCCGCCCATGACCCCCATGAGTCCCATGAGGCCCACGCCCGACCGCTCAACTTGGGCCAATTTTTTGGATCGGCCGCCTGGCTGCCGCTCCGCCGCCGCAGCCGCACCGCCGCCGCCGCACCGCTGCGTCGTTTTGTTTGCCACCGCAAAAGCCGGTTAATTTCTCGAAGCCTTGACCCATATTCAATGCAAAAGACTTGCGATCACAACCAATATAACACACTTTTTTCTGCTATGTATGAATTAACCCCAGGACACTCCTCGTATAGTATAATTTTTTCATTTCATTCACTCCGTTTTTTTTTATTTTTATTTTTTTAGTTTTATGTCATGTTTTATTTAACCCATTACAGCCCAAAGTATTTGGAGTGAAATTTAGCTTAAGAGCACTTGAAAAGATTTTTCTCATTAAATTACGCAATTTTAAGGTTTGAAAAATGCCGAAATTATTAAACTTCGGGATTCCAGAGGGGTGATATTTTTTTAATTTTTACAATACTGAACAAAAAGGATCGTCTAAAATATTTATTTTTTTCTGTTTCCGAACGGCATCGCTGGGCGGTAGTGGGTTAAACGAAATTATAGTTTTAATCTACAGAAAGCACGCAAGTGAAATGGTACAGTGTACCAAGCGTTGCTCGGCAGTTTTACCTTCATACCCACAACAGGGACAAGACTATCCAGAACAGGAATTATTTTTTACGGAGATGTGAAATATTGAACCAGAGAAGAAAAGAAGAGGTGGTAATGCTACCTTTGACATTAACCATGCAGGGATCGCTTTCGTTGAGTTTATATCGACAGCAGCCTGTTTCGATTAATCAAGTTGATATTCACCGGTAATTGCTTAGCTGTAAAATGAGGAGACCTCTACGCGGCTTGAGAATGAAGTTATATGATCTTTTTTGGCCAAAGAGAAGAGAAAGGTTAATCCTAAAATGAAAACCGATTACACAAACATACTTTTAATGCGTCGAACTTCGTAGTTCCGGTTGGGCCGGATGGGGGGGGACTCCTCCTGTCGGGAAGTACGAAAGGCAGACTTTATTCATCGTTGTTATCAATGAAAAAGGTGACGCGATTTATTCATTTATTTTGTGGAAAGGAGTATTGACCCAACTGCCCCATTTAAAATGCATTAGGCTGGGTTACTTGCGTTTAAGTCACCTCCCATTTAAAATGCTTTAGGTTATGGTTACGTGGTTCAAGTCTCTCTGTGTTAATGCATGTCGGGTCAGTAGCAATATCCTTTTCGGAATGTTGTGTGTACAATCGACGACCTTACAGGAAATGCCAAATTAGTCGTCTTGGTATGCGTCCACGAAAAGTAAGTCACAATGAAACGAATAGGAAGCCGCCCGTGCGTAGATTCATCAATCCGACGGTGAGTCAAACATGGAGGAGTACAATTTTAGGATTGTACTCCTCCGTGAGTCACAGAAAAAGCATGGAACAAAGCAAGGTCGCTGAAGGGAACTCGACATTGGCTTGTTCCGGTAGCCTCAATTTGCTCTTTTTTTTTGGTTTGGATGGGAGAAAGGATTGGAAAGACCAATGATCGGAAACGTACGTTAACCCACAACAGCCCAAAGTATTTGGAGTGAAATTCAGCTTAAGAGAAGTTGGAAGGATTTTTTTCTATTAAAATACGAGATTTTAAGCTTTGAAAAATGCCTAAATTAATAAATTTCAGGTTTTCGGAGGGGTGATATTTTTTAAATTGTTACCATACTGATATTGATCGTCTATCCTCTAAAATAAAAATATTATATAAAATAAATTTTTCTGTTTCCGAATAGCATCGCTGGGCGGTAAAGGGTTAAACCGCATTGCACTCCGCGTATAAATTCAAAGTAAGCCGTAGTGAGTTCTTGTTTGCCTAAATTTCGTGTGATGAGCGGAGGTACCCGAAGTTGATTTTTTTTTAAATGGAGTATATTGAAGTTGAGAGTTCGTTTTTTTTTTTTTTTCAAGGAAACGGGCTACAAGGGCTACCCCGATCGGGTTAGCTCTTTTCTCTGGAGTGAGGCTTTCAGTAATACAGGTCCGTTCTCGAAATCGCTTGTAGTACCTCGTCATGTCTGGGAGCTATCAAAAGTCTAAGCTCTAAGGAGTTCCATTCGAAAGGATAATTTCGGGTAATTTTCCTGCAGCAAAGCATCTCGATAACTCATTTTGTCAAACAATTGGGGGAAAAAAACTTGGCTCAAAGTTCTAATGAAAAGACTGCGTCTCAGAAACCAACGAACATTTTGCTCCGAGAAAACTGTTCGTTCGTCTCTCTAATCCTCACTCTACCTCTCCAATTAGACTAATCCTTGTTTATACCAAGAAAATAGTGCGTTGTCAATAAAAACGCCTATGAAATCAGTTGTAAAGGAGCCCGCATGTATCGATTTTTTGCTTACCAAATTTTTGTTTCGGAATCGTATTTTCCGGGGTATATCATATATCAATTATTTTTCCCTGAAAATTGATACTTGCCCGTACGGCATTCACTTTGGTGGTGTCCATCATTCGTCCAGGAGATATTGTTGGCCTACTATTTCAGGCGTTGACAAAGACTCACAGATCAAATGCTGGAGCGTTTGGGCAATCTGAGTTTTTGATTTTTGTCGACGATTGTATCGTTAGGACCATTGTTTGCTTGCAAAATGTGTTGCAAGATCAACAATACAATTTGCTGGGAATTGTCGTCTCGTCGGCGCGGTGCGCAGCGCAGTGCGGGTCGGTTCGGGTCGGGCGGGTCGCCCGGGTCGGCCCTATCAAAACCAAATCTTCAATCCGATTTCTCGATCGACGAAATTCGCATTCAATAAAAGAAAGGCGATAAGCTTGTAGCCTTATTTCGCGCCGCGCTGCGCCAATCCGCCTCGCGCGCCGCTATCAAGTTGCTTGCTGCTTGCAGGGCTACTATCTTAGACTTTGGATAGCATTTGTTTCATCTCCTTGCTGACCTTGGCTCCGATTCCGGTCAGGTGATCTCCTCTCTCGAATTGCAAAGCAGTTAAACATCGTTTGTTCGTCTTTACTGCATCTGGGAAATTCAATAACCTTATTGCGCGAGAAGATTTTAAGCCCGCATCACGGTGCACAGTACACGTGCAATGCAAAACGCTTCATTACTCGCGAAATGCGCGCTCAAATGGAATGCGTACGTGAAACCCGTATGTGTCCTCTACACTTCTATTAGTCGCGAGTCAAAAAATGCACCCTGTCTGTCCCCTGCACAATCCCAAAGTATAGCGTGGGCTAGGACGATGGAGTAGTCCTAGGCGTGGATCATGCATGTGACCTGGGAATGCTGCTTTTACAACGAAATAGGCTTCACCAGGCTACTGTCAGGTGTTTATATATATATATATATATATATATATA
>Ga0058701_10002573_pt1 | contig 13856 bp, 13 predicted proteins | sample AgamicOrMae_FD_97039 | JGI IMG/M metagenome (GOLD analysis project Ga0058701, IMG submission 97039) | Agave microbial communities from Guanajuato, Mexico - Or.Ma.e | ecosystem: Host-associated > Plants > Phyllosphere > Phylloplane/Leaf | place: Guanajuato, Mexico | collected 2012-06-04 | reverse complement strand
CTTTTTTTTTTTTTTTTTTTTTTTTTTCAAATTTTTAGTCGGAAATTCTTTGTTTAATTTGTAACGTTTGACGGTTGGAATTAATGAAGGGAAACTAAAAATTGCATTAATCGTTTTCTGTTACCCTCTTCGTTAATATACCCTAAATCGGAATGCATAATTCCTACCCCAGGATCGTCCAAGCACTTGTTTGAGCCTCTTGTAGAGTTCGTGGTCTCAACTTTTTTCCTAGCTGGGGTTTGTGTATGGCAGGTACATTTTTTTCCGAGGAATATGTACTTAAGTGTGTCGATAGCCCTAAAGACTACATGATACAATATTGCAACACCCACGCGGTTTCTCTCGTTCCTCGATTTCGTATTTGGACCCAGAAAAGCCAGCCTACCACCTACCGTCGTGGAAACAAAAAATTTTAAGAATTTGGTCAGGCAGAGTCATTAGTAATTTTGTTAAATTACACATAGGCTTGAATCCTTTTTAAAAGGTCACTTTTGGGTCAGTATTAGGAAACTTGTCGTCACTTTTGTGTGGTTAAAAGATACTTTAGTCTTTTTTTTGGATATGAAACGAATGGGCTTTTCCTCTTGTTGCGTTGTTAGCTCCATTAAGCGGCATGTGGCTTGCCGACGATAGATAAGGTTGAGCTCGGTTAGGTTTGGTGTCCTTTGTAAGCTTCGCTCTGCTCGACCATGCGATGAAAGGCGGAACTTGCCCTTCACTGATTAGCAGACTGTGAACTTGAGCTGAATGTATAGCAAACTTGAGATGACTTAAATTCTTGCAAACTCACATAAGGTAACTGAGACTAGATGTTCTGCGAACTCAGGCCAACTGAGGCTTAAAGTTGTGTTTATCATATGATTGCAAAACGTAAGCGACATTGTTTTATCAAATTCCTCGGGGTATTTTCTGCGCAGTTTGAAAAGGAAGTTACTGTTTTCAACCACGAAAAAAACGAAAACAAAACGTGGAAGGTGACCCTCCAGGAAGCCAACGTTCTTGATCCAGCCAGAATCGCAGCCTTCATCAAGGGACAAGAAGCTGAACTGCCCAGAGATGTCTTGCAAGCCCTAGACGTTGCTCTACGTTCTCAACTCACGCTCAGGTAAGGCTTGCTTCCTAACGCTGACCGTTGTGGCCTTTTCTCAACCTACCTCAAATATCAATGCGAATATTACCCAATCTGTGTATCTTAAGTGTTGAATTTAATATGCGTGAAGTAAGACTTAATCGAATAACAAAACACCATGGTACAAAATTTTAGGCCAAAAAATTCCAAATAAATGAAAAAAGAAGAAAAAGAAGCTATGAGCGAGAAGTGAACCAGTTTTGTAACACCATTTTTCAAAACTTCAACCCACGTCATTTTGAAGTAAAACCTTTTAGCTATGCCTTTAGCACCAATGAAAACAGTTCGTTTTCGCCATTTCGGAAAATTTACACTAAAAGATTACGAAAGAAAAACAGTAGCGTTGCCTTAATCATGCATGGCATTAGTTTCATTCAGCCAGTTTACATAATATATACATAATGTCATAGCCCCCAATTTTTTTTTTAAGGATTTTTTTTTTTAGAAGTTAGCAGAGGGGTTTCGAGGACGCATCGATCATTGAGGCTCCGCTCTGCCCTGAGTGACTAATTTTTTGATTTTGTGTGGCAGGAGTGTCGTTGTGGGCCGTAGTTTTTTCAGCCAACCAGAGGGCCGACCGATTGACCTGGGAAACGGCTTGGAGTTGTGGCACGGATTCTTCCAAAGCGCCGTCATCGGCTGGAAGCCGTTCCTCAACGTCGACGGTAAGTTTTGAACCCCTCCCCCGTCCCTCCAGCGCGGCGTCAAGCTGCTGCCGCCAAAGAGTAAGTGGCATCAGGCTTGGCTAACTACGTTCAGGTCAAATGCGTTTTGCCATCCCCTCGGAAGAGCTCGAAAATTGAACCTGTCAAATTAACAATGCAACGGTGAGAGAGCTCGTCTGATTTCTCTCCTAGTTTACTTCTGCATCGTTCCGCTGCTCATTGCAACCTGGATATAAGAACAGTAGGGTGTGAGAATACTGAAATCCCGGAGCCAGACATTGGCACCATCTAGCGGCAGCAGCCCGAATCGCCGACCCTCTCTGCATGCAGTAGGGTCGCTGCCGCTAGATGGCGCCAAGGTCGCGGTTTGAGATTCGACTGTCTTCCCTCGCCCTGTCACGCGTGCTTTTGGTCGTGATTTTCAGTGGCTCACAAAGGCTTTCCGCGGGCGGAGCATATCCTGGATACACTGTGCGAACGCCTTCAAATCAGAGACCCGAATCAGTATTCCGACCGTATGCCGCTGCGCGATTTCGAGTCGTACGTGAAGGGCCTGAAAGTGGAGTACATGCTACCGAACCAGCCGACAACGAAGCGCATCTTCCGCGTCCTCAAGTGCGTTGGAACCGCGCGACAACAAAAGTGAGTTAAAGCGCCTTCTTTCAACCGTGACATGCTTTGGCTGGTTTATGTTAACCCAGGAGTCCTTGAAATGTTGTTGGGAGGAGAGAAACAATAGAGTTTTTGGCGTACCCCGAGAGAACGAAAATTATCTCTTGCGTGAAAAAATCGTGTGATTGCCGTTTTGGACTTGGACAAGTTACCAGTGAAACCTAACCTTTGCGAGGCTTTTTTTGGGGCCAGGTGAACAGTGAACATGTTCCAGCTATATTTTAAGCCAAGACTAACTTATGCAAGGTGTAATACAAAACAGGGTTTACTTTGGTAAAGTGTATACCAAGGTAAAGTGCGAGGTTAGGTCCATTGCAAATTTAAAAGTCGGCTTGGTAACCAATGTTGACTTTAGCTGAAGTAATTTTTCCTCACTCGTCAATTTTTTTTTTTTTTCATTTTTTACAGAAAATTTTGTTTAACCTTTTTTTTGGCTTAGAATTGCTTATCTGGCACTTTTTAAAATCATTTCCTTCTAATGACCAACAACTCTGGTAAAGTATCTGAAATTTTTATCCTGTATCTTAAGGCGTTTCTCATTTTTCGAGTATTGTCATTATGGGTTGTTTGATCTCTTGTTGCATGCAATGTGCATTCCTTTTTTTTCCCCGGTCAAATGGCCAGTATAATTATGCAATTGTAACCCAATAAAAAGGCCGCACGGCGCACGCCACGCCCACTAGACTGACGTGAGCTACGCCGGGAAACTCTTTCTGCGGGAGTTTTCGTCTCTACACTCTAAATTTTTAAGGTTGCATTTTCAACCTTATTGTTCAACCCCTACGACGTTAAGCCGAGCGGAGCGAAGCACAAGCCACGTAACCTAATCTAACTTAACCAAGGGCCACCTAATTATACGGTTGCCAAGCGGAGCGATAGCGAAGCGAGGCACAAGTGACTTTATCTAATCTTGGTAAGCAAGGGGCTTATTTATAACAGGTTAAGTAAGGTTGGATGCCTATTGCCTCGCTCCGATGTCGTTTTAATCGATTTGACGACGAAAGGTTGAACCAAAAGGTTAAAATTGCTACCTTAAAAAATTAGAGTGTACGTTATACATTTATTCTCAGGAGAGGGAAAGAGTCAATCAGGGGACTGTTTTCGAATGCGACCACAGGCTATTCCAGCATGCCCGAAGGAAACCAAAACCAACTTGTTGCCGCTTAATGAGGTCGTGGCTGTATTCTACATACAAGTGTTCCTACTAAATCGGATCTGTCTTGTGTGTTTCTACCTAGATTTACCAAGGACGACAAACAAATGACGGTGGAGCAATACTTCAGAGCCGACAAAAACATCAATCTGAAGTTCCCGAATCTTCCATTGCTTCATGTTGGACCCCCGCAGAAAACGATATATGTGCCGATGGAGGTAAGATATCAATTCTCCGTCATCCTGCTATTGCTTTTTCAAGAGCTAAAACTAAAGAAGCTGCAAAAAGAAAAAAAATTGCATTAGTCAACTCTTTGAGATTCTTCTTGCTTTAATTTAGGCCAAGTTGACCAGGACTAAAACCATCGAACCCAGGTTCAAAGGTAACAGATACTTGAAATATCATTAGACTTCCTTTGATTTAAGAAAAGCCTCATTTCCGACGGAAAGAAACGATTATGTGCCTTTCCGGGTCTTTTTCATTTAACCCAACCTAATACATTTTATATGGGGCAGGCGGGCGAATAGCCACTTCGTTTTTTAAAAGGGTGTTAAAGCTTGATTAATTTAGCATTTTTTCATTGAAAATTAAAATTTGTCATTTTTGGCGTTCCGAATTCCGGAAATTTGTGCGGGTAGACATTTTATTTGTATTGACTAGACCTTTTAACCTTTTTTTAAATTGTTTTTGTCGTTTTGTTTCTTTTCTTTGAATAAAAATCGTGACCTCCTACCCTTCAGCTTTGGAAGTATCTGAACATAATGCAAGCCCAATATTTACGAACTTAAGTTTTATACATTATAAATTTCACTGATTTTAACGGCGGTTTTTTTTTATTTCTCTCTCTTTCTCGTTATTGAGTTTTGGAAGCGTAATCAGATTGTCCTTATTATGCTGGAAAGCCTAGCTGAAATACCTAACGGAACAGGTTAATTTCCTTGCATATGTCAGATTGTCAAAGGTTTGCGAAATGATAGGCAGTGATATTCGATGATGATCCCCTGTTATAAAATTCAGCAGCGGTGTTGATGGATTTAGCGACCCCGTCGACTTTAACTTGGTTGTCTTTTCAACCGGCGAAGTGAAGTAACAAGGAGTCTAAGGTCCCCTCCGCGGATCGCTGGAGAGCGATCGGTGACGTGTGACAAGTGGTGCGTTGTCTCCTGATGGTTCTCGTGTTAATCGCGGTCGCAAGATCTGGTTACACTTTACAGTAGCCAAAACGTACCCTGATTTTTCAAGCCGCCATGATTGAAAAAAGGGGCGCGTCTTCTTACGGTTAATTTACTTTTTGAAAATGAGAAACTTGACCTTTTGTATTTTCAGTAAACTACAAGCTCTTCGTTCTTGTGATGTTTTCAGTTCTGCTACATCTTACCTGGACAGCCAATCAACCGAAAGTTGGACGAATCGCAAACCGCCGTCATGGTTAAATCAGCCGCAACTCAACCGTTTATACGCAAAAGAAAAATTGAGGACGCGGTAAGTCGACATTAAGTCGACGTCAAGCCTTATTCGTTGACTAGAGAGCTTTTTTCTAAAGCGCCTTTTTCGTTAGAGCTATTAACGACCTTTGAGTTCAAAACGTGGTTTATTTTTTTAATTTTAATGAGTTTTATGGTTATATGTTCGCAGTTACGGTTCGCTAATTACAATGAATCGCCTACTGTAAAAGAATTCGGATTGTCCATCGATACGAGATTCCAGCAAGTTAACGCCAGAGTCATGAATCCACCCGCCTTGGCTTACCAAACTGGACAGGTAAGAAATCCAGCGCTGCTCGAAGTATTGTCCCATAGTACTAGGCACTACGGGGCTTTCAACTATCAGCTAATGGACAACTAAATCATTAAGTCGTACATGACTTTTTTCGATGTTTCTGAAAGTGTTCGCGACTTAAACTCTCCGTTTTACTGGGAGTTTCCTCTTAGGTCTCTTGAGCACTAAATGTTTTGTCTTTTTAGGCGAGAGTTTCTCAGGGTGTTTGGCGTGCCGGCGTCTTCGCTACGGGGCAAACACTGAGGAATTGGACGATCGTCAACTTGACAAGGGTCTCTCCTCAGGACCTCAAGTAAGCTGCGGTGCCGGATTCCACGACTCCGTCAAATTGATAAGCTCTCTAATTTTGAACCAGTTTACTTATTAATAGACCTCACCTTCAGGCTGTCCACCTTTATAGTGAATGGTGGGCTACCTCTTATGGTGCTCGAGTTAACCGGAGTTAAACTTGGCCATGAGAAATCTGTCAACTCTGGTGTCATGTCAAGAGTCTCTGTAGTCTGTCTGTGTCTGCTTGGCAGTCGCTGACCTCTAGATCCTCGGAACGTCCGTACAAGGGGTTGTTCCGGACAATTAAGGAATATCTGGCGTTTAGGAAAGCCCTTGCCCCCTTTTTTTTTTCTTTTTTTCACCCCCAATTCAAAGGTCTTTTTTTAAGAAACTTGAGCTAAGCCTCTAGGTATTTGGGTGAATCGAAGCTAGATAAATTGTAAACTTAGATGAACTTCAACTCGGTTCTTTGCATTCATTAGTTAACTAGCAAGATTGGAGGCTTAGGTTTCAAAGTTCAATGCAAACCTTTGATAACTTTAGCGAGATATACTGCAAAACAAGGTCAACTCAAGCTGGGTATGTCGCTAACCTTTATTATCGCGAACCTTAATCTTAGCTGAGTTATCTGGTGGTGAAAGCTTGAGAGCAAACACTTTTCCCTTGCAGGAAAAAATGTACCGAAATATCCTCTTCCTATACCTCGTAAGCATTCTGTTTTCCTACGTCTAAAAATTCGGGGATTTTCAAAGGTCAACAACCGTGGTTCAGACTGTCAATTGTGCGTTGTAGAGGTCAATGTAAAACAGGGCTGTTACAAGTCAGGAAAGTCAGGGAAATCAGGGAAAAGTCAGGGAAAATATATCTCTGTGAGGGAAGACCTGGAAATGTCGGAAATTGTGCCAATTTCCCAATAATGTTAGGGAAATCTGGGAAAAAATATATTATTGGTTAATAATGGCATAAAGTGATTTGTGCGCTGAGCACGGGAAAGCGCACTACCTTTGGTGCGTTGTTGCCAGAGTTGCCCTTTTTTGAGCTGAATTTTCTACTTTTGGGGGTCTATTTGTCAGATCAGACGCATTTCGTACAAAATCCGGAAGAACAAAATAAAATTAAAATAAGTAAATTTATTACACGGTAAAATTATAACTTAAGTAAATCCGGAAAAACTTAAAATAAATATCACCGGATATACGTTTTTAAGCATTGCGGATCAAGCATCTAATATCAAAAGTACATATCAGAGACAAGTAACGTCCGAAATATGTATTTCTTCGAGTGATTACGTTTTAAGAAACACCATCCCGAAGCCCCCTCCCCCTTTATGGTTGCGTAAAGGTTATATATGAGGAAAACCTGCAATTTCAGTCAGAGAAATCGAAAATCCCGATCTTGTAACAAGGCTGTAAAACGTTGTTGATTGCAGCAATTTCGCCCATATGATGTCGACCGAAGGCAGGAGACTGGGAATGGAGATCAGCAGCCGGCCTGAAATCATGAACGTGAATGCCTATGGCGATCGCTTGATTAAGGAACTGGATCGCGTGTTTGCGAACTTGAAAGAGGAAGACTTGGTCGTAGTTGTGATCCCAGGACGAGGTGATGCTTATGGTAAGCGTGATTCCCAAGCGGGCGTTGAGCCGCGGGTCGCAAAGTCACCCGCCTCTTGGCGGGCGAATTCGCAGGACCTTTTCTTAATGGATTTCCTAAACGGGCACCGGGTTCATTAGTTGAATTAGGTATCAGCCGCTATGTACGTGATGCATTATCGATTCCCACATCGACGCGACGCGCCATACTCACGAGGCTCTACCACAATTTAATGTTTGTGTTTTAGGCAAAGTGAAGCAGCGCGCTGAAGTACATTCCAGCATTTTGACGCAGTGCTTGAAAGACTCCACTTTCAGGCGAATGAATCCTATGACGGTTGGCAACATTCTCCAGAAAGTGAATTCCAAATTAAACGGAGTAAACCATTCCTTGGGTACCAGGTAATTTTGAAATTGTGATGTCGCCTGTAGTTGTTCTTTTCCCGTCCTAGAGAAAAGTGCACTCTGAACCCGTCTTGTTTCAGACCCCCAATTTTGAACCGGCCGTGCATGATAGTTGGAGCAGATGTGACGCACCCATCGCCTGACGCGACTAGCATCCCATCCATCGCAGCTGTAAGTAACGTCATGTCAATCTACTTCGAATGAAAACTGATCGACTTTGCAGGTTCTCATGCCATAATTGCCAAAAATGCGCATAGAAATAAAATTCTCTGAATTTCCTGGAAATCGTTACGAAGACCTTGGAGGTTTGCCATCGTCCGGAAAGGTATTGTCCTGGTTTGGTCGCGCAGGAAGGCTCCGCTTTATGGGGAAATGCATTGGTCACCTCCTAGTAGCACCATGGAGAATTCGGACAATACGTTTTGGGACGATAGTACTATTCCCTTGCGGGGAATGAAGTCTCAAAAGCGATTTCGAATAGCATTGTCCGAAAAAATGTGTGGATTTTTTCATCACACTTATTTATTTTTCTCGGTTATTTTGACTTAAAAAGAACATTTTGGATTAATGCTAGCCTGGAAGCTCGAAGTACCACGAAAAATGAAGGAATTTCTCTTGTCTTAAAATCTAATGAAAGTGCGGAAATTTCAGTCTTTCAGCATTTTTTTAACACCCTTGTGTTAACGTGAGCTAGGCTTTTTTGTGATATAATTCGATCTGAGCTTGCCGTAATGAAAATCTGGGTCCACTCAAGGTGTAATACAAACGTTGGTTATCTTTAGTTTGGTATTTTTGAAGCTTAGGTCTAGCTGAAGTAATCTTACTGAAGTGGTTGGTCGGGGAAAGTGAAGAAATTGTCGTTTTCTGAACGTAATCGGAAGAGAACTGTTTTGACTTGTAGGAAACGGGGGACTTTCTTTCGGCCAATGCGCAGTCGCCTTGTCGCGTTGCGTTGCGTTTATACGCATCCGATTTCTCGTAGTAATGCTGCACTTCGAGTGGTACTTTTATTCCAATTTTGGCACTCTTTTTTGTGTCAGGTTGTCGCTAGTCACGATCCGAAGGCGGTGCAGTACAATATAGAGCTCCGCCTACAGCCGCCTCGAGAGGAGACTATTCTTGACTTTAAAAACATCATGGTGCTGCAATTGAAGTACTTCTACGAGAAGACGAAGCACCAGCCTGAGAGAATCGTCTATTACCGAGACGGTGTGAGCGATGGCCAGTTCCAACAGGTATGCAGCGTTAACTCTTTCTCATTTAAAACTCGATGATTCGAGGTTTTTATCTGTTCCATTTTGCCCCATTCCATTTAACCCCAGTTTTTCCTGTGCAGCTTAAATCGAAATTCATCCACCCTGCCTTGACCTAATCTAAGCTCATATTACCTCTCAACGTAACCTCCTTAACTCGACGTCTTTTCTCTTAATCTTACTCCACCTTACCTAACATATGCCAACCTAGCCCAACTTCTCTTAATCAAACGAAGCGTGACTTTACCCACCATTTCGCTTCATCTTTTAGGCGAATGCTGGAGTAGTTACGCTTCCGATAACAGCAGATCTCTTTTTCTCCTTCCTTACTCCCCTCCTTCCTCTAACCTCTTGAAGGGAGTAGAAGCGCACTCTTTGAAACTAAGTTGTTGGTGTCAGTGTGCGGCTCCACGCCGCTTTACGGCAAAACTGACCCACACGCCACACCAAAAGTCTCTAGACTGAAGCGGTTCGGATTGAGCCGCTGGTAGTACTGGCACAATATTCAACTTCGTCCACCCTATTTCACCTTAACTTTCCGCACTTGCCTAATGATGATAATGTGTTTGTCGAACAGGTGCTGGCGCACGAGCTCCAGGCCATAAGAGCGGCGTGCACTCAACTGAATCCGAACTACCAGCCGGCGATAACTTTCCTCGTGGTTCAAAAGCGCCACCATGCACGCTTCTTCCCGGTGAGGAAGGAGGACGAGGAGGGGCGCAGCGCCAACGTGCCGGCCGGCACTATCGTCGACACGGAAATCGTCCATCCACACGAAATGGACTTCTACCTCGTCAGCCACACTGGCATACAGGTAAACTTACCTTTTGTCTATTTACCCAGAGATCTTTGAGCATTCCTCAGGCTCGCGCAAATCAGCTAACGAGTCATGCCATGTCACCTGCAGGGCACCTCCAGACCAACCAAGTACCACTTGCTGTGGGACGATTCCAATATGGGCGCCGACGAATTAGAGCAGCTGACGTATTTCCTGTGTCACTTGTTCATGCGGTGCACGAGGAGTGTGTCCTACCCGACCCCTACGTACTACGCTCATTTAGCTGCCTTCCGTGGACGGGCGTACCTCGAGGGGTAAGTACAAAGATCCGCTATCTAAAGATTGGCGATCATTCTGCGGAGAACGGACGTGATGTTGAGGTCCCGATTGCGGCCACCCATGCCGCAATCTTTAATCTGGGTGAGACTGACACAGAACGACGATAGGGAGAACCTTGGACTCTTATTTTGAGACCTCACAAGGTTTCCTCAAAGTTTGTGGAAGGTAAAATAATGATCCCCGCTTTTTAAAAAAATCGGTAATTTCTTGTTTTTCAAAATCAAGCGATAATTCGGAACCATTCTTTTATGGCATTTTCGTATGGGACTAGCCCAACCTATTAATTCTGCGCGGAATAAGACTCAAGAAATTCGTTTTTCGTCGCCACCCGCTCGTTGATCGGATTCCGCTCACTTTAAGCGTACCTTGTCGGGTCTCGAATAAAAAACCGTCGTGTTCCCTGCCGTCAGGTTTTGGTTTTATCGAAATGGAAGTTTGCGGCTCATAATAGTTTCTATGTTGAGTTGAGATGTTACCCTCGTAGGACATCCACGATATTGTGTGCAGAACCATAGCACATCAGGTGAAATTCAATAATCGGTTCGGATTCGTGTATTTTTTTTTCTTCACCTATCTTGAAATTTTCGATTTAGTTTTAAGGTTTCGCTCCAACTTTGAAATAGTCTTAAAATGCATAATCATGAAGCGCTACTTTTCAACTAGCCCGCAATACATATATAATTTTTAAGATGTTTATTATTTTTATTTTTCAAATCATAATTGAGAAAGGGGTGACCGCACGGGTTGCCTGCAAGGTACGATTTAATCGGGAAACGTTCTTCAACTTTTCAACTTCTGAATATCGTTTCCCTCCGTTTTTTCTTTTTTAATCTCAAGTTTTTGTATCACCCAACGGCATGTGCGTTATATAGAGATGCGCCTTGCACAGGGAGATACAAGGAACTTCTCTGTTTCATCAGAATGAGATGACGAAGGATTCCCGCGGCCCTCAAACCACACGTTGATGAATTAATATTAAAGACGCATACTGAGGATTCGCTTCGGTTTTTCTGGTATTCGCACGCTATGCAGAGGAACATAACGCCTTTTCCCTTGCCGGAAAATGATGTTAAAATATCGGAAATCTTTCGGAAAACCCGGATTTTCTGAACTGATTTTATAAAACCAATAAGCATCTAATTTTTTTTTCCATATTTGAATAATACTTGAAAAGATCGGCTTTGTTGTAACGGTAAAATATCGCAATCCATGCTCTGTACGATACACATTGCACAAAGAGCATTGCGGTCGCGTATTATACATCGGTTGCATGTTATCCAGCAGTTTTAGCCGTTATGAGCTGACAATAATTTTGTATTCTAGGAGTCAGATAGACCTGGACAATCTGCATCGGGAGCAGAAACGTGTCGAAGAGCAGATGAAGGTGCGAGCTCCAATGTTCTTCGTTTAAGTTCATCAAACTTGCCGCAAACTTCACTATTTGCGATGGCTTAAGCAAGCATTCAGTACAGCCTAAATATCTACGTTTCTGTCACCCACATCCTATTAAGATTTCATGTCATCGATACACCGTGGAACATGGTCAAGAATCTATCATAACGTCATTCAACTTTTATCGTTTGTTGTACTTTATATCGGTGCATCCAAAAGGTTGCATTCTTTAAGACAGTTTTCCTAAAGTAGTGGGTATGGGGTAGCTCGTAATTTTTCTGATCCGTGTCCGACCCAGGTTCCACGTCGTTTATCGATACGTGGTGGTATCTAGCCGCGGATGGAGCATCAAGACCACCTTTTTGGCTAATTACGACCTTTGGTCGTAGTCTAGATATTTAGTCTGTATTCAATGATTCAATGATATTGTATAAGACTTAGCTTTACCCTACTAGGTTTAGTCAACACATGTTCTCTTGATCTGTGTCCAAACCAGACATCACGTCGTTTATCGATACACCGTGAAGTTTGGATTTGGATAGAGCATCACAGGTTCTGTGTGAGGAATCACGAGTTGTTTCCGAATTCGGTATTTTTCTCCTTCGCATATGTTAACAGAGTAATTGTTGTTATTGTCTCGTAACTCTCTATTAGTCTGAAATAAATGCCCTTCTGAGCAAAGGCATTCCAAAGACTGATATGTCAATGATGTTCACTCGTCATATTTTGTGCCGCAGAGCGCAATTTTTTTTTTCTTTAAGCTTGTGGTTGTCATTTTTTTTTGCGCTTTCCATGTTATTGACCAGAATTATACTTACCGTTTTTTTATCACTGTTTTGGTTATTTTATTGGCAATCCTATTGTACTTTTGAGTGTAAAATATTTACACGTGATTTTGTATTACTAATTTGGTAATAAAGTAAACGAGTTGTACCGGTGGTGTTTCTTGTTATAACCCAGCACTCTTGATTCGTTTCTCTAACGAGTACGTGAAGTAGAATACTGTTGTAGCTTTTACAAACATTGTTGCCCAAGTTCGCGTTTTAATTAACTCTGAAAACATCAGAGGTAACCAAGCATATTGTACGTTTTAGATAGCTGTTGACGTTGAACTGAGCAATTTACAGGGCCAATCCGTAAGGGGGCTTATTTGACGAGGTTATCTTTCTGTCAGCTTAAAAAAATATCCGTGTTCGAATTTGAGGGAGTCGTTAAATCTGGCCTCTCTGTTCTCAAAAAAGTGTTATCGCTCTCTGATCGTAAGACTTCAGCCTTGGTATTCGTCTAATCGTGGTCCGGTATCAAAATAAATAGTGTATTTTATTTTAGTAATCATATTTACACGAAGTTAAGTAATTTACAAATTATCACGATGTTCCCTCTCAGGAGGGACATTTCAAAAATCGAGAGTTGCTTTGCTGAACGCATAGTGCGTTCTGTTAATTGATCTAACCGCGTCAAGAATACATAGCAGACCTCGGTTACCTACCTTTCTGTATATGAATGGGGGGAGGGAAATTAAGATTAAGGTAGCTTCGAAAGTAAGGCTCACTTCTTGGAGCATAATTATGGACTAATATTCCCTATATCGTGGATTTTGATTTTTCTCCGTCTTTTTGTAACAGGGTTTTGAGGGATCCATGGCATCTTATGCATGGCCATAAGCCTTATTTCTCAGAGTTTTAAAGTTGACTCTAAAACCTTATGAAACGATAACTGTTGGTGCCTTAAAGCATAGAAGAACAATCGATGCTTTTAGCTTCACACAGCCGTATAGCTTGAGTTTGTTTTGATGTCGCCAAAAATGAATTCGGGTCTGACGTTTTTCTAGTCCCGCTCCTCTCCTCTTTCCCGAATCGAAAGTAACAATGAAAGGAAACGGTTTTCTATGCATAGGCTCTGTCCTGTAGTGGATGTGAACAAACTGAATTTGATTCACAAAGTTCCTTCTCATGCCGCCAGATAATATTGATCAGGGGAATTCAACAAACTGTCTGATTTGGCATGAAAAATCCGCTTCACCACAAACTTCGCTTACGAATTTGAACAGATCGTATTTGCATCGGTTCCATGAGTCCTTTCTTCTAAGGCCTACACACTATGGCATCAGCTAAAGCCCTGATGGCTACAAACATTTCCTTTGCGGTAGGCAGAATGTAGCTGGCAGGTAACAGGAATCCAAATGCCCCTTTGTCTCGGAGTTCGACCGTATAAGCGTACTTGATACCAGCAACTCCTTTTGCCCAATCGTCAGATCCACCTGCAAGAAGGAAATATGGATGTGAAACGGTGGGATATGGACTGTAAGACCTTCCCCAGAAAAAAACTTTTTATTTTATTTCAGCGGAAAAATTTGTCCTCGCATCTACGATGACACCCGAAATTGTCGAACACTTTCCGTGTCGAACACTTTCCGTGTCGAACACTTT
>Ga0058701_10002572_pt1 | contig 13856 bp, 8 predicted proteins | sample AgamicOrMae_FD_97039 | JGI IMG/M metagenome (GOLD analysis project Ga0058701, IMG submission 97039) | Agave microbial communities from Guanajuato, Mexico - Or.Ma.e | ecosystem: Host-associated > Plants > Phyllosphere > Phylloplane/Leaf | place: Guanajuato, Mexico | collected 2012-06-04 | reverse complement strand
GCGCCGAGAAGTAAGCGGCATCAGGCTAGGCGACCGTTTAGTTGGGTAACCCTAGGTTAAGTTAGGTTAGGTGCCTTGTGCCTCGCTTCGCTATCGCTCCGCTCGGCTTGACGACAGAGGGTAGCACCAATTTTATACTAAAAGGTTGAAAATGCTACCTTAAAAATTACAGTGAAACTAAGACACGAAGAGGAAATAAGGAGGACTAGGGATAGGTCCCTAGAAAAGGGATAAAGGGTCCTCGATAGAGAGCCTTTATTTGGCAGCCTTCAAGACGACATCTTTCGTCGCCCCGAGATAGAAACGAGAGAGCGCTTCCATATGTCTGTCTCGCCCTAATTGCATCGCGTCAAGTGCCCGCCGCACCATATCCGTCACAAAACACAAATCCAAAGTAAAACAAAACACAGTCACATCGCGCCAACTTGAAAATAATTTGATCCTAGTCGTCGGATGTCAGGTGACCGAAAAAAAAATTGATGCTGAGCGAACCTCTGATTCTGATTCCAAGGAAGAGAAATCAGCAAATCTTGCCTCCCAGGTCGGGATTGCGAAATCATGTTAACATGATCTTTTCACAGATGCTGCTGTTTAGAGTTTCCTCGAATCGACGACAGCGCGGACTTTTTTAATGAACTGGTTTCGAACAATTATCGCAATCAGTTGAAGGGGGTGATTGTGATTGAGTCTCAGGAGAGGCACCGGAACGGAGGGGGAGCTCGCCACCTGCATCGGCCCGGTCCAACCCTAACGGGATTCGTTCGGCCTTAATCAAATCATAAGGGGCTGAGGTGTTCCCCTCGGAGGGAAGGATACACGCGCGCATCAAAACATTATCTCCCCAATTAACTTTATTTTTCCTTAAGTTGATTTGTCACGCTGATAAGATATAATCATGCTTTCGAAAGCTATGGTTATGATACGAGCATCGCGCACGAAATAATAGAGCTCATGCACATGGTAACACCGAAACACATGGTTTAAAAATCTAAACCTCTGCCTTTCAAAAAATTGAAATTTTCGAGCCCAGATTTTTCAACTTAAAAAAAAGAGGGTTTTGGGAAATGCTGTAAACCGGTTTTGGGTGTGAAACTGCAGCTTCTTCGTATCTGAATTATTTTTCGTGATAGACGCAGCCATACCAAATTTGAATCAGTGAGAGTCTCAGAAATTAATTGAATTTTCACTGAATCTGATCAGAGACTCTGATTCAAATTTAGAAGGAATTCAGGTCTCGGTGAAAGCGTTTCATTGATATTGCTGAACGTAGGTCTATCTTCAAAAATTACCTAAACACGTTCTACCCTCGTTTTAGTTTCACACCAAAAGAGGAGGTACAGCATTCGCTAAAACGGGTGTTTTGTTTTTACTAGGCCTGTATAAATTGAATTTGAAATGTTTAAAAGGTAGAAATTTCCACCTTTAAGGACGGCTCATCACTAAACCGAGAGGCGTGCCACAAGGCGCGTAAACCCAACTTACCTAAACCGAGGTCTACTTTGTTAAACGGTCGCTAAGTCTACTTGGCAACACTGCCGGCGGTGACCATAAGCTATAAGTTTAGTCAAGTTAGATGCATATTGCGTCGCTCTACGCTGTCGCTGACTCAGTTTGGAACGAAAATTTGAACGCAAGAAATAGACTCTAGTAGCTTTAAAATTAAGTACAGATCACGCTACACTGCCGCCCAGCGATGCTGTCCGGAAACAGAAACATTTATTTTAGAAGAGGATCTTTCCAGTTCAGTATTGTCAGACTTTAAAAAAATCACCTTTCTGAAAAATTGAAATTTAATAATTTAAGCGTTTTCCAAAGCTCAAAAGTACTTATTTTAGTAAAAAAAAATCCCTCCAATGTCTTTCAACCTAAACACTTCAAATACTTTGGGCTGTTATGAGTTAAATAACTTAAAGCACTGCATTTAGTGCAGGCGTTGCAGGCCTTGTGTTGTGTGAAGTCTTCTACAGGATTTGAATGTGACTTTTTGTTTTATTGTGGCGACACGCGGTTGTGACAACGTGCGGGTCATTTTAACCCTAAAACGAGCGAACTCATAAATCTCGACCTGAAAAAAACGCCCAAAAACGAAAGCTTTAGTGCCGTTGCGGCCGATGACTGGAGGGCCGCCTGCTCAAGGGCTTTTTTCTCTTTACAAAACAACACTGTTATAGGAAAAATATATAGGGTTGTGAGCGGACTCCAAATTTTTCTGCTTAACATTAAATGCTGAAAGATATCTGATTTGTTGCTTTGGTACTGCAAGCATTCTTTCTTTTCGGTTAATGAAGTCGGAAACGGCAAACCTTTTGGAATACACACATTTTGTTCAAATTTAATGTGATTCAAAACGATACCTCGAAATTGAAATCGTCCAAGTGAAAGCACTAGTTTGAGCAATCAATCAACTGGAAGCTTATGTTTCAACAACGAACCAACTGATTGGTAAACAATCGCAGTTGATCAATATTTGGAAAGCGAACTTTCTCTTGCGATGGCTTTATGTGATCCTGGAACTCAGCGAATTAAAATCTGGATGCAATTTTTCAGATCAGCTTTTTTACCTGATAGTTGAATCTTATTTGGATCCAATAAAGAAACATCTCTTCGTAACTATTTAATAATGAGAAAATAAGTACAGGCTTTAATTTAATTAGAAATACAACCGGAACTCCCCCCTTAATAAAAAAAAAGCGTAATCGAGTTCAAATTACCTATTCGCAGTTTTTCAGCCAAATACAATCCTAAATAAACTAATTAATTAATTAAGATTTCTTCAGCACTTCACGGGAACAAATCGGTTAAGCACTACGCTTGTTAGTTTAGTGCCTAGAGCAGGGAGGAGGAGAAAATGACTTTGTTGCCTCAACGAAACGTTTTGTTAGTATAACCTCAGCAAACCAGAATTGTTGTGATAACTATGTCACTTGTTACGGCGACAACTGTGATTGTTAGGGTAACAATTCATATTGTCGTCGTAACTATTAAAATTGTCATCAAAACGATTCTGATTAGCTCAGGCTATATTTAAAAAATGTTTTGTTGAGGCAACAAAATAATTTTCTCCGTGAGCCGTGTGCGGCGTTCCGTTTCGGTGACGATAGAGGTAGAACATTGCAATCTTGTTAACTGCGGATAACACCGATACGGATTAAAGTAAAACGTTGTACAGTATCCCGATTTGGAACAATGTTGGTATGCGCCCGCGTTAGGGCCCTTCCCCCGGAGTCAGCTTGCGAACGGTTGTAACTGGAGCCCGCTGTGGCATGACGCGAACCCGGCCTCCTCCCCGCTAACGCCCCAGGTAAACCCGGGCGCCTCTCCGCGCCGCCCCGCGCCAGCGAGCTAGCGAGGCGCCACCCAGTGCGACTGCTGCACCCTCTACCGCCACTTCTTAACACTATGTGTCCTATAGAGGCGAATTGCAACCCCCCTTCTCCTCCCCCGAGCCCTGACTAATAAGTAACCCTACACCCAAACTGAGGGGCGTCCCCTGCTACCCGCGCGCCCTCCGCGCTGTAGTAGCTTTTCCCTTTTCACGGCCCGGGACTTTCCCTTTACTGGCGAAGGGCCTTTCGGCTTGGGGTAACGAGTTTTCGTCGGTGGAGGGCGCTCGTAACGGATAAGCGGACACGGAATTATTAAAAAATTACGTTTGTATCATAATAATCAAAATCATTCTTGGTGTTGAATTGTTTTGTAAACTCTTACTATCAGTAAAGTTGATGTCGTACTTTTAAAGCGAGACACAGTTCACATAGTCAAACCTAATATGAGCTAACCTACGCAATAGTTTTCAACTGGATTAATTAAACAGTAACCGTAAATTGAAATCCTCGTCCTTTTTTTTTCTGAATTTTTTATTTGGGGGTGGGAACCTAGAAATTTCAAGGCATTTCCTGACGCACAGGACTGCATTTGGTGATCACTAGTTGAGGTTAATCTAGGCTAAGTAAGGTTAGGTTACGTGTCTAGTGCGTCGCTCTACTCGACTTGGTGACAACAAAACAGAAGCTAGAAATTTCCACCTGAAAACTTAAGTGCATTCATTATTATTGTCGGTGAAGCCGGGGAACAAAATTTTCGCATGGAGACAATAGTCGTGTTGCCTCAACGAAACGTTTTGTTACTATAACCTCAGCAAACCAGATTTGTTGTGGCGACAATTTAAATTGTTGCAACACCAGAATGTTCTTATGGAACGAAGACTTGTAGCCATTTCGTCGGTTTGTTGACCTTGTGTGTGGAGTCGATGTAAATGCCCCGTAACTGCATCCAGGGTGACATTCCAAACACCACATTTTTACACCCCCCCCCCCCCTCGCCCCCTAAAAAAGGAAGGAGTGTGAGGTTCGGCGGGCTTAAAGCAGGACGCCTGCGATCCCTCAAAAAGTGGACCCCTCCCTCAAGACAAATGAAGAGGGGCAGGGGGGGCTGATTAGGGCCAAGTAGGCCTAACCTCTGTAGCCTAAACAAACGGAGGAACAGATGTCTCTCTCACTCACCTCTCTTTTTTCTTTTTTGACACTAAGCTTCACTCGTGTTGGCTACCCTCTTACTCAATCTCTGCATCAGGATTAGATCACGAAACAGGTACAGTGGTGATCAAAAGGCTTGTTACTCTTACGGAAAAGTCCTTAATTTTTACGCATTTTTAATCTGAATGGTACAGTCTATTTACCGCTCTTTTTTTTTAAGTTTTTACATCTTACGTGTAAGACCACCTTGACTGACCTGACGTTTGTTGGAGCGGGCAACAAGTCGCACAACTCTTATAAAAAATTAAAAAAAGATTAAAAAATTAACGGATACTTGAAAAATAAAACCTGGGGGGAAAACAGAATTGAAAAAAATGATCTCGACTGTAATGTGTCTTTTATAAAGTCATCGAGATTTCGGAATCGATTCACAGTTGTAGCTTAACTTTTTTCATTTTCTGCTCTTCACTATTTTTATCTGTTTTTAATACTGCTATATGAAATATGTTGCTTCTATGCTTTATTTCGGTCATTCTTCTGATTGTGAGTCTGATATAACCTTAAATTATAGAAAAGCTAAAAAAGTTCGCTAGGAATCCCTCGGAGTAACGGAAAAACCGCCTACTTTGACCTTAGGACTTGGACACAAGTCTATTATTTCGTATCATTCGAAAATTTCGTGCAGTAGTATGCGTTTTAGCCGAACAATATTGCCGGACAGTGAAAAGAATTTAGCAAAATTTCATAAGCAGCAGTTAAAATCCCCAAAATAAAGAAATATCCGTCGAAATGCGGGAACCTTATTAACGCACAATTTTCTCCTGAGACTTTCTCAAGGAATTCAGCCTGCAAAATCCTTAAAAAAAAAGCAGCAGTGAATTCTTGAAGCATTATATTAGATCCAGGTATGTTTTCCCTTTATTCCGCTCTATCGAATCACATTAACTAGTGAAATACACTTCATGGTGGAAATTGGAGTCTTCGCTTCTCTGTGGACTATTTCCGCTCGTGTTTTTTGTTGGCTGTGAACGGCGCCATATCTTCGCAGGGAGCCAATGAGAGCTACTTCCGTTTCCTTTGAGGGCGGCTCCCGTGAAAGCCAATTAAATTTGAGACCTTCCGGAAGTTCAGCCTTAAAGTTCAGACTTTTTGCTCTAAAATCCATACTAGTCATGAGGACGCAAAGAGCTACGCGTCTTCCATGAAGAATTATTGTTAGTTTGTAATCACAGCAAACAAATTTACGGCGTGTAGTTACTCAGGTTGTGTGTGAAATGGGTGAAAATTATTTCAATGAATAAACGGCAATTTAAGCATAGGAACCGATAAAAACACGGATAAAGCATTCAGAGAGGCCTCCTGTTACTGTAAGCTTGTGATTGGGTAGCTGTCATAAGCGCTAAAAACCACAAGCGCCAATCCGTAACCGCCAAACGAGTAAAGTCGCAAGGCCAAAGGTCTTAACCGCAATACTAACCTTACCTAACCTTACCTAACTTAACCTAATTTAACCTTACCTAACTTAGCCTAACCTAACTTGACCTAACCTAACCTACACGAACTTTGGCGTTTGCGACTTTTCTCGTTTGGCGGTTACGGACTGGCGCTTGCGGCGTTGGCGCTGGTGGTTTTTGGCGCTATCGAATGCCCCCCCTTGTGATTGTTTGTTTTTTGTGAGGTAGCGTCCGTAAGCTTATTTGGCTCTGAGCCGTTCTTTATCAGTCTTTTTCGGTCATCGGGGCTGAGGGTTTCATGCTCATCAAATAAGAGTGTAAGTCAGAGTCATAACTTTCATTGAGACATTAGAAGATTATCCAAACTAGATCAGAATATGTGAAACTCAAAATTACGAGATTTCTCGTTCCTTGAAGTGACAAAGTCAGTACCGTAACTTTTGGTCTCTACCCCTTTGACTGATGTGAGATGAGTACTTTTTTCTGCTCTTCGCGATTGGGGGATGGAAGTCGTTGGCCGAAAGGGGGGAGGGGAGGGGCTAGGCGAGCGCGTAACACGTGGGGCAGCGTTGCGGCCCGCCGCCAGCGCCGCCGTGCATTGCGGCGGTGGCACTGCGGCCGTGTGGGCCTTCTTGCACCCGCACTAACAAGGCCGCAGGCCCTCTTGTGCCTCGCACTGCTTCGCCACACGACAGATAAATCACCGCCGAAAGAAAAAGGTAAAAAGACGAAACACATTATTTATTATCGTCGCAAGATGGGTGCCGAAGCTAAGTCACGCGCAGCAAAGGGGTAAACAAACCCTTGAGGCCGACTCTTGGAACAATTAAGGAAGATGCCAGTGAAAAAGTGGCCCTCCTTCGCCCGATGCCGCCCTTGCTCGGATGCCAAAAATAGTGCATAAGCATAATTTTTATTCATCATAAATATCGCACTTTTTTGAAGATTTTTTCTTGCTGCTTTTTCGTCTTGAAATGTTAAAAATCTAAAGAATATTTCAAATGAGGTTTATAATTAAAATTTTGTAAAACCCCTATTTTTTGTTGATACTCGACATTATTAAGATTTTATTGAAAATCCAAAAGCGTTTTTCAACGTCATAAAATCGCGTTGTCTCGTTAACTTGGGTTAAAAGTCTTGTTTTTCGCTCAGCTTGAAAGAGTCTTGCTCCTCTCTTCACTGCCGCTCCGAAAAGTCGTCGCCAAGCCTGGTGCTTACTTTAAGCAGCAACTAGGTTAGGTTTACATCATCTAAGCACCTTGTGCTCCGCTTTGCTCGGCTTGGCGACGACAGGCAAAACAAAAAGAGAAGGAAAATTTATTTTTTTAAACTAAAGATGACATTTTGATTGTCAACCACTTCATACTTTAATAAATTTATTAAGTATAAATGTCTTACAACGTCACCGACGTTAAATAAGCCGGAACCTCTAACCAACTCCCGCAACCCGTGCTTTTATATACATCCTCAAACAATGTTAGTAAGTCACTGAAAATTCTCGTTGAATGTTTTCTGCGCAAAAAAAGATTTCCCTCTTAAATCAAGAATATTTTTCTCGTCCCTCTTCAACCCTTCATAATCAGTACCATTGTGTCTCAAGAGACGAAAAAACTCGCGACGTAAAATTTTACAGTATGCGGGTCTGGAAATTGGAAACTTTTGTCAAAGAGCTGTTTGCTCGGGAATTGCAGATATAGGAAAGCTGCTTCGCGGTAATCGAAGATGAGGGGGCGCTGGAACCTGAGGGTTGATGGACACCTGCGGATCTGCACGCTTTGGAACAAAGCGACGGCTCCCAATAAATTGGAGGATTACCTTGTGCAGCGGCGGCGGCGGCGTCGACGGCCGCCGGCCGGCCGGCCGGCTTCTCGCGCCCCGATCACCCAGCTTGCTCTCTCTCTCTCCCCTTACGCACAGCCAATTATCTTCGTCGAGTGATTACCCCGTTTTCACACTCTTAACAGCTTGAAGTGGCTGGATATCTCACACTGGAGTTAAAGCACACTGCGAATTTTGAAGGTACCATCTACACATCGTTGTGGTGAGCCTACAAGTAGAGAGTGGCCAACTGTACCACGTGACAACACCAAGTTTTGGATCCCAACCAATCAGCGAAGGCAAAAGCTGGATCCTAACCAATCAGATCGGTGGAATTCAAAAGGACCGTTTGAGTTGGCCACTCTCTGTTACACTGCAGTCTCTCTACATCGTTGTGTTCAACATTTCGGGACCAGGTTGAGCAGAGCGAGCTTAGATAATGAACCTAACCTAACCAAGCTTAACCTAACTTAACCTAATCTAGCCTGAACTAACCTAATCTAACATAACTTAAACTTACGTAATACACACAGTAAAATTAAAACCCACGTTTTGGGGAATGCTTCAACTGTATTGGGCATGAAACTTAAAATGGGGTAGCGCGTATTTTAATAATTTTTCAACAAATACCTATACCTATGTTCAGCCACGTCAATAGAAAGCTCTCACGGAGACCTTTTAAATAATATGTCTGAACATGACCTACCTTGAAAAATAACTAATTACCACCCCTATTTTGGTTTCATACCCAAAACAGGTATAGCATTCCCCAACCAAAACCAAACGGGTTTTTGTTTTTATTGTGCACAACCTATCTTAAACTGACCCAACCCAAATTAAACCTAACTTAAAACTTAACCTATCTAATCTAACCTAACCCAATTTAACCTAACTTCACCTAACGTAAGTTTACTTATACTTAGTTAACCTAACGTTATCCTAACGTATCCGTCGCCGCTCCTTGCTCTTTTCAACGGCAGCAGCCTGCCGTTGGGAACTGAAAAATTGAACACCCCACTTAAACTTGATTAGTGGTTTCACGTGATCTATGGACGGCTCATTCGGTAACTTTTTAGAATTAGCTCCTGCTTCATCAAACGTGGTACCGTACAGGCTCTACAACATACAAAGCTATGACCTGACCACATAAAGGGTTGACTGATTCTGATGACCACTGGAGGAGTAAAATTGTTCGGTGCAAATCAAAGTTGCGGGGTGGGTTCGAGTTGATTTAAGGAGCGTGAGGGTTTGCGACGCGGGACGCGGGCGGGACGCGGGGCCCGGAGATCGAGCCTGAGCCGAGCGGCTCCGAAGGGCTCCGATGACAGACACGTGGGGAGCGATCCGCCCGTTACACGTGGCAACACGTGGGACGCCCGATCCAAACCCTTTCATCTCCAAGGGCGTAAACGCTTGTTAACGAAGTCGCGTTTAATAAAGTCTTTTCAATTACCTTTTGACTTAGTTTTTGTCCCCGTACTAATCTGGTCGCGTGCCGAGGTAATCAATAGGGGTATATCACCCTAGAACCCACATTCTTACTCTAACTTTCAAATTCTAGTTTGATAACCTAATCCAAACTTTTATTTTACCTAACCTGAGTTAACCTAGCTTCACCTCAGATAAAACAGGTATGCCTGTAAGGCTACCCATAGGCACCGAGAACCATCTTAAACTAATTTTTGCTTTCTTTTACAGAGAGAGACCCAAGAGTTTGGACCCTTCGAGAGGAAGAGAGACAGACGATTGTTGTGGAGCCACTGGAATTTGCCGAGCAAAGCAACAATTTGTCTGTCTGTCAACCCTTTTAACTTCGGCTCTCGTCGCCCGCTTTCGGCCGTCTTCGCCACATGAGACTGCTTTCGAAGCAAAGAACGAGTTTAACACCTGTTGCACGTCAAGGTGCGAACACTCTCTCTTTAAATTGTGAGGTAATACCAAACTTTTTATAAGAAATTATTTAATAAAAATTAAATCCGAATTGAAATCCCCAAAATGAGGCCCAAAATGAGGCCCAAAATGAGGCCCAAAATCAATTAAATCCGACTTTAAATCGCCGAAATCCCTGACACCCGACCTGAATATCTTGAAATCGTGGCTGGAACAGATAGAATACTTCATATCTTTAAGAACCTTGTAATCCGGAAATCCGGTGTACAAGCCCCTAAAAACTGATTTGCCCTCCGACGCGTAATACTAACAAAGCACTACCCAAGACAGGTATTGTTATATCCAAAAAGAAGTTGGTTCTATACTTTTTTACAGGAGGTATAGTCATTATGCCTAAACGCAAGTACAGTACTACTAAACACGGATATTCATTTTTATCAGTGTGTCGAGGTCGTAGTCCGTCGGGAAGTTGTCACGAGACACCGTGGCTGTCGCGACAGGACCTCCATAGCTCTCTTGCCCTGCATGTTTTAGATTCTTCTCAACTTTTTTTTCTATTTTATTTTTTTCGCACTATGAAGAGTTGCGTGGGAAACGTGTTGCTGCGAATCAATCTCTTGTCGTTCTTTTTCGGGGGGCTGTAAGCAGTAGCCCGTGTTTCCTCGAACAACCTTGTTCCCCTAAGAGGCAGCACCACAATAAGGGGATTACATTCTTCTTTCACGCCGTTTCTCATACCACTCGAAACAACTTGCCTGTTTCTTAGGAATCGTAGGTTAAAGAGGGCCGTTCATACCATCGGTAATGTGAAAGGTGGAATCTCCCACTGTGTTCCACCTTTTGATATTAAGGCGAGCGGAACGATAGCGGAGTGAGGCACAACGTACCTAATCTCTGGAGATCATACGGCTTTTGTTTCTACAGTACAATTCTATAACCTTGCTTAAGTCTCGCTGGAGCGAGCGGAGCCTCACTTAGCCCTACCACCTAATCTGACATAGCTTACTGTCATGTAAACCTACTTTATTAAATTCCAAATCAGCCTATCCCTTATTTTCCTGACCTGGTTCGTCGCTATGAAGAAATTTATCCCAACATATCTTAATTTAATGTCATTAAACCCAACTTAATAACCAGTGACGTAGTGAACAGCCAACTTTTATTCGCACTTTTTCGTCAAACGGAATCAGCTTTTAGGACGCACAGCTGGACTCATAATAAGTATCGTCGCTGTAAAATGTCCGGAAAATATCACAAATTATCAAAATTCTGTCAAAATATGAATGATTTTCGTTCACGCTTTTTCGCTGATAACCTTTAAAAAACTTATTTTCGGGTGATGTTCCTTCGAAGATTGTAAAAATGAATCAAAGCTTTGGGTTAGTCTATATCGGCACTGATCCGCACTATCTACAGAAACGCTCCTGTTTTTAGGGATCTCCCTTTTTTTAGGAGAAAAGACTGTTTAGGTCCGATACTCGAATCTTGATAAGAGTACCTCTTCTTCTGGGTCTCAAGTCCTAATTAGGCGGATTAGCCGAGAGAAGGGTTTTCTGGAGATGCAGCTGGGTCGGGGATCTGGGAACCCGACCCTAGCTCGGAGATTGTCAAAGAAATCCCGGAAGAAAAGGAACATGGATGTTTTGGCAAAAGAGACATCGAGCGACAAAAGCGCTAAGCCCGCCGGCTTCGGAGGACGGACAGAACGGTAGCACGGAGGACAATGCTTGTCTATCATCTCTTCGGCAGCTTCGCGCAGCCCGCCTCGCAATAATGGCATTTTCCGGCGATTGCGCAGGCCCCCTGTCCCTTCGGAAGCCTTCGGTATACCCTTCGGCACCCTTCGGCACCCTCCGGAGGCCGATAAGCCCCGCCCCCAAGGCCTGTTGTGTGTTGACCTGTTTACGGGTCGCTTCACAATATTACTCCGGCAAATATTTACTTAACTTTGGCTCCTATTGGCTCAAGAGTCAAGAGGATTGACACGCGTCTCAAAAGCCGATTTTGAATCATTTCATAACACTTGTTTTATTTTTGCCTTGAAATGTGGCATGTGTCGTAGACTTTTGAAGAGGAACAAACTTTATGGACATTGTTGAAGGGAAAACTCGGTTTTGGAGGTTGAATTTTCGGGTAGCTGTCATAAGCGCCAAAAACCACAAGCGCCAACGCCGCAAGCGTCAATCCGTAACCGCCAAACGAAAAAAGTCGCAAACGCCAAAGGTCTTAACCGCAATACTAACCTTGCCCAACCTAACCTAACTTAACCTCACTTAACCTAATCTAACTTGACCTAACCCAACTTATACGAGTTTTGGCGTTTGTGACTTTTCTCGTTTGGCGGTTACGGACTGGCGCTTGCGGCGTTGGCCCTTGTGGTTTTTGGCGCTATCGAATGCACCCCGAATTTTCCACCTCTTCTGTGGTCCACATATGTTTAATTTTTCATTCCATTATGGGACTTAAAAACATGTTATCGCTTCGGTTGGCCTAGTTTGGTTTAGTCTCTTATACCTCGCTTCGATTGGCGGTTGCCTAGCCTGATATCCCTAAGTGCTACACAATTTACGATCTCCACTCTCTGCTTGAATTTGAAAGAAAAGTCGATCTGTTATTAAGTCATCCTGCAAAATCTTAACAATTTTTTGTCGGTATTTTTCCCCCTAAAGTACTGAACATCGTAAAATACACACAGCGTCTGAACAACTGCAAGAAAGACGGGAGAGGATTTTTTTTTTATTTATTTTTTTTTCGTTAGACAGATGTTATCAACCGGCATCATCGCAAGTTATCGTCGTGTCAGTGTTAAAAGTAGCTGATTGGCAGGGGATTGAATTTCCAGAGTCGACGAGGCATCTCTCATGGGAGGCCCGTCTCATGGGCCTGCGGACCCCATTGGCCACCGGTCCTTAGCTCCTCTCTTATTGATTCCCTTCCGATTTCTCTGCAAATTTCTTCTGAAAAAATGCCACGCTTGGAAAAGCTTGATTTACTTCACTATCTCCACTAGGATGTATCCAAATTTCATGCGGCAATAACTGCCGCGAAGAAGTAACTGGCATCAGGCTTAACGACAGGTTAATTCAAGCTTGGTTAATGCCTTGTTCTTCGCATCGGCTTCCCTCCGCTTGACTGTCTCCAAGCCTTATGCCGCTTCTCGGCAGTAACCGGCGCGTTAGAGTGCAAGGTCCTTCAAATCAGTTACTTGTCTACCGTTGGGCTTGGCGACAAAAGGTGGAACGGAGGTGGAAATTTCGACCCTTCAAATTTACAGTGATAAGTTTAGCCCTCTGTTTACTTATGCAAATCGTCTTTGACGGCGGCATGGAAAAGGTCGTGGCAACGACCTCTTAGAAGGCAGACGCAGTAGCTCATCCCAATAGAATGGGTTTCCGCAGGCTTTCGCAGGCTTTCGTCGCTGCGCAGCAGAACCTTCGTGGAAGCTTTCTTTGGAACAATCCTTTCCGAGTACCGCTCCTCGCCAGCTTCCTTATCGGCGCAGGCATCTCGTTGTATACAAACAATCCCATTGGGATCTGCGTTGATCCCACTTTCCGCGTAATTGAGTTATTCGCTGAAGCACCTACAGCCAGCAGCCTCAACCATTAATTGATGCGTTTATTTTGTGCTCATGGAAAAATCCCTGGAAAAGTTGTTTTTAAAAACAAAGTTTTCGCACGCAAACTCGCATTTAAAATAGGGGCCTTCTAGCGTTTGAGTTTCTCCATAAAGAAATTATTGGCTTGACATTGAGTTTGATTGTCTTTTTAAACTGTTGGAATTAATGGTTAAGGATAATTGATATCCTGATTTTACTCGGGATACATAAATTAAGAAAAGAGAGTGACTAATTTTACCGAGATTTGGGTTCATGAAGTTTAGTTGAATGTTAATAAATGTTTCCTTGTAGGAAAATTGAGGTATTTTTACCAAAATGCACAAAGTAAGCCGAAATTTTCGTCGTTTAATAAACATTTATATGCTCATTAGGGTTGAAATCGGTCCATTTGGTTTTACCTATATCCGTGTAAGAAAACACCCTTCAGCTGTTATTTTAAATATGGAAAAAATGGGGACCTACGCTTAAATTAATTTAATAGCTGCAAACTTGTAAAAAAACGTTCGTCTCAGTAAATTTAATCTTTTCTCAATTTGACTTAATTCAAGAGGAAACAAGGACATAAGTCTCATGATTAGGCTGGCTTAGATTCAGTCCTTT
>Ga0058701_10002571_pt1 | contig 13858 bp, 9 predicted proteins | sample AgamicOrMae_FD_97039 | JGI IMG/M metagenome (GOLD analysis project Ga0058701, IMG submission 97039) | Agave microbial communities from Guanajuato, Mexico - Or.Ma.e | ecosystem: Host-associated > Plants > Phyllosphere > Phylloplane/Leaf | place: Guanajuato, Mexico | collected 2012-06-04 | reverse complement strand
ATCGTTCGATCTTCAAGAGATCTATGAAATTGATCTTAGCTTTTTTGTCGTATCTCGCTTCGTTCCAAAGTTACGGAAGTTTCAAAAAATTGGAGCGCGCAATACATAATTGACTGATGGTACCATGTATGGCACATATATGATTTTTTTTCGAGGGTAACTATGTACGTCCGTACCATATATTCAAGTTGGATACACATGTGGATATTCATGTTTTGTCACAGGAGTTCTATTTACCTAGAATCGAATTTTAATTTCTTTTCCGGTGGGAAAAGTATTGCCTTCGTGAGGAAAATCGACGTTTAGATTTAAACGAATCTGCACGTTTCTAGGTCCGAAAAAATAAAAATGAGACTCAGGCCATAAGACGACACTCTGACTCCAGGGGTGCCTCTTCGGGATCTTTTGTAAAAAGGGGCATAATTATGGGTAGTTTATTAGGGGTTGTTCCGACATTTTTGCAGTTCTTTAAAAAAATCGACAAGTACCGGTAACTAACGAAGCAAAGTACCGGTACCTCTAATTTGCGCTATGGAGAAATTTCGATACCCTATGCGTTGTATCAAATTATTTTCGGGTATTCAGCCGGAATGTTCAAACCCGTAAGGAAATATACCGTATATTAAAGGCATTATCAGGTGAAAATGTGCAGATTGTATTGTTGAGGTCGACGACAAGTCGGCAACAATCCCAGATTCACCTAAATATCACTCAGAATTGAGACGATTTATGCAACACGCCTGACACGGTGTTATGCGTTGGCCTACCACGGGGGCACATGAAGTCGACGCAGCCAGTTCAGCAGTCCGCTTGGTGGCGGGGTAACGCTGTCAGTTCTCACTCTGTCGGTACCTAGATGTCGATATGACGGTCCTTCGATTCCGTTCAAAGTTTAGCAAATTGAGTTGTCCTCAATACTTTGCTATGAAGACTTGACACATTTTTTACGTATAGACCGAAATTAGTTCTAGCGTGTGTGTCAAATATTGACGGTTTGCTACTTACGGACAAGAGCATAAGAATGTGCAATGAATCTCACTAATGGATTATTGACATGGTCAATCGTTGATATTCTCGAGCGTGGATTGGTTTAGTTGGGAATCAGTCCTTCACCGCACGTTGGGGCTTTACAACGAGCTTGGTGGAAGCATCCTTCGGCGTTGTTGTTGCTATCATCTGACTGTAGCAGGCACCTAGTACTTTTGTTATTGTCTAGCTCCCGTAACCTAAAGCAAGTGGGAGACAAGTGAGTGTTTTTCTGCTTTGTTAGTGATAATTCGGAGTCGACGTTTTCCTTATGCCAATTTTCCACGTCGCTCGATGTCGGTGTGAAACTAATGTGAGGGCCAGTGCGGGCAAGCCGTCGGGTCGGGAGCTCACATTTGAAAATAAGCCGCCCTAAAAGTCAGGCTAATCAACATGGCGGTCGAGATTTTTGTTTGATCAGACCTGCGGAACAGAATGAATAGATTTACCCGGAAAATGACGAGTTCTTATGTTAACATTTTCTTTTTACCGTCGATTTCATGAATCGACTAAATGGATGGTTCGCCTACTTGTGATGTCGAAAAGAAAGTTGTTGTATTTTACATGAAGGAGGTTGGTAATAGTCAAGGTGGCTTAACTGAAGCCACCTTGGTAATAGTTTTAAGTTTTACCAAACTTTTAAGCTGCTTTAAATTTATTAAGAGCTCTACTTTTGTTAAGGTTTAAACAACCTTACTTTTATTTGTTTTAACGCTAAATTCACGATTTTGTGGCATTAAAATGAAGTTCCTTTATCAGCAATCGTTTTTGTGAACATCCAGTAGAGGCCTGTAGTTCCAGACATGAGACTACAGAGAAACGCAAATGGGCCGCCATCTTGACCCCACAGGGGTCGTGGCGGGGTGGAGTGGGTGGTGGAGGGGAGGGGAGCAGAGCGGACGATGAGACGATAGTGAAGACTCCAAACCGAATCCCTGCCCCAAACCAAGGTGACGCTATAACGGTGTAACCATGAGAGGAAAATCCTCTCATGGTGTAACCACTCCCATAAAAAACGGGAGACGTTTTTTGACGCCACTTGTTTGTGCGGGTTGCCTACATACAGGGTGAGAGGCAGCCTTTTCTCGGGCCGAACGAAGCCGAACTCCTCCGGACTTAGGCCTACCCGTGCAAGCTGCATCTAACCCTGTAAGTAGGCGACCCGCACAAACAAGTGGCGTCAGAAAACGTCTCCCGTCCTCTGTGCAGGGAGGAAGTACACTTCCTCCCTGCTCTGTGTATGAGGTCTGAAGTGACTACACCGTTATAGAGTCACCTTGCCCCAAACACTCTCACGCATGAACCTACTAGTAGGTTCATGCTCTCACGCACGACCGATCTGGGGGGACAGCGTGGCGGATTTCCCGTCAGCCAATCAGAGGGCGGACACGCCATTTGCGTTTCTCTTTGGAACAACAGGCCTCTACTTAGCAGAAACCCAATCAGCGCCTTGTCCGAAAGAGCTTTTTAGAAACAATTTCTGTATGGGAAAGTTATAGCTCAAAAAGCTCTCATAAGGCTAATCTTTTTTTGGGCATCTTTTATCGCATCTGAATGAAACCCCTCACATGATTCAAGCTTATCTAACTGAATGAAGAAAATGGAGGCACACTTAGAAATGGACTAAATGCAGTAAATTACTCGAAACATGCACACAGTTTTGTCACCGCTTCGGGGATGCGGCCGCAGACATTTTCATGATGCGGGGCTAGCGTTACTGTTTGTTTTGGCGAAAGCGATATGATTTTTCTGAAACAGTAATTTTTATTTTTTTTATTTTTTTTCACAAGAGTGACAATTTGCCATACAAAATCGATAGAGTCGTAATTTTTCACGCTCATTCTTCATTTGGCTCAACTTTCACGGCGGTAACGCTAGTGGGAACCGAAATGGAATTCATAACCTCACAAATCGCCGTTGTGATTTCGTGTAAAACCTAATCTAATTTCGACCGGTCATCTCTTTATCGCCTTCAACATGCCTAGAGCCATTAAGTGCTCCGTTTTTGAATGTTGGCGGAAGAGTTCTGACCCAGAAAAGCTGACGTTTCACCGGTTTCCTTGCGATGTCGACCTGTAAGAGCTTAAAATTTGATTTGATGGTTACCCCTGTCATGGAAGAAGAAAACGTTATAACCCTGGGTTTGATTTTATTGCAGGTGTCGCAAATGGCTCCAAAGTGTCGGGGTCAAAGAATTGACTTGGCTGCCTGAGGCATTCTTGACAAAATCAAGATATGTATGTTCAATTCATTTTCCCCCGAGTAGTTATAGGCCTGGAACTAATCTTCTTAAACTAGGTGCAGTCCCCTCAGTCTTTGAACGACCTGTTGTTCCCCTCACTGATGAAGAAGTTATGGTTTACCCTTTAAATGGTTGTGCCAAACGCAAGAAAAAGGACAATGATACAGGTAATATCCACATTTGAAATAAACTTGCTAACATCTTCAAACCATTATTGCTGTCTAAACGGATTGATGAATTTCTCAGTGTGCCTATTGCCTTGTGATCACCGGAAAGTTTTATTCATTCCTTGCTGCCCTTTTGTTTTTTCATTGCCGTTCCTTGGTTTTTATATTAGTTGTGTATATATGCCTGAACAGCATCTTCAAAACCTGATCCTTCTAAAGAAAAAATTGCAATTGGAGAGATTTGGAGTATTAGTCCTGGAGGAGCTGGAACTTCAGAAGTTGTTTGCAACTCTCCCACCTTCATGGAGTATCTCAACACAGAAGTCAAAGACAGTGGTAAGTCAGCAAAGTACAAATAAACTTGTTTGTATGCATACGTACTTTCATGGAAAATATTTTCTTGAAGAACATAGTGGATATTTGTTGTAAAGGGAAATCTGCATATGAATTTAAAAGCAAGCAGCAGAGAACCCATTTTTCAAAACAATATTTTTGTGTTCCGTAATATTCTGGGGACCCACTGGCTTCTGATTTACTGTAATAAAGATACTAAGTGGACTGACCCTTTTTGATACTGCTTTCAGGCAATGAAGATTTTTCTGAAGTTTTGGAATCTCCGGAGATTACTCAAGAAGATATTCCTTCTGGTAAGGAGCCATTTCAATTCCAGCCTCACTACTGCAGAATTAATTCACATTTAATATGTATTCATGAATTTCCTCTTTCGTTTGCAGCAGTGCAGCCAGATGTTCCAGAAATTGCATCAAAAAATCACTTAGATCCAGAAACAATTCAATTACCTGACTCCTTACACTACTCTTTTACAATCACAGAAAACCTCGATATTAGATTAGATGTCACAAGTAAGTTTGAAGTGTTTTTGAAAACGATCCTGAAACGTTTTCAGATAAGACAAGTGTGGGTTTTTGGGACAGAAATAGAGGTCGTCTCGTTCGGAAATAGTATTTGTTTCAACTTCTTGTTTCTCAATTTCAGAAAAGCCTGAGCCTCCTAAAGATTTAGAATATTGGAAAAGTCGCGCTGAACGCTTGGAAAAGGAAAATGGAGCGTTGAAATCGAAGGTAGAGTCTATGCAGATGGTCATCAACTGCCTTCAGAAAGAGGTGGAATTGAAGAGTCAAAACACGGCCAGTCATCAATTGGGTGCTAATCAGTGTTATCTTATTGATTTAACCACTGCTATGGCGCCGATTGTGTTGTAAGCTCATTGCGCGACTTTTATCACCCTAAGAGCAAAACTCTCTGGAGAGTATTGACTAGCATGTCTTTCGCTTATTTTCAAATATTTCTCTCCAATCAGTCTTTCAGTTGGGGTTGTCACTAAAACGTGAATTTTAATGACAATTTTATATGCCCTTGTGCTATTATAATATATATAATGCTTTAATAGCAGATAAATAAATGTATTATAATACTACTATTATAATATTATTCATTAGGTATTTTGGGCGACTTTTTGGATGTTCGGTGTTTATTTTGTGATATTTTTCGATGGTAGATTTAGAGTTGTATCTTAAAGATTGTTATCTAGTCGTTTTTGTATTTTTGTATTTGTTGGTTGAATTATAGTATTTATTTCTAAAAAAGCGCTGTTATTTATTTAATGCCCTAAATTTCCAACGCTGAGTAATCGAATTATGTGCAGTCAACGGGTTTGTCATGAAACACAACGTAAGCTCTTCCGTTGACAAGCAAAACAGCTCCTTGAGTTTTGACTCGGTCCAAAATTTTGAGAGGAGAACTCCTTGCGTGAAATGGTTCTGATTAACGCCTGTTTCACTTACTATCGGATTTGTTAAGCGGCAATCTGACAAATTAAGAGAGCTTTGCAAGCAATGGTTGGATCAAGATTTTTCAAGTTACAATTTCAGTCAGTACTGTATTCCGAAATATAGGGGCATGCATTGGCGCAATCCCCAATAGCTTCGACACCGTCGTAGAGCTGAAGACCCTGAGAGCGTAGTAGAGAGCCTCACAGGGAGAGAGGCGTCAACTGCCACGTCACCTTCACATCCCACCAATCAGCGCAAGTTGTCGCTTCTCTCTCTCTCGAGAGAGAGGTTCTCAAGGGTTGGTAGGAATGAACCAGCATCGGGTGGTGGAACGGTGTCCGCTTGAAATTTGTGATACCTCCACGCAGTATTGAGCTCATGCATGGTACGAAATAGGCAACTTCAACACACAAGTGTATCGCGTGTTGCCTACGCTACTTTTTGCAGGGGCTCGCTGCTATCCTCCTGATAGGAAGGGGGCCTTTTCCCCTTGCCTAGAAAAATTCGCCATTTTTTTACGAATCTTTTTATTTTGATGGTTGGAATTGAAAAAGGTGAACTGAAGATTTTTTACCGTCGACTGATGCATCTCGTTCATTATCACACCTAAATTGGATCGTAAAAGCCCTATCACAGAATCGTCCTAGCACGCGTTTGACCTTTTTTTTTTTTTTAGAGATCTAAGCTCTTTAAAAGGAGTCCCATATCTGCTCTAACAGTAGCGCAGCTACTCTCTCAGCAAAAGAATCTCTGCTGCTCAATCCAAGTCTGAATGTTTTTATCTGCCGGAAGCTCCCGATCTGTCAACAAGAATCTTATTCTTACGTCCTCGTCCAGTCCACGTGGATTGTATCCCTTCCCTTCCCCCTCCCCAGTAGGACTGTCAATTTCTTTTGGCCATCGGCCCGCTATTTCCTCTCTGAAGTGCGTTTTCAGAGCGAAGAAAAATCGCCACACGACCAAATCGCCCATTTTTTGTCTTTTCTTCCTTGGCAACCGCACAAAAATTGATTAATCCAAACAAAATATCTAAGCAATTTTGTCATGGTGACATTTTTTTCAACCATTTTAGAGGCTTAGATTAATAAACATATTAATACTCATATTCGCAAACCTGAAGTAGCAAAATCTAAGCCGTTTCGGGAACCAAAACTAACCTAACCAAAGCGGGGTCTAAATTTTATACAGAAATTGTAACAGATTTGGGATCGCGTATATGGATTGTGGCGCAGATAATAATTGCGCACGTGGGGTGCGCACGTGGACGTCGCACACGTGGGATATCGCGCAAAAAAATTGGTGCGTGGAAAACCCTTTATATCCTTGCAAGTTAGACGGTTAATTCATAAAAAAAATATGAACGATAATTAACACAATACTGCAAAGAACTTGAATATAGAAGTCACTAAACTAAAACTTAACGAACGTTTGAGTAAGCAAGTTGATCCTCTAGGATAAGAGCCAAATAATAGCAGGCACGTGGCGAGCGCTGAAGACTGTTCTGATTACCTTTCGCGAATATGAAAAATCTACCGGTCAAACGGGATGTGAAATGCCACGCGTTGGCGTGATCAAACTGCAACCCCGTAAGGTGATTGACTTCACGCCTTTCAGGTGAACTTTTCTCGGACCGTCCATATTTAGCTTTGTGTTGTTTACAAGTGAAGCTTAGAGAGCGCTTTGCTAAATTTAGCATTTCCAAGCGCAATTAGCTAACTCGAAGAGCTGTTTTGCCGGAAAATGCAAACGCTGTAGACGAAGTACCGCTTCGTTATCAGCTTCTGTACATTTTCCTGGTGCTTTCAAATCCTTACAAAATATAAAAAATTAAGATGAAAACCTGATGCGAAAGTTGGAATTCTAGGGTTATTGACTCTTATAAAAAAAAGTAATTACCGTGTTTTTTTTTAAAAATTCTTCCCCCCCTCCTCCCCCTTTTTTTGAAATTTGATAGTCATGCGATTGTTTAAACATTCATACTCAATCTATAGGAGCCGTTCAAGACTTAAATAATAGCTGTGCGGCGAAGATACTTTTTCTATTGTCACTCCGCGGTACCGTTCTTGAATGCGTAGTAAGTTGCACACAAATATTTACATCACAGTAGTCAGGCGTAGCTTGAGAGAGAACTGCGCTTGCGGCTCATTGTGAAACATTGCTTCTAAAAAGACTCGCAGATTCCTGCGAAAGCAGGCCTGTCACCCAATTAAGGAATTTCAATCTTTAAGACGAAAATCGGCGTTCAGCATCCTCGCGGAAGTCGTGAATGTCATTGTTCTCCTTTCGAGCGTTCACCCTTTTAGATGTCTGTCGCCACCGCTTGATGGGAGAGGTATCTGATCTTGCGTTGACCGTAAAACGGCGGGTCGCCGAGTTGTCGAAAACGGTTGTTCCGCTCGTGTTAGGTAATTAATGTTCCTTCAGCACACGCCAATTCGAAAGACGTATCAAGATAATTGAAATTTACCCTCGGAAATAATTATTCGACCAGATGATTCTAGACACCGGGGTAGACGGAAAATCTTGAGTCACAATTTCGATTTTTAACCGATTAGTGCCGGGAAAAAGGCAATGAAATTTCAGAAAAATAAGAAAAAAATTGTTAGAAATTCTGTTAATTAATGGTAGCGTTTTAGACAGACTTAAATTTTACGTTTAGGGAATTTTAAAGTCGTATTTATTCCTAAAATATACAAAAATTTGGCGGATAATTTTGTTGTTGTGAAAAAGTATGGTGGTCGCAAGCGGGTATTTTTTTTATTTTTTTGGCCGCATTGGGTAAAAATGTTAAAGTTGTAAAATGAAATTAAAGCAGTATTACGGGAGACTGGCGCAGAATTGTGTATATCCTGCCACTAAATGATTGAACTGTGTTTTTGTAGATGGTCTGCAATTTATGCGATTTTCGGACAGCCCCTCCGTATCATTTCAACGCTCTTTTAACTTTAGAAGACATTATGAGAACCTTGTCATTATCATCACGCGGTAGACAAATTAGAAGGCATCTATTAAAGGAAAATAGATTTCCGACCTCCTGTACTCTACCTTAGCGGAGAAATAGAGGAGCGAGGCACCAGGCACGCAACCTCGAAACCGAACCTACGATAACCCAGGTTATCGGTAATCCTATGAAGTCAACGGTCAAACCTGGGTAGAACTCGAGGTAGAAAATGCAATCTTTAAACAGTGAGTCTATGTCCTTAATCATAACCAAAACTTTTTCATTTTCCCTCGGAGAGAATTCGAGGAAAGGTTGAAGAAATCCGACCTTGAAAGGCCACGTGAGTCCACGACCCTAAGCGACCTGGTTTGACCTTACAAAATAAAAGCTACCATCCAACCCCTTCGCGCGAAAAGTACACTACCTACCCATAATGCATCACGGCTCAAAATAACTTAGTCACGTGATTCGCTCGGAGTCCCTTGTCGTCCACCGTTTGTTGCCTCAGTTGAATCGAAACAAGCGAGTAGTTCGGTAGAAGTGTTACATTAGTGATCAGTGACAAAGAGTGAACACCAGTACATTCAATTGTCAGCAAGTAAGCCCTTCAGCTTCTCTTCAATTCCCATCTGCATTTGTCTTTTTATCTGAGGTAGTCATTTGATAAGGTCGACGAATATTTTTTGATAACTTTCAACTGATTCTGATCGATTAATTAAACTTAAAGTCAGGTTTGAGATTCGCAAAGAAGACGATATTTTTTACCACCGGTGAAAGGTTACAAAGCTCTGTCAAAACACTTTTCTCCAATGCTTTTTTCACAAATTATTATAGTTTTTCCACAGTTTTTTAATTCGAGGAGCTTAGAAACTTCAACTCTAAATTTGAATCAGTGAGAGTCTCTGACATTCAGTGAATTTTCACTAATTCTCAGTCTCTCACTGATTCAAATTCAGAGTGTACGTCATTGAAATCACATTATTACGATAGCTGTCGTACGGAAAATATTTCTTTTGGATTTGCCTACTTAATGTCAGTTTTCCGTATTGATGAAACGGTAGCAGTGTTACTCTAATAAATATATTATGGCATAAGACTGAGTCATTAATTACTACCCTAAAGCAAGTAACGGACCGTACGGAGCTACTTTAGCAGCTCGAAGTAAAATTTTAAAACTTAATATATGCTGTTTATACAACGCTTTTTTTTATTTTGAGCAGCTAATAGTGTTCTGATGCAATTTTTTGGTTGCCTACGCATTTCTCTTTTCTGGTTAAAAAGAAACTAGGTTTGCTTACCACGTTCTTTGTTTACAAACAAACACCACCTTCATTCGACCTTTCTATATGGGAAATATTTTCAAGAACTGCGCTGAAAACGCGTAGGCCTACTGTTACGGTTATCATATTTTACAATTATTTAACGGATCCGACTCAAAGCTTCTCCTTGTCAATGATGCTAATTACATTGTTTTAAAGTTTGTTAATTATAAAATCGAAAACAGATTTGAGTTTGTTTTTGTTTTGATGCTTCTTTTTCTCGGATATACGTAAAAGCACTTTATAGACCCACAATCGGGACGGTATTCTTCCGTCAAACCTTAAAATAACCCTTCTAATTTCAAACAAAGGCGATGCGTGGGTTTTTGTACAGTAGAAAACCGGAAATTGCGTCGGACCACGACCCTTAGCAACTTTGTCAGGTTTTCCCGTGGCGCAACTTGTTATTTCAGTCTGAAATTTTCAGACTAGAATTGTAGCACTTGAGTGAGTGGTTGATCAGCTTGTTCTTTTGGCGGCCTGATCTTGAAAAGTGATCGGCTCTATTCAACCAAGTTATAAATTATTGTTGAGATAAAAACTCTTAACTCCCCGGAAACAAACCTCAGGAAGGTTTTGTTTACGGAGACTAAGTTATGAGAATTCAGGATAAACAAGATTGGGCTGGAAAATACCTTCCGAGAAAACTTAGAAAAAGACATGTCCGAGATAAGTGAGTAGAATTCAAATCAGTTGATCCTCACAGTAAAAACAAACCCCGTTTTGGTAAATGCTATACCTGTTTTGGGTGTGAAACCAAAACGGGGATAAGTATTTTGGTTATTTTTCAAGATAGGTATATGTTCAGCCATATCATTCAAAACGTCTCGACGAGAGCTTTCCATTGACGTGGCTGAACATAGGTCTATGTTGAAAAATTACCGAAACACGCACGACCCCTGTGCGTACCTAAAACCTTCATATCTAAAACAGGTAATGGCATTTCAAAAACGAGGGTTTTGTTTTTACTGTTTGTTCTCATTGGTAAAAAGAGATTTGTTAAGTAAGGTGAGACAAGTTTTATTCGGGTCAATAAATAAACGGTTCCTTTTTAGTAACAAGCGTTATAGTTTGTGATTTCGACTGCGTTATGACTTCAAATCGACTCCTGAAAGTCGCGATTTGACTCGTTCCAAGAAAATGATGACTCGTAAATTGGCTTGTTGCGACTGGTTACTCGCTTTCATGCAGAGGGAAATTGCGACATCAATAAGCTTGATGTAAGCCAAAATTAACCTCATAAATTAAGGTAAGACTTGCGTTTACAAATGGGCAGTTACCATGTTTCGTCAGTTGCACGTGGACGCTCGTGTTTTTCCCCTTAATAAAGCTAATTAGTACCGTCTAGGTCGAAAATCTTGTCTCGATCCAGATTATCCTTGAGGGATCTTAACTCTACGATGTCTAAGAATGTTAGAAGAAGTTACATGTCTTGCCTCAAGAGGTGTTCTCTTTTTTCCTGTATTTTTAGAGACGATAGTACCTTTTGACGGCGGTGAATTTCCTTAATTCATTCTCTTCAATTATTTTGAGGACAGGGAATGAGGAAGAAAAGGAATTAATTTGGCACGCGCCTGAACGTCTTCTACGCGTAGAGGAAGCGAAGTAAGAATAGAAACAAACGGAGTTTCTCAGCTCGTGGCGGTGACCGAATCTGTTCCTCGCGGAGATAGGCAATACGACAGACACCTGTGCGCATAGGTTGCCTACCTGTTTGCTCTACTGCGATCTCCGAGTCGTATTACCTCTCCTTCTGCACCACAGAGAGTTTAACTCTTGAATGCAACAGCGAGAACGCTTACCGTGGTTTTAAAGATAAAATTTATAAATTGGTCGCAGTCGTAACATGTTTCGACGGGTTCTTTTACCCTAGGCAGTTGATAGAGAATCTTGCTCGCTCGCTCTTTCGTTGTAGATGAGGTGTAATCATATTCATAATGGGTCTTTCGTTCGCCAGGCCTAGAGCTATCCGCCCCTCAAGTTAATTGCGGATAGATAAATTTAAACTAGCGATTGCTCTACATTCAAGACTAACAATATAAAGCTGAGTGGTTACGATGAACTTTGCGCTGCCTAGACCGCACTAGCTAGGGTTCTTCCTACTCATAGGCCCAGAATTCTGCATACACTTGTTTTGGGAAATCTTTTGTCCATTTCGGACTTGGGTGAAGTTGATCTAGGTTAGGTTACAGAGGCGTTTCACTTTTCAAATTTACAGTGTGCAAGTATGCCAAAATGTACATAGTGTGATGGTAATGTCGATGGGCTGCATTTGATTTACAATTGTTTTTCTTTTGTTTTCAGGACTTGTAAGAAGAGAAATCCTGGTTTACAGATTTGCGTTTCAGCGAGGCAGTAGATGGTCTATTCTGCAGGTAATATTTTGAATTGACGTTCTTTGTTTAGTCAAATTATCTTCGAAAAGTTTTCTTCGACTCGCACACTTAACGAGGAACCTCTGAGATGAGTGGAGGTTTCTCTAACTTTAGTTCGATATTATAAAGGTCAGTTATTTACCTATAAAAGGTCTAAATGAAGGTTATTTTTTTTGAGGCAGACACTCATAAATCCACACCTGTTTCTGGTTTTGAGCCAAACTTTTCAACCCAGCACAAAGGCCATTCTGGCAGCGAAATTTTTCATATTCACAGAGCGCTGAACTGTAATTTTAGGTTAGGCTCCTTTGAACGTTAATACTAAGCATACGGGGAAAGTTGTCCGTTTGGAAAACTGCCAAAATCGGCACTCTTATAGAATCTCAAATCGCACCTCAGAAACAGCTTTCTCTAAAGAAAAAATTGCTATAAACGATCACGATTTTTTCCACACTCTTCCCGCGTTTTATATTGTGGCGCGAAAAACTGGGACTGTCAGTTTTTTCCGCGTGCTTTGTGTACGCAAAGGTCAGTCACTTTTCCGTGTGCCAAATTTCGCTCGCTTACGCGCACGGCGCGTGTGAATATAACGCGTGCGAGTGAGACGGTTGCGATTCCACTTTATTGTGAGTAGCGGAAAACTCACGAAAGGCCGCCGTCCGCGGTAGTTCGTTGTCTGAGGTTATGGAACTGTACATACTCGTACACTCCATGGTTATTTATATACGCTTTTAAAATGAAAATCGGTGCTTAAACTTAAGTGGGGATGATATCTGGAACGGTTTTAGCCGTTTTCTAACATGTGTAATCGAAAGTGTAGAGACCTTTTTCCTTTGAGCAATCCCGTACTTCCTGTTACGACTCTCGTCTACAGTGAATAAAAAGAAAAAAAAGTTAGTTCTATTCGCACGCCTATGTTAATGCAAGGGAGACTTGAACTCACGGAAACCTAAATAGTACATCTTAAATTGGACGGCCTGTGAAAAGTCACTTCAAAAAAAGGGGGGGGGGGGGATGACCGAAGATCGAGGAAAAAATGTAATTCCAAATTTTGCCATTTTTAAAAAAAGGAAACAATAATATTTTTATGGTACGGTATAATTATATGAAAAAAGTGCAGCGTTAACTCATCTATGCCATGTGCGTTTAATTGCGTTCTCCTTGAGTGCAAATTTTAACAATTTAAACCTTCTCTGAATTCGAAATTGGCAAATCGGTAGCATTTTCTACAGATATAAGCAAAAAAAAGATCTATCCATTTTTTAAAACTAGGTCATAAATTGAGGGGCTATTGCAAAATGGCGTGTGAAACGCGCACGGCAAAAAGAAACACAAAAAGGGAACGAATAAAAAATAAAAAGCTTATTACTGCCGATTATTTTAAAAGCGCGTTTGGCCATTCCTCGTACAAATTTTTGAACTTCTTTTTTAACGTCGCGAAAGGTTAAATTGAAAGGAGTGCGCAAAAATGGCTCTCTTTGATCGTGAGAAAACATGACCTGTCTCACCGGGGCTACTGTCCCACCTCAAAGACGGAAATGGGAAGGAAAATAGTCAGCAACCCCGTGGTCTATTTTAGCTACAGAAACAGTTCAGAAAGTAAACAAAAGACCGCGTGGGGATCGCTGTGACGGTAAATATTTAGATTCATTCAGACTATTGCGTCTCAACTATTGCCACGTCCAAGATGATGATACGTGCTATCCTGCGATCATACTAGCATGTCGAGCGAGGCCGTACTAAATGGATGTAAACACTGCTGTTATAGGCGCCGTAGTGGCGCCAGGAAATAAAGCGGAACTTACGACAGACTATGCTCTGGTTTTCCTTAGTTGCTCGAGACGTCAAGAATTAGAATTAGTTTAAAGAAATCTAGTGAGGAAAGTCTTGAAATCTGGCAAGTAAACTGTAAGGAGCAGCCAAAAAATTCAGTCGGTGCCAACTGGAAATTTGTGTAGCAATATGCTTAGCTCACGAGCAGTTCCTATTTTATTT
>Ga0058701_10002570_pt1 | contig 13860 bp, 21 predicted proteins | sample AgamicOrMae_FD_97039 | JGI IMG/M metagenome (GOLD analysis project Ga0058701, IMG submission 97039) | Agave microbial communities from Guanajuato, Mexico - Or.Ma.e | ecosystem: Host-associated > Plants > Phyllosphere > Phylloplane/Leaf | place: Guanajuato, Mexico | collected 2012-06-04 | reverse complement strand
TCGCTGGATATTACAGCGCACTAAGACCGCACGAATATAATGGTGGGTTACCACCAAACGAATCAGAAAACCGATACTGGAAAAACTCTAACGCGGTGGCCAGTTTTTATTGACCACTTCATTAAGCTGTATCGGCATCATTGAGGAAGGAAGGAAGCCAAGACTCTATGAGTTAGAGATTGGTACGGAAGAGGCTCTTGAGCTGGCTGCTATATCTGACAGCATAGAATGGAAGCTTGAGGCTCTTTTTAGCAACGCAGGGAGCTTTCAATGAAGATAAAATATAAATCTAAGCTACTAAAATGGGAGATCACTAAGTTTAAGAAAGAAGACTTCGACATTATAACTTTTGAAAAGCTTCAGGAACTGCTTAATGTTATTACTCCTTCAAAAAATAATGAGCAAGAATGAATGATATAAGCGGTAGGTATACCGCTTGTAAGTAGACCAGCAAGGGGCTTTAGCCCCTTTGTCATATCTGGAGTTATCGACCCATACAGTGTTCTTGGAATCCGCCTTATAACAAAAGCAAAAGTTTACTCATGAAACGATATTTGATATTGTTTCATTATCATATAACGAGGTCATAACGATGATGTCCTGTCTTGACGGTGGAAACTTCATCCTCAGCTCAATGGCTAAGGAAAGAGTCAAATCAGGCATACTTGATAGAGCAGCTATAGTAGGCTCTAGAAGCGAGTATACCGTGATTTTTGATGGTTCAGAGTGGGAAGGTAAGCCATTAGTCTTGTGCAGCTCAAGACAGCCTTATGAAGCACACATCTTCAAAAGTATTGATGGTGCGGTAGCCGAACTACTACGCATAGGCTTAAGTGAAGCTTCGATCAAAACCACCGCTAAATCGAACGATAAATAATCAGGTTTAAAATAGATATGCAAAAAGAAACAATCTTTTCAGAAGTTGAAACTGCCAACAGCAAACAACTTACTGTTTTAAAAGCTAACTTTCCACAATGTTTTGACAAAAATGGGGCGTTCATTCAAGAAAAGCTGCTTGAGATTGTCAAATCCTCGGATGTCGAACTCTCTAAAGAGTCATACAGCTTAAACTGGCTTGGTAAGTCCTATGCCCGGCTGTTGGCTAACCTACCACCTAAAACATTACTCATCGAAGATAAAGGTCACAATGAGCGCGAGGAAAACAAGAACAGTCAGAACCTGTTAATAAAAGGGGATAACCTCGAAGTATTAAAGCATATGGTTAATGCTTATGCTGAAAAGGTGAAAATGATTTACATTGACCCCCCATATAATACAGGTAAAGATGGATTCGCCTATAACGATGATCGTAAGTTTTCACCAGAACAGCTTTCAGAACTGGCAGGCATCGATATTGATGAAGCTGCTCGTATCCTCAACTTTACTGTTAAAGGTTCAAGTAGTCATAGTGCATGGCTGACATTCATTTATCCTCGTCTTTATATTGCTCGTGAACTAATGAAAGAGGATGGGACAATTTTTATTTCAATCGATCATAATGAATTCAGTCAATTAAAACTTGTTTGTGATGAGGTTTTTGGTGAGCAAAATTATGTCGGTGATATTGTCTGGAAAAACGCAACTGATAATAACCCATCAAACATAGCTGTAGAACATGAATATATAATTGTTTACACAAAAAACAAAGAACAGCTTGAAAGTGAATGGAAGTCGAATATTTCAGATGTTAAAGATTTACTTATTAAGATAGGTGAAGATTTTGCGTCAAAATATTCGGGTGATGAACTTAATGAAAAATATACCCAATGGTTTCGTGAACATAAATCTGAATTATGGCCTCTTGATAGATACAAATACATAGATAAAGATGGTGTTTATACTGGGAGCCAGAGTGTACACAACCCCGGAAAAGAGGGGTATAGGTATGATGTTTTACATCCAGAAACTAAAAAACCATGTAAACAACCCCTTATGGGTTATCGGTTTCCATCAGAAACAATGGATAGGCTTCTATCAGAAGAAAAAATTATCTTTGGCGATGATGAAAACAAAATTATAGAGCTGAAGGTTTATGCTAAGGATTATAAACAAAAATTAAGCTCTGTTATTAACCTTGATGGACGTACTGCAACCAATGAACTAAAAGAGTTATTTCCTGAAATGACGCAACCATTTACAAATGCTAAAACAATAAAGCTTGTAGAGGATTTAATCTCTTTTGCATGTAATGGAAAAGGTGTTGTTTTAGATTTTTTTGCTGGTTCAGGAACTACTGCGCATACAGTATTTAGTTTAAACTATAAATATAATACTTCGTATCAGTTTATTACTGTTCAGCTAGATGAGCCAGCAAAAGATAAATCCGAAGCGTTAAAGCATGGCTATAAAACAATTTTTGATTTAACAAAAGAACGATTAATTAGAGCTTCTAAAAAGAACGGAGATCAAGGGTTTAAGATATATCAATTGATGCCTGATTTCCGTGCAAAAAATGAATCAGAACTTACATTGTCTAACCATACATTCTTTGACGATGCTGTATTGACACCTGAGCAGTATGACACTTTATTAACAACATGGTGTTTGTATGATGGCAGCTTGCTAACGACACCAATTGAAGATGTCGATCTTAATGGCTATAAAGCACACTTGTGTGATAGTCGCCTGTATCTAATTGCGCCTAACTTTACCAGTGAAGCACTGATATCTTTACTTGAAAAGTTGGATTCTGACAAAAACTTTTCTCCTAACAAAATCGTGTTTTATGGCAGCAACTTTGAAAGCGCAAAACAGATGGAACTTAATGAAGCACTAAAAAGTTATGCTAATAAAAAATCTATTGATTTAGATTTGGTGGTGAGGAACTAATCATGTCTAAAGGATTCACATTCGAAAAGAACTTACCCCATCAAAAGGCAGGCGTTGATGCGGTGATGAACGTTTTTGTTTCCGCCATACCTCATCAGACAGATAATGTTGCTATTCGCTTGTTAGCCAACCCTGAACTAAGTCTTACTGAACAGCAATACTACAACAATTTGAAAAATGTTCAGGAATTTAATGGCATTGAGCATTCAAAACAGAATTACGATGCTAAAAGCAAGGTTATTGATGTTTCTATGGAGACAGGGACAGGTAAAACCTACACCTATACCAAAACAATTTTTGACCTGAATAAATCTTTTGGCTTTAACAAATTTATAGTTATTGTTCCTACCCTATCAATCAAAGCCGGAACAGTTAACTTTTTAAAAAGTGATGCTTTAAAAGAACACTTTAGAGATGATTATGAGCGTGAACTAAAGACTTATGTTGTTGAAAGTCAAAAAAACTCTGGTAAAAACACAAAGTCATATATGCCTCAAGCTATTCATGATTTTGTTGAAGCAAGCAATTTTAATAAAAAATACATACACGTTCTAGTAATCAACTCGGGAATGATTAACTCCAAGTCATTAACTGACACTTATGATGTTGGTTTGCTTGATAATCAGTTTGATACACCATTTGCTGCCCTTAGTGCGGTAAAACCATTTATCATTATTGATGAGCCTCATAAATTTCCTACGGGTAAAAAAACATGGGAAAACATTGAGAAATTCAATGCTCAATATATTATCCGTTATGGCGCAACCTTTAGTGAAGGCTATAAGAATTTAGTTTATCGTCTGACAGCCGTAGATGCATTCAATGAAGATCTGGTTAAAGGTATCGACGCTTACATTGAAGATATTGTCGGTGATGGTAGCGCCAACCTCAAATTTATTAAATCTGACGGAAAAGAAGCCACATTTGAGCTGAACGAGAATGGCAATAAAAAAACGTTCAAGTTAGCCAAAGATGAATCACTTTCCAAAACGCATATTGCGATCCATGATTTAACACTTGATGCTCTAAACAAGAGCACTGTAATGTTAAGTAATGGTATTGAGCTGAAAATTGGTAGTTCTATAAACCCTTACTCTTACGATCAGACGCTTGCTGATAACATGATGCGTAAAGCTGTCAAAGAACACTTCAAGTTAGAAAAAGAGTATCTGACACAAAGACCACGCATAAAGCCTCTTACTCTTTTCTTCATTGATGACATTGAAGGGTATCGTGATGGTAATGATATTGCCGGAAGCCTGAAAACTAAGTTTGAAGCGTTCATATTAGCAGAAGCTAATGAACTGTTAAAAACAGAGGAAGATGAGTTTTATAGAAACTACCTTGAAAAAACTATTAATGATATAGCCTCTGTTCATGGTGGTTATTTTTCAAAAGATAACAGCGATAAAGATGATAAAATAGAACAGGAAATCACCGAAATCCTTCATGATAAAGAGCTTTTGTTATCTTTAGATAATCCTCGCCGTTTCATTTTCTCTAAATGGACGTTGCGTGAAGGATGGGATAATCCTAACGTCTTTCAGATTTGTAAGCTCCGTTCGAGCGGCAGTACCACATCTAAACTTCAAGAGGTAGGGCGTGGTCTACGTCTTCCCGTGAATGAATACATGTGTCGTGTGAAAGATCGCAATTTCACACTTAACTATTATGTTGATTTTACAGAAAAGGATTTTGTTGATTCTCTTGTCAAAGAGGTCAACGATAGCTCCTTCAAAGAAACCGTTCCGAGTAAATTTACTCAGGAGATCAAGGATAAAATCCTATCTCAATATCCTGATCTTTCATCAAGGATACTCATGAACGAAATTTTTGATGCTGACATCATTGACGAGAATGACAACTTTAAAGATTCTGACTCCTATGCTCGCTTAAAAGGTAAATATCCGGCGGCGTTCCCTACCGGAGTGAAACCAAGTAAAATCAAAAAAGCTACAGATGGAAAAAGACGCACTAAAATGCGTGTAGGCAAGTTCAGTGAGCTGAAAGAACTGTGGGATTTGATCAATCAGAAAGCAGTGATTGAGTATAAAATAAAGAGCGAAAGTGAATTTTTATCCATTTTCAAGTCATTTATGCTCGAAGAAATAGAAAAATTTACTAAGTCAGGAGTTCATACTCGTATCGATAGAATTTATATTCATAACGACACGGCGATGTCGAAAAGCATTGTCAGTGATGACGATAACTTTGCAAAACTAAATACAATGAGTTATCGAGAGTTTCTTAATAACTTATCACAGACTATATTTGCTAAACATGATACGTTGCATAAAGTATTTTGCGATATAAAAGGTAATATTAACATCACAGATTACCTGAACATTCAAACAATCAGAAAGATTAAATCTGGCTTTAGCAAGTATTTGTTGAACAATTCTTTTAACAAGTTTAGTCTTGGCTACAATGTGATTTCAGGTTCTATTCATCCTACAAAGTTCACTAATGCAGACGGTAATCCTTTAAATGAAGTGTTGTCAAGTAATCTTGGTGTATTACATGACAATACAAAACCGCCATTAGATTCTTATCTTTTCGATGAGGTGTTTTATGACTCAGAGCTTGAAAGACTCAACATAACAGATGGAGAGATCCAGTCTGTAGCTGTTTTTACAAAGATACCGAAGAACTCCATCAAGATCCCGGTAGCAGGGGGATACACGTACTCCCCTGACTTTGCTTATGTTGTCAAAACAACAAGCGGTGATTACTTAAACTTCATCATTGAAACAAAAAATGTAGACGGAAAAGAGAGTTTACGGCTTGAAGAGAAACGTAAGATTGAACACGCACAAGTGCTTTTCAATCAAATCAGTCAATCCATCAAAGTTGAATTTAAGACCCAATTTGCTAATGATGAGATCTATGAGTTAATAAAGAACGCACTACCATAATCTGCAGGGTAAAGGAGGTGAAAGCCTCCTTTTGTAAAAAAACAATCAATGATGATAATAATTTATGAAATACTCAAGCCTTCAAGACTATCTGAATGAAGCGAAGAGACGGGAACAACACAGGAAGCGTCTTGCTGATAAGTTGTTTCACACCGTCCGTTCCTGCTCGTCTCAAGAGATACAGCAAGCCATAAAAGAATGCTCAGACGCTGATGTTGATTTTACTGAAGCGAAGCATGATTACCTTCTTGAATACTTCGACTCCTTCTATCATCGCACCTCTAACCCGCCTTCAAGTCTTATCGTCAGACTCCTGATCAGCTATCAAAAGAAAGTCTCGCATAAAGCAGTGCTATCTTTTTATCAGAACATTTTTTATAAATCTCTTCTCGCTGATGAAGAACTTACCGAACTGAGTTATTTGCTAACATCTAATAAATAAAAGCCTCACCTCTTCCTTTCGTCTGTAAAATGGCATTATTTTAAATAAAACCCCCTATTAAATTTGATTTTAATCGAAATGCATTGTAATTACTTTTATATGAGAGATAAAAAATAGTTATTACAATGAAAAACACCATAGATAAAATAAAGCCATATATTATTAAAAGCGATGAAGCTAAGTTCATAGCTTTAGCAATTTTGTTGCTAGCCGCATCAAGATTAATTAATGCGATTCCAACAGATAATTTTACAAAGCCCCATCATCCTGAGCTATAGCTTTATTAGTCATGCTGTAATTTTGCTGTTTAAAACTTTAGGGATGGTTTTAATATCTCTCTCCATTATTATAATTTCAGTAAAAATATTAATCTACTTTACCAAGGTAATCATTGGTTCTGAGTGGTATATTCAAGTAATGCCTTTAGCTGCTTTATTAGGATTTCTGTTTTCCTTTATAGTGTGTTCTGAAATGGAAGGTGGTATTTATTCATCAAGCCCACTTAGTTCACCATATTTCATAACTTTACTTTCAGTCTACTCCGCAAGCACTTGGTTGTTTATTTACATGCTTGTCTATTGCGCATGTATTGAAGATATAATCAAGGATGTCAAAATGAATAAATCAGCATTATCAAAAGTAAAAAAGGTTCAGGACTTCCTCCTTATCTTCTTTATAGCAATTACCTTTTTAATGACGGCGTTTTTGGTTTTTAGCATTCCACATTTAGATGTAATCCTTCCCCATTTAGATGTAATGGATGATAAAGTAGTATTAGTGCCATTTTTTCTTTTTGCTCCCGTTGTGGATGTTAATTGTATTTGCCATGTTAACGCCATTAACTGAGCAGGAAGAACCCCTAACTTTGCCACTCAAAAAGAAAAAAAAGAATAATACTCATGGAGGGAAAAGCAAAAAAAAGAACAGATCAAACAGAAGAAAAGCGAGGTTATAGTATGAAAAAAAATATAGTTTATGATTTAAAGAGATTAGGGCTACACAATGGAAAAAGCTTCATTTCAAAAGCAGCTCTTATTGAAGGTGATTTAGCTAAGGAGGTGTTAAAGCTGTTAGACGGATTAGATAAAAGAATCATTTTTCCTGACTCAATTAAGCATGGGTTCAATCAGGTAAGAGCAGTATATAAACATTCAGGTTATATCAATCAAGCTCTCGCCGTCATGGTTTTTAAAGCTTATGTTAATGAGCCAGCAGAGAACTTTTCATTCAATATATGTTGGAGAATATAGATAAGGAGGTGGTTATGGAAACGAAAACAAGAGAAAAAGAGATAGAAATATGGGCGAGGTTCATCGCTGAGTTTTTTAAAGCCGGTGGAAAACACTTTAAAATAATAGAGGAATAAAGATGAACATGAATAAGATACAAATAAAGATCAGGATTATACTTTTTAATCTACCCATTGCTTATGGGGCAGGAATAGCCGCTTATTATTCGCATGAAATGATAATGAAGGCACCAGATACTATAAAATACCCCGTGTTATCATTAGTGCTTGGATATGCGTCTCTAAAGTTTTCCATGATATTTATAAAAAAGATTACACGAAAGGAAGACTTTAAGATGGCGGTTGCTCACTCATCTACAAGAAAAAAGGATGATTGTTATGATAAATAAATTACGCAGTTTTCTTAAGGATTGTTCAGATGAAGAGAGTAAAAAAGGTAAGGCTATTGCCGATACTTCAAAAAGCGCAGCAACATTAGGAGCCTATATGATTTTTTTTGGATTTATGATGTATGCTTTTTTGAAATACTTTCAATTAGACGTGAGGTAATCGACAAGATGCTTTCAATCATCAAAGGTGGAGTTATTGTTTTATATATAGCATTGTCAGTCCCTTTTATACTGTGCCATAAAAATTGCTATCTTATGCTCATGGGTAAAATCTATGAGATAGGTGATTCAAAGTAATATAAAACAGCCGAAAAAACCAAAAAAGCCAAAAGCCCCTTAACAGGGGCTTGGTTTTCTCTGGTGTTAGCTGATTCTTATCCTTTCATCTCAAAATCTTCAAGCTTAGCGCCAGTGTCGAGCGCAGCAGCCAGATCTTTAGGCATACGACCGCGACCGCTCCATTGCTTCTTACCTTCAGCAGTATCGAACTCATACTTAGCTTTTGCCGGGCCGCGCTTCACGCCCTTACCGCCGCGGCCTGAACCACTAGTAGACGCAGCAGAGGCTGCAGGAACGCTTTCGCCTTCCTCTGTGATGGTGATGCCCTCAATGCCTTCTTCAGCAAGCATAGCGCGCAGTCTATCGATCACTTCCTGCTTCTTAGCACGCTTAGCATCATCTTCCTTCTTCAGCTCTACCAGCTCTTCATGAACCTGGTTCATCTTGAGAAGGATTTCTTCGAAGACTTCGAACTCCATCTCACGCGCTTCTTTGCGAATGGTTCTGATGTTGTTTAATGAAGCAAGACTCATTTTAAAACCCCTTTTAAAAGTTAACCTGCCAAATCTATCAGTTCCGATTAAAGTAAACAAGGTATACAGGGATTTTAAGGAGTCATTTTAAAAGCCTAACTACACCGCTTATCGAATAACAGAATAAATATCTAAATAATTCACCGTTTAAATTTGATTTTAGCCGGAATATCCTTTAATTAATAATTAACATATTAAATAAAGGAGAGTTAAATGAATACTTATATTTGGAGATTTAACGGCGCTAGATATGACATCTATGAAAGCGATATTAGTTTATGCGATGAAGTGTTCTACACGTCAGTATATACCTCAGACTTATACAACTGGTTTCTCAAAAGCTATGAGTCTGAGGCAAGCGAAGGAAGCTTCAGGTCATGGGTTGAGAAGTCAAGGACTGAAGTATTTTTCGGTTTTGACAGAGTTATAGAGTTGATCGGGAGGAAAGAAGGGAGGTTGATGAAAGCGAGCTATATAGATTTCAACGAACTTAGCGACAGTGAGTTTATCATCATTGATGATAGTGAGTTTAAAGAGGCGATAGTAATAAATAACGAAGTGAACCTAAATTATTTTTATCTTTGGGTAGATAACTACGATAGCGACAAATACATAAACAAACTTAGAAAAGAAGAGGCTTAAAATGATATTAGAGCAAATAGTAATAAAAGACATTAAACTGGTTTTATCAAAAGCAAAAGGCGACGGAAGAGATAAGGCTTATCAGTATTACATCTATCATGTTAATAAAGACGCAATATTTTCAAGAGTAAGTAAGTTTGCTGTTGTCCTATGGGGAAGCTTCGTTTCATCTGAAGCAAAGGATGTTATCAAAACGAAAGAAGAAGAAGCAAGAAGCGTATTATTAGAAAAGGCGATATTATTAGAAGGGGTTTTATAATGAACAATGCTATACAGAGAAATATTTTACAGCAAATTGAATCTCAAGTTGACGGAAGAGCGATTAATTACATTGTTGAACACGAGCACCTTAAATTTCCTGACGGTAAGCATTCCGATTCACTTTACCTGAATAAAACCTATCGTGATGATAAAGGCTCGTTCAAATATGAGATAATAAACCTTCAAAGCTTTAACAACCTTCAAGATTATACTGAGTTCACTTCTGTAGCTAAAGATTTCTCTAACGAAGCGTTTGATCTTGCTGAAAAGGATATGAGTTATACACTTCATCAGTCAAAGCAGAGAATGAACAGTATGAGACGTTAAGGAGGACTTATGAAGAAAAACAAGGAGGGAGAATACTACTACTTTTACCCGTTCACGGCGGGTAGTATAAGCCGATTATCATCAGGTGAGATAACTTATGTAGTGGACGTTCTATCAAGAGATGACATAATTTACTTTCAGGATGGTGCTTACCTCATCAAAGATAAAGCATTAGATGTTTTAAAATCAGCAGGACTGACAGGAGTAAAGGTTGATCATGCTAACGTTAAGTTCAGCGCAAAGCATAACATGAGATATAAGAAGCAGACGCTACCGAAATACTATAGGCTAATACCTCAATATCTCGAAGGGGATGAGCTGAAAGAGATGTTCTTGGATGAGGCTCATAATTTGGTTATTAATAGGAGAATAAAAAAAGCTATTGATGAGCCGAAGTTAAGGCTTAAATGGGCTAAATATGTTGAAGTTGATTATGATGATGTCGTTGACATTACGCAGCAAGATGAAGAGCCTGTTTTTAAACCAGAAACAAAATCAGCCATGAAACAGATTTTTATTTTCGTTGTTGTTGTAGGCTTAATAGCCGCATGGTTCTTTCACAGTAGATAATGAAGCCCCGGAAGGGGTTTTCCTTTATACCTCCACCTTTCATCTAATTAAATAAATAAAGCCCCGATTAAATTTGACTTTTATCGGGATGAATTGTAATTAATATATATAAACAAACAAAAGGAGATTTATTATGATTAGAACAAACTTCAGAGAAATATTAACGGATATGGTTAGCGAAAGATTTGATGACGAGGTTGAAGCTTATAACTATTTTGTGAATACTATGAGAGGATATGGGTATGTTATCTCTCCAGATGACTTTTATATTCTTTCAATAAGAGGCGGCCTAAAAATGGAGCATTTAAACCGCATCCAAAACTATTGTAAATCCTTTAAAGTAAATCAGATTAGAAATACGCTTAAAGATGTTTATGACTACATAAAAGAGCACAACTAATAACCACAAAGCCCCGAAAGGGGTTTTACTATACTGTTTCCCCCTTCCTACACCATCCCCATAGCAGGCCAGTCAAAACCGCAGAATTCGCATAGCGATTAATATACTACTATATAATAGTATGATATAGTTCATCTCATGTTGTAAGTCCTACCCAGTAGGAGTATAATCTGAACATCAACGAGAGGGATGATTGAAGCATGGAATACTATGAGTTCGTTGAAACCTCGGTCTTTACGAGAGAGCTTAAGTCTCTTCTGTCAGATGACGAATACAAAGAGTTTCAGGGGTTCCTCATCGAGAAGCCGGTGATCTGATAGTGGGAACTGGCGGCTGTCGTAAGGTTCGATGGTCAAGACAGGGAACAGGTAAGAGTTCTGGTGTCCGGGCTATATATTACTTCTACAATTCGGTTGGAAGGCTATACATGCTTATCATCTATCCGAAGAGTGAGAAGGACAGTTTAACCGCTTCAGAGAAGGCCCAGCTTAAAGCTGTTATTGCGGGCTTCAAAGGCGAAGAGGAGTAAGACAATGCGTAAAGAGCTTTTCGATGATCTGATGGCCTCTGCTAAAGAGGCTGTAGAAATCCATCAAGGTAAGCGTGAACCAGCTCGCATTACCCGTTTCGAACTGCCGGACGTTAAAGCTATACGAGCAAGCACACAGATGAAGCAAGATGATTTTGCTTCAGTGATCGGTGTTAGCTCAGCGTTAGTTCAAGCGTGGGAGCAGGGCCGTAGAAGTCCATCAGGATCAGCGCTTAAGCTTCTACGTGTGATTGAGCGTAAGCCTGATTTCATTCAGGAGCTTCTACAAGCTTAGTTAGTTTAATAGCCCCGTAAGGGGCTATTGATTTGGCCGTTCTGGTAATATCTTTCCGATCAGATAGACAACCAGCACTGACAAGCCAATCGCTATAAAACGCTCATGCCAGGTTTCATAGTGAAAGAACAAGTAGCAGCATAGTAAGAGCAGTAAACCCCCTACAATCGCACCTGACGCCTCTATAAGGCTATACATGATGCGTTTACCCAAGCTGAGCTTGGTAGGCTCATTATCTCGCATTAGCATTAACCTCCTTGTCTACCATCTCAATGATCTTCTCAAAAGCCGGTTGTCCCTGTGTTCGCTTTACATTCAACGCTTCTAGGAACGGGTTCAGAGCTGGCTCAACTAAGAAGTAGAGTAAATCATAGTTCCGAACGCGCAGCGCATTGTAGACTTCAGGGTTGTTCTTCTGAAGCTTTTCAGAGGTGTAGATACACCGTTCTGTCATGCCACCTATCAGCAGGGCATTGCCAATCAAACCACCTCGGACAGCAACAAGAAACGAGCTACGTTGCGCTATCGTAGTCGCTAATCTTCCAGCTATCAGGGAGTTCGTAAGCGTCCGGCCAGCTACAGAGGCCATCGTTTTACTATAGATAGCGTTCTGCTTAGCTTCAGGCACGTTCTTGTTGAAGATATTCAGCACAGTCTCGATAGTTTTCATGAAATTGTGATTTTCAAGAATGCCATGCCTGATGGCACCAACCATCCTGATTTTCTCTGTTTCACGTTGATAGCGGCTGTCTGTATCAAGAAATCCATAGGCCAGATAGCCAATGTCTGTAGGCACAGAAAGGACACCATGAACGAACCCAATAGCAGATTCCGGCGATACGATGATTTTAGCTATACGCTTTGCGATTTCACTGTAGCTACGCATGAATGAATCCTTTCTTCTTTCGCTAAGTATTTTTTACCAGGTAATAGTCTCTTGCCCCTTCTACAAGCCGTTCAACCTGTAGGGCGGCACTGCCTTCGTTTGCTTCCTCAACATCAACGCTATCTACCTGTATGTTCACTATAGAGAGTAGATGCCAATGGTCTTCTTTATCTTGGATTGCTAGCTTATCAGCTTTGGTTATGCTCACTGAACCGTCAAGATTAAAAGAGTAAGCATTGAATTTCTTAAAGCAAGTTTTGTATCTGAGAGACTTCAGACTACTAAAGAAATCTATCACGCCATCCTGTTTAAAGGCTTCTCTGACATCATCCTTCCTCAACACACCTTTTTCGAGCATATGATACACATCGAAAAGTTCATATGTGAACGTCATACCTCTGTATGTCATTTCAGCATTTTCAATCTGTTCTGGTGTAAAAGGCATAATCTGCCTTTTTTTGGGTTCTTTAAAACGCTGATGATTTACTATATAGACAGATTTATATTTCCTGTCTGAATACTGTTTTCTTCTTCGTAGCTCTATTTTAGAAATCTGCGAGCATTGAGAATCATTAGATGTTCCGCCTATGCCTTTAACTTCTAATATAAAATGTAATCCGTCATATTCAAAGTTAAGATCTTCCTCAAAAAGTTCTCCTGCTTCTTCGTTTACGTTGTCGTCAGGATTTATGATATTTTCAAATCCGATATATTCTAAAAACCATTTAACAGAAGAAACCAGGTCGTCGCCAGTTTCTATTAAAATATTCCTAAGCTTTATATTTTCTTCTTTATTATGTATTTCATCGAACTGTTCTTTTAAGGTTTTAATTGCTTCATCGTGCCTTTTATACTCATTCTCTATATCAACTATCTTATTTCTTTCTTCAATAGAGATGTAGGAAGGCTTGGACATCCATGAAAAGCTACCATTGTTTGGGAAAAGGCTAGAAAAATCGGGGTGTTCTGGCAGGACCTTATCAAAGAGTTCAGCCAACAAATCTTCCTGATTCTTTATTTGAGGAAGGAAGATTATTGTTTTATTCGCTTCGTCGCGATGAATCATTCCTATTACTTGCCCAGCATCATTACTTAAAAGTGGTGTATCTACGTTATCAATTGGATAGTCAAAAATAATTTCATAATGTGATTCTGATAAATATTTCGAGAGACAGTTTTTTATATCTCGTTCTTGGTCGTGACTCAAATTTAGTGCTTTGGTATGCTTTGCCTTTTGGATGACTGATGGCAAAAATTGATGTGGTTTGTCCCCGCTGTTCTCAAACTCAGGGGGTTATCAGAAACGGCCACTCC
>Ga0058701_10002569_pt1 | contig 13860 bp, 14 predicted proteins | sample AgamicOrMae_FD_97039 | JGI IMG/M metagenome (GOLD analysis project Ga0058701, IMG submission 97039) | Agave microbial communities from Guanajuato, Mexico - Or.Ma.e | ecosystem: Host-associated > Plants > Phyllosphere > Phylloplane/Leaf | place: Guanajuato, Mexico | collected 2012-06-04 | reverse complement strand
TTCAGTGAAAGAAAGAAAGCTACACAGGCCTAGTTGGAACAAAGTCAGGACCGTGGGCATTCCTCTACGATCGATAGACCGACCAATGAATTAAAATAAAGATTTCGGTAGTCAACCTCCTCTTCTCTTAGAAAAGGGGGGGACGAGTTATGTAGGCTGTGGCCGTTCAAGAAATGTAGCGGTTGCTCGACCAAAGCCGGGGTCAAAGAATCGATTATATGCCTGATATTGCCAGAAGACCGATGAGACTTACCAGAAGTGAAGTACAGAAGAAGGCATATTAAGAATAAATAACTTAAGATGTTCATCTCCAAGCCTAGCCTACTCTACATTATCATATGGTTTCGCGGGCACGTCCAACCGTACCTTACCACTTGCCAGTTCAAAGTCTAAAAGCCGGTCAATAAGACAGATCCGGATCCGTTTGCTTTCGAGATGGTTCGATCGCTAACAAAGACAAGCATGGGAAACAGCAGACTCCCAACAAGCAACTCCAAGAGCTCAAGCCGTCAGCCTTAGTAACGCGCATCCTCATTGCTCGCCTAAAGCAAGCGTTGGCTCGAAGGCCGAAGCGCGCTAGTGCTCGTTGCATTTCCCTCCGTTTCGGGTAAAGTATTCCGCTCGTTTGCTGTCAGGAATTCAGTAGAGTGGCCGGTCGTTGAAAGAAGCAAGCCTATAGCAGACGAAGGTGCGAAGGAAATCCCAGAAAAGTCTCAATGCGGGAAAGAAACATGCGCCATTCTTAGTTAGGGAGAGGGTATGTTCACATTGAGTATCCTCGTATGTTCAGTCGAGTGACAACCGTACCTATCCCCGACGTGGGTAACGCATCTACTTTACCATGGTGTTAACAAGGCCCTCCCTTCGGATAAATCCCATTTTATATTTACTTATTTGAACATAATTCTCAAAGTTTACTGGAATTTCTTCCTTGGATTAAAATGCGAATCATAAAGTGGTGAACCAAGATATAGCTTCTTGTGAGCCGAACTAGCCTCTAAAAGGGGCTTTATACCTTTTTATAGTAGTATCTATCTTCCGGGTAGGAAAATAGTCTTCCCGACTTACGAAGACTAGCTTATCCAAAAAAGGAAGGGAGTGAGCGAGATGATGAGAAAAGGCGACCAAGGATCGCATTCAGTTTTAAAATGGAGGGAAGAGCAAAGAAGCCTGGGGCCAAATGGCAATACTTTTTACCAGTGAGAGGGTAAACTTCAACAGGCGTCACCCGCTTTACCATGGTGGAGATAGGAAAGCCTTGAGCTTGAAGTCCAAACTCTCCTCTCCATCTCGAAGGATTCAATCCAGCCACGGGTTTCCCTATGGCTACCTTGTGCCACGTCTCTTATTGAAAACCCACCCTTCTTCAAGAAGACTTTCGGCAGCTCGTAGCTATTGTGGGTGACGAGATATTTATTTCACTATAGTTATATAGTTAGGAGCGAGGACTTAGATCAGAGGAAAGGTAGCGAAGTGAATGAATGAAGGTCTTTCTGAAAGCCAGTTCCAGAGTGGAAAGCTCTGTAGAATATGCCAGAAAGCTAAGCGAAGAACCAAGACAGCCAGCCAAGGCGGCAACAAGCATTCTTGATCTTGTGGGGGACTTCCATAAGGAGAATTGTTATGACAGAAAGAACTCCATAAATAACTAACCCGAAGGCGCTGACATGGTGGGCGAGTAAGCCGGCTCAACGGCAGGCTTTTCTGGTGCGGGATCCCAAATCGGAGATCAAAATCTTTCTCTCTCCTCTGGTCCCGCGGTTGCGTTCTTTCATTTTATAGAGAGAAAATCGAAGTTATGTCTTCTTTTTCTTTTTCTGAAAGCTAGCGAGGCCGGTAGGCTTATAAACTTAACAACAACAAATAAACTTTTTATAAATAAGATATTTTTATTTTATAATAAATAGGTGTGGCCGCCTAGCCTTTATAGGCGTGTCAGGGGGTAAGGGTCCGAACCTGCAGCTACCTTAAACGAACGCCAAAACCCGACTACTTCAACTACATCGTATCTGTTACGGTACTTTTGGCATCGGGAACAGAAAGAAAAAATTGATTATTACACCTGACACTCACCATATCTTTTTTAAATATATATATACTACTTTTCTTCGCCTTCGCTTCCCCCGTTGGAAGACGCTTCAAAGAAAGCCGTAAGAGGCGCCCATCCGCTGGAGACTCCTCCGCGTACCAGAAGTGCGAACTCGAAGATCGAATTGAAAGCTTGTTGTCAGTAGCGGTAGTATATACTTTCATCTCTATACCGGGGTTTCTAGGTAGCTCCGCCCTTGCTTTGGGAGTTCTTTGTTCGGCTCCTTCTAAGCTTGTTGTGTTGGGAGGCGAACCCTTTGCCGTAGCCTGTTCTTTCGCGTTAGTAGGAGGCTCGTCTAAAGGACGGATACAAGACTTTTTGGAGAGAGGAAAGCTCTTATACAATACCGGCCCCCAGAACCCTCGTTGAAGGGGAACATGATGCGTTAAGTTTGAGGTCGAGGTCGAGGGCGGACAACTTGTACAAAAATTCAATTGAGAAATCTGTCGAAGCTGATGCGGAACGGGAAATCGATACCGCAGGGGGAACCCCATTTATGCGCTCGGACTTGTTCCGTAGCTAGTCTAAAAGCCGGACTTAGAATCCATTTCGGATATCAGATTTAGAATTAAAATACTACTTTTCGCCTTCCCTAGTTCCTGATCCACGTCGACTACCGATTATAGTACGGTAAACTTGCCATACTCACCAGAGCAAGCCTTCGCTTACCTATTAGATTATCAAAACCTGAATCCACGTTTGTCCGCTTCCTTGTTAAGCTGACGCGCTTGGACTACTCGTATTGTATGGATTTGTAATGAACTGACCTGAAAGGTCTACTCCTGCGCGTCTTTCTTCGCCCCTATAAACTTTATTTTCCTTTTCGAGCGAGGCCTCAGAAGCAACATTCAATATGATTTTTGAATCCGTCGTTTTGAACTTTTCTATTAATAAGCGGTAGGAGTTTCTCGACCTTTTAAGGCTCATCCCAAGTTCGAAGCTCTAAGCTCAGCCGCTGCCTGAAAAAGAGAGGTAGCCAGGACATAGAGATACCCAGATTCCATCAATCTAAATAACGTACAAGCTACGGTAAAAGCGACTATAAGCATAACAGGGATGCGAAGGAAGCATAAAAGTTCTGTTTTATATTAGCTGAGGTCGAAACGAGGGCATGGGCTGAATGGCCGATACAAGGTAAACCGGTTAAAGCGACCACATCCATTATAGTTGGAGGCCCACACGAAAGTGAAAGGAGTTGGGCGAAGTGCACCAAAAGAGGAGGGCGGCGGTAACTTGAGGTTTATGGCATCCAGGTATGGAAGTACTCAACATAATGGCGTCAACAATGGAGATTTTCTTCCAACACCGCCTTTAACAGGCTCAAGGAGACGAACCCATGCGTTCCACTCAGAAGAGGAGGAGGGCCTCGCTTTCCTTATTCGGCCCGGACATCCAATGTATTTACGAATGAATGACAATGACTTACCAATACATGTTGTGGAAGTCTTCAACTGCTCTGAATGAGTTGCATCATTCAATAGATTGATTCTCGTGCACAAAGCTGTCAGATTACTGGAGAGATCGTTCAGTCAGATACGCAACACCAACCATAATATCTTTGACTCCTGCAGCCGATAAAGTGCTTTCATTGGATATTTTTAGAAAAAAAAGGGAAAAGGAAAGGGGCGGGGAAACTCTCATCTTTCTCTTTCTTTTCATAAGATGTCCTTTTGAGCGAAACATTTGGTATTGGGTCAAAGAACTAGGACATTTTTTTATTTCTGCTTTTGCTTATGGGACTTATTAAAGGAAGGTTTCAACCTGGCCACATATAAGCTAAGGTACCTCGCTCATTAGTCAATCGATCTTCCCTTGCATGGTCAACTCTTGCCGGGTCAATGCCTTTTAATTAATCATATATGAATTATGACGCGTAGAGAGACCTATTTATAGTGGTTTGTTCTTGCATCAATAGTTGCTTTCAGCTATAGTTTCAGAGAAGTGACAAGATCATCAAAGAAGGGAGGCACTCAAAGCAGCTCAGATGCTTTTTTATCTTTTTTGAACACGTGCAAATGACACTCACTCGTTAGTAGGAATGTCATAGAATGACGAAATACTATGTGGGAACACAGGCTGAGATTGAGATCTGAACGACACAGATCCAGAGCGGGACAAAACCTTCGCCTCTCCCCCATTGTTCCTTCCTCCTTCGTGCCCGATCCGGTCAGTAGGCGTCAGTGAAGTTAATGCCGTATGCTAAGAGGGGAAATGCCGACATGACGCACATAGAAGAGCGGATTCGCTTCCTATGGAGATGAGATGTCAGTTCCTTTCGTGCAAACTGCTGAAGCATATGCCTCCTATTCAAAGTACAAAAACCTATTTCATTGCCTGTGACTGTGCTTTCTGTGGTTCGAGATAGAGATTATGATTCAAGTTATAAAAATCCCAATATAAAAAGCTTGATGGCAACTAAACTATAGGGCTGGCTCTATTGATGCAGGATCAGGATTCCTCTTTCGGAGGGGGAGATTGGAATAAAAAAAAGCAAGATCTCCTGCCCGACAAGGGCTCTTTAATAGGTATCATTCTAAGGTAGCCCTTCTATAGCGCACGTTCCATGTATTACACTTCTTCGTTCCTGCTCCACTGACGTGCTCGTTCCCCGGCTCATGGTACGGAGATCCACAAGCCGAAAGGCAAGAAAGGGTAGGAGAGGTGCAACTTGTAGACCCTCTCTCTCTCTCCTAAAGGTCCGAATCAGCCCTTAGTTCCTGAACCTATATATCACTATGAGGAAGAGATCAGAAAGAAAGCCTACTGCTACAAGTTCCCTGTCTTTGTCTTCTTTTTATATCACTCCCCCGAACAGATAGTGGCATAGGTCCCACCACAGCCGTATGATCCAAAGAATGCTTACCCCAACAAAAAAAGGATTCCTCCAACTATTCCTTCTTCGGAATCAAATAGAGCGCAAATAGCTATATGAAATAGGAATTGTCTTTATATTCTTTCCAATGAGGTCATAAAAAAAGAAGATTGGAAAGAGTTGAGTCTTATTCTTGTCTCGATAGGGAAGAAAGGGCTTCTTTAACGCCGTTCAAGCAAGGCAATTGGTAGGCGGCATAGTGATAGGTTTCAAGATGAATAAGCAGGTGGGGTACGACCAATGAGTCCTCCCTGAGAAAGTTCCCAGAGGGAATCAACAGAGTACATAGCCTTGTTTGGTGTGAAGCTGCCTTTAGCAATATAGCTTGTTTTCCGCACCTATGAGTCTGATTGCTTTATCAATCGCCAACTCTTATTTTTTCTTTTTTTCCTGACTGTCAGGCGTCATTCATTTTGGCACGTCGAAAGTAGAGCAGCTGAGCTTCCTTTGTATCAGACAAGGCAATTCCCCTTCCGGTCTTGATACTTTGAAAGAAAGAGTCCCAGATTGGTTAGCAGCTTTAGAACTGACGCTTTGAGGAACTCCAGTTGCAAAGATGAAGACCATATTGATCTCTTTTTGAAAGGTTACTTCAAGCGATGTTACCGCCTTGGATTATTCGAGAAGAAATTCTCTTTCTCATTTCGAGGGCTCTTAGCAGCCTTTCTCTGGTAAGAGACCGTCAGTTTAGCAAGCCGGCAATTTATTTGGTAGGTAGATATTGAAGTTTCTGGGAGGTAGTGAATCTACTTCGTCCGCATTGAGCTCCCCTCCGAGCCCTGATTCCAGTTAGAAAGAGTGAGAGTGCGTGGGATCGTGTGATCTATTCTCAACAATTGGATCTCCGACTGGTAAGCGGGAAGGTCTAAGCGCGACGTCTTCCGTCAAGCAACTTCTGAGAGGCATAAGCTTTCCCTTTCTGAGAGCTTTATAGCATTTCTTTTTATCGAGTAAGGAGAGAGGCGGGAAGAGCCCATTTAACCCTTTGGTCATGTACATCGGATTTTTGTAGCAATGGCCTCTTTCTGATAGAGAGGGTTTTTGCTTTTTGGGTGCAGAGAATCTAGCTAGGAGGAAGAGGAGGCACACATCGTATAATAAGATGGCATCGAAAGTAAAGATATCCACGCACACAAGAGAATCGCTTGGGAAAGAAGGGCTTGTTGGATGCCCATAGGGAGCGCCCTCTCAGCTTTCCTTCCACCACTTAGTTAAATAATCACTTCAAGTGGATCATGGAGTTTGACCAGATATCCATTCCAGCTTTGTCTTGACTTTCTTCCTTATTCATATTTGAGGAGAGAATCTGTGAACGAAGTTGAATCCTTTCTATAAGTGATTCTTCAAGTCGTGCCAGACCACTTCTTCCAATTGGTTTTGTTTTCCTCTGCGCCTTGCGAGAGCTCTGAGTCAGGTCCTTAGGGCCATCTCATCCAGAGGGGCTCCTGATTCGAGCTTTCTTTGTGGCATTGCCTTTCCTTTCTATAGACAGAAAGAAAGATAACCTAATTGTCGACACCTTTATCGCCTCGTTCAGTAGACCGGTATGCCTCAAAAGATGGTTCGGGCACAACTATTGGAACCTTACCCTCAGGTAGGGGTGTAGTTTCACAACTCCTGCGTATCAACGATTCCTTATCCGCAATAAGATTGAAAATGAGTATGTCACTTAGCCTCTTTCTTCTTTGTTCGAAAAGAGCTACTCCGACTCGACTGTCAAGCAAAGATCGTTGGCTTTCTTTGCTCTGCCTCTGCGAGGTCCAATGAGACTCTTTTCAATCTCTTACTTACTAGATAGTGCGATTCACTCTCAAGCCATAGCGAACAAGTAAAGAAGGAATGACCGAACGAAGTAGCTAAAGGCAGGCATCCATCCTTCCATTTGATCAAAGGCATCCGAGCCGAAGTAATTCAATTCACTCGAAAGGAGAAGAGCATCAAGCAGCCCCAACTGACGCTTCATATAGGGCCCATAGAACCATCCGATCTAGAGCGAGCCTCATAGCAAGATCTTTCTCCTACTCCTAGCCTTTTGGGTGCTAGCTATGCTTCTCACTATAGTCTTTCTATCAGGGCGGACTGGCGAACTCCAGATTGAAATGTATCTGCTAAGGCGTTCTTGGTGATCCCGCCCGGGAACGACTAGATAGAAGGAGGAGAGGGGGAGACTTTCTATTTTTCATGCCTTAGCAGAAGAGAGGAGGCTGTCTGAGCCTACTGATCTGTTAGCGGATACTAGAGCAGATTCGATTCTACGCTCGGAACCTTGGTCCAGCAATCTACTAAAGCGTTTGGATTGGAGATCGCATGACCGGATCCTATTCCATCCCAAGCTTGGAAAGCTGTGCTTCGGTGCGGCTTTGTATACAGGGGAGAAGCCTTGAACTGTGCAACCTCCGAACCGGATAAGATCTCAAGAGCTTACTACTTCATCCTAGGGCATGGAAACTTTTTTATGGAGGCATGCTCCATATAATGGGTTGGGACTGCACCTTAGTACGATGAGATGAGTTCGACTATCACTAGGTGTTGCACGAACGAACGATATATCCATTGGTACGGGTAGTCAAAATGGATATTATTACCTTTCTGACTTATCTCCCAACTGAGCTATTGATCCGTACGTGCCAGATCTAAGCACGAGCACCTAATTCCGCTATTGATGTCTTTCCGAATAGCCCTCCGCTCTACTCTACCAGATTAGCGTGGTGGTAGTAGCTCCATCGTAACCGCTGTGCAAGCATCTTAGGCGTAATATGGATACGCATACATAAGCATATGCGCTCATCGAGGACAGGTGGGGTAAGATGGATCAAAAGTATCCTCATCTGGGTGTATTGATTGGAATAACTTTCTTGGCAGAGCAAGAAGCTACCTATATGCTTTCTCGCTCAAGTACGGATCCTACCTACGAAGGACAGTTGGCTATTTGACACTTCTGCTATAGAGCTTAGTGCTTCTTTTGCGGTACCATAATGTTCTTCCTTCTCTGTTCGTACAAAAGTGAGAATTTCCAGCGTCTGATTCACCAGATAAACCTGATGATCAAGCACAAAACTTTGTTTGACCTTGAAATAGAATTGGACTCGCCTAACCACTTTTCATCGATAGAAAGAGGTCTTCAACGAACGGAAATTCCAGACTTTGTTTGGTACGCGCATCCTTTCTTCGAGAAAGAGTAGGAATGATAGGTCAGTGCCCCTTTCTAAAAGGCTTAAAAGATAGAGAGGGAATAAATGACGTGCCTTAGCCAATCAATCCTTTTCCACTATCTCATAATGCCCTAAGATCGGATCTTGTCTTCAGGCTGAAAAGCTTTCCTTCTAACCCCTCTATCGAATTTCCTTCTTCGAAATCTACCTCCTCTTCTCTGAGAGTGCCAAAACCAAGAGCTATTGACCTACCATTCTTCGCTTACCAGCCCGCTTATAGAATATAGAAAGAAAAGAGAGTTCCATTTGAAAAAGGGATCGGATCTACTAGCTTAAGCTTAGTAGTAGCTAGTCTCGTCTGATTCATTGCCACTTTTCAAGAATAAAAGCCAAAAGTCACATAGAACATTTGATCTTCTTCTGTCGACTAAGAATGATTTTGGTTGGCGTATAGTCGGGAATTCAAAGTCGAATGGAGGGGGAAGAAGCGATAGGAAATGTAGTTTAGTATAGGAAGTGTATAGGAAGGAAGAGCTGGGCTTAATGTGAGAAGGTTAAGTAAAAGAATCTCTGGCTGGTGAGTTCATGAACGTAATTCCTTTTTGAAAACAATAAAAAGCAATTTTATTAGAGTGGTAAAATGAAAAATCAGAGTGAACAAGCATAATTCACATAATTCAATTATGAATAGGAATAAATAAAGAAAATTCTTTATAAGAATAAAAACAAAAGAAAAGGAAAAACGTAAGGATGTGGGGTTAGGACAAGATGCAATTAAATTGGGAAATGAGAATGAACGGAAAGAAAAATGCACACTCATAGAATTAGTGGTCAAAATGCTAGAAAATGATTCTCGTATCGTGAGACTTGAGTTGTTCTCTTGAAAATACCACCTTCTGAAATGTGAAATGAAAGCCTGACAATAACAATAAGATATATTCAAAGACAGAGGAAAAGAGAGTCTTAGGCAGTAGAAAGAAGAAAACGACTCTATGAATGCAACCTGAGGAAAAAGAGAGAGATCTGCTATTACCAGAAGAGAAGAGTATAATATAAGAAGTATAAGACTTTCGCCCTTCTAGCGAAGATTCACTCTCCTAGCACTACAAAGCAAGGAAAAAGATCACCCGGGAAAGAGAGGTATACCCGGAGATTTAAGCTAAAAAGATTACTGATAATAAAGAACGTCTGCAGAGAAAACAAGAAATGAAAATCCAATTATCTTAATGCCATGACGACATAGCATAGCGATATATAAATATTATAATATGGCACTTTCTGCACTGAATTTGTACGTATCCTTCTCGTAACGGGAGTGAGTGCACCGCAAGACCAGTCTCGCAAACACGGTTAGTTAGCTAAGCTCTTTGGCGAAACTTCCTAAGACCGGAAATTACTTTAGGCCACTCACTGGAAAGCCAAGAATTTGTCCTATATCGTATTAGCTTTCCTATTCATTGCCTTTCCTTCCACCGGTTGGTTTCGCTCTCTTGGAACATTCATCATTCCTTGTAACAACAATCCGACATCTAAACCTTGTTGTTGCCACTAGACCAGTACAAACCTTCTTGTCCGAACTCTCTGTCCGAACACCAATCATATGATATCCGCTATTATTACACCACCTATGATAATCTTCTTAGAAATGAAACCAACGTAATCTCCAATCGAAGAATACGGGTTATTCTTTTAAGTAAATAGAATGTCGGACAAAAAAAACGTGGCCATATACCATATAATAGGAGGTCTTAGTCAAAGTCTTAATGAAAGAATGAAAGGACAGAAGAGATAACAAATCACTAAGAATTTAGAATAAGGTCAGTAAGTCAAGCTCCTCTTGAAAGAGAAGCAGAATCCCATCCCTAAAGCAATTCCGGTACTCTCGCCATTGCCGCTGTAGGATGGAAGAAGTTCCTTCTATCACCATCACTTCCTGACCTGACTCACCTGTTCAAACGAGAGTTTCAGTTCCGGAACTAGTGCCTGCCTATGGAATCACTGCTTTTGAAGCTTGTTATAGCTCTTCAAAAGCCCTAGAGACAGCGAGATCCGCCCATAGACCATCAGTCTTCTTCTCCTTTTGTGAGATCAGGTCTCGACTAATACATAGCTTTTCCAGCGAGGTGGCACTGACATTCTTAGTTTCGAGTCATAGAAGTGACAGGTTTTCCTATAGAAAGAACACTTTGTAAACTTCGTCTTTGCTTTGGACTGAAAAGGAGGAATTAAAGGAGGGATTGGTCGGTTCAGAAAGCTGATCTTGTATTTACCCAGGCTAAGAATTCCTAGCCCAAATAAAGCTAATCCCGGAAGTGACTTCAAGGTCTAGAAAGAGATCTCTAACTTAACTCCTTCACCCGCTCTTCTTTTCTTTTTCCGGTTGGAAACATCACCTATCCATTCCATGACATTGAGAAGCAAGAGGTTGTACCCGTCCAGTCATAAAGAATCTGCAGTTCCAACTGCGGCACTAAGGTCTAAAGTTATAGGTTCACTTATATTACATACAAAAAAAGAAGGGATTTTCGGCATCAAGACTAGTTCTTTCCTTTCTTTTTCAAGAGCTGTTATGCTTATAGTTCCCCACTCTGCAAGCACATTCATTGATGCAGCGAATCAAAACTCAATTGGAATTTTTATAACCGCAGCTCTTTCAGAAGCGGAGGCACTAACTTCACACCTTTCGGGGTCTATTGCTCCTGGTCAAGAAACATTCGATTTTTCTTTTCCGAGTTTGAGAGGTTTAACTTCCTTTCCCTGTAATGAAATCATAGGAGTAGTAGTAGTAGTTTTAGTTTCTTTATCTTGAAAGAAAGGCAGGCAGTTTAGGTAGTCAATTCAATGTCGGCTTCTTCAAAATTGATTTGAATATCCTCCTTTCCTTCGGTCTCTTTCTCTAAGCTTGTGGGAGAAAGAATCATGCACTCATACCCCCTGACTTTATACTGATTATCAGCTATAAAGAACCAAAGAAAGGATATTGGCTCACTCCAATAGTCAATGCTACCATAGGGACCTCAAAGAAGAAGCGCTCTTGCGCGGATGACCCCTACCAATTGCCCTAAGCGTTCAAACCAAGCCTTGTGATGTCACTGAACGAAAGTGTGATTTTAGGGCAGTAATCAGGAACAAAACAAAGCCAATCGGCTAGGCTAAGTTTGAAAGTTGCGACTAGACAAAGAAGCCAGCCATTAGACCTCGGTATACTGGAGTATAGAAGTGGAACTCAGTCTAGCTACTCTTCTAAGAAGTTGCTGGTTTCAATATCCATCATGTCTGAATAGAAGTCTTATATGAGTATATAAGGGAATTGGAAAAAGGGATGGCAATGGGGAAAAGCCCTACCAAAAACGAAATTCAAGTTATTCATTTTCGATAAGCAGTGGGTAGAACAGCACAACGATAGAAAGATGAGGAAAATCGTCTTCATCAATTTCAATTTATCAATTGATCCGATTTTATAGGCTTTCAACAGGGAAGATAAGATATTGTTACTGGGCTAGGATGTTCATTCGGGAAGAATCTCGGATGAAGCTGTAGAGTTCTCGACCAATGGAGTCAAGTGGAGAAGGCGGAACAAAACCAATTATTTAGTTAGGGTTCCAAACCTCCCCTCCCTAAGGGGACGTTCGGTCTGTACCTGAACCTGAGATGTAGCCAAAAAAGCCTCAAAAGGTGGGTTTCTCAGTCAGATCCAACTGATCCCTCCAACTCTGTGTGCACGTTCCACAAAAGAGAAAGGCTTTGTTCATTGAGTGGGCTCTCTGGCTGTTGAAATAGTAGAGGCTCTTATCTTTCTTTATAGGCGGCATATAAACGAATGTCGATTGGTCTAATTCTCCAATTCGAAGAAAGAACTTTTTTTTCGGGTCAACATAGGTTAGTCCTTACGCACTCAATCCAGGCCTGGATTGAATATCTTGAATTGGAATGGAAGCCTAATCGTTTTTGACGGTTGGAAGCAGTTTGTAAGTTTCAGTACTCACTGGTTCAAATAGTGACTTCGGGACAGAGATAGTGAATCCTTTCTATTCTCCAAGGAAAGGACTCAGCATCCACAGCTCCGCCCGGCCTTTCCCAACCAAAACCAAAAAAGGGAGAGCTTGAAGAGGACATATGGCCGAGGATCGAAGAAGCAAGGGATGACCCTTTCCAGATGACCAATAGAGGTTGGACAGATTCCTGTTACCATAAGTAGGAGATAATAAGGAATTCGCTGCTCTATACTTTGCTATAGTTGAATGAACTCCTAGGCCTTAAAAGAGAGCATTTTCTCGCATGTTTAGCGCCGAGAGCTTTCACATTTATCTATCGATAAGAGGGCATATAGCCCGAGTCCTGAATACTTTAAAGACCAATTACGACTGTTGCAAGAGTGGACACCCTTTCCGACAAAGGACGGGAATCGTACTGATAGAAAAGGACATATAGCGAATTACATAACCTCTTAGTCTTCTGTCTACCTGTACCCGAGTGCTTAACGGGAGGAGAGATCTTTCATAAAGAAAGAGCACATCGAACGTGATATCGCATATATAAGATACCAAGCACGGGATGAGCCCAAAGCAAGCAACAAGGGATGACCAGGCGACTCTTCTAAAAAAATAAGGGATTCGCGTTAAGAGAGAAATAGCCAATTAACGAGACTGATTCCGGATGCCCGATACCAGAGGAAAGAAGACCCACTCCCGATGACAGATAGATGACGACATATTCCCTCTTCCCCTTACCATAAGCATAATCTTTCTTTACAGGAAAGAAGAAAGGAATTGAAGACCAAGCAAGGTTTTTTTGTTAATAAATATTTAGTTCTTCCTAAATTAAGGTAAGGTCCGAGAGTAAGATGGCTATTTTCTCATCTCTTCTGACTATGCTTTCCATGGTAGCTTGGCTACGTCCAGATTATATCAAACCAGACTACTTTAGTAAGAGCTTTAGGAAAAGGCGTAACTGCTCTTATCGGAAAGGCAGGGCAACTATACTAGATGGGAAAGATACCTTAACAAAGAGGAGTCTTCTCTTTTCGGGCTTAGACTCTATAGAACCAGAACAATAGACTGATTACCTGTAGTCAGTTCAGAGCCCTCTGTTGTAGGAGATTGATTGGGACCGTACCTTACTTACGCTGGACCTGGATTCTCTTAAATAGAAGTACCCCGACCCTTGAACCTAACCCTCGGAGCTTTCGCCACTCTTCTGAGTTGGAGAGGAGCGAAAGCCACTCTTCTGATAAGGAGAGGAGCGAATTTTGTTGGACGAAATGATAAAGGAATACCCGGAAACATATCTACAAAAGCTTCGTATAGGAATCCACAATGAAACGATTCAATTGATCAAGATGCACAATGAGGATTGTATCCATATGATTTTGCACTTCTCGACAAATAGTTTCTGTTTCCTTATTCTAAGTGGGTATTCTATTCTGGGGAATAAAGAACTTATTCTTCTTAACTCTTGGGTTCAGGAATTCCTATATAACTTAAGCGACACAATAAAAGCTTTTTCTATTCTTTTATTGTCAATCATCCACTTTGGTATCGTATTGAACAAAAATGGTGATATTGTTCCTCCATTGATCAAGAATTAGGATTTTTGGAAAGTATGATGCTCATCCAAGAAGAAGGCTTTCAATTTTTTCAAATGAACGATTTGAAGACCTATTGAAAGGATCGTCAACAAGGGCGTTCTAGTGCGTTGTAGATTCTTATCCAAGACTTGTATCATTTGATGATGCCATGTGAATCACT
>Ga0058701_10002568_pt1 | contig 13862 bp, 10 predicted proteins | sample AgamicOrMae_FD_97039 | JGI IMG/M metagenome (GOLD analysis project Ga0058701, IMG submission 97039) | Agave microbial communities from Guanajuato, Mexico - Or.Ma.e | ecosystem: Host-associated > Plants > Phyllosphere > Phylloplane/Leaf | place: Guanajuato, Mexico | collected 2012-06-04 | reverse complement strand
TCACGTACCGGTAGCCCAATTTAACCGCAGTATCCTGACCCAGACGTGACTGTCTTTAAGTCGATTCTAGAAGGTTACTAACTTACTCGGTGAAAGCAGTATTCCATTGGAAATACACACACTAAATTGTAGAAGAGTTTTCTATTTGTTTTGATCCACCTTTCGTCGCCAGCCGGGCGGAGTGAGAAACAAAGCAATAAACCTAACCTACGTTAACTCCGACCAACAGTCGCAAAGCCTTTCCGTCGGGAGTTACTGCCGCCGAAAAGTAAGCGCGGCATCAAGCTTTGCAACTGTCGAGCGGAGGGGTAGCGACGCAAGGCATAAGGCACTTCACCTAAGTTAACGTAACGTAACTAACGTAAAGTTAACGTACGTTCCAAAAATATTCTGCGAACTTCTGCAGAAGAAAAATGGTGGTTTTTACATAGGTTCAAATTTTAATGGTAATGTGGGTTGGGGTGGAGGTCTCTTATACAGAGGGTGTTTGAAAATTCCTGCATCAAACCGAAACCATTCGCGGGGCTTCTTACGGCAATACAGACTACACATCATTCAACCCGTCCAATCGTACACTAGGTTTCGAAACACGCCCCTTGTGCCTCTGTTCGCTACCGCGAATACCTCGAATATCTCTGTCCTTAACTCATAACAGCCCAATTTGGAGGGAAATTGAGCTTAAGAGAAATTGAAAGGATTTTTCCCATTGAAATACGCAATTTTAAGCTTTGGAAAATGCCTAAATAATGAAATTGTAAGTTGCTAGAGGGATGATATTTTTCGAATTATGATAATACTGAACTGAAAAGATCCTATGAATTTTTTTTTTCTGTTTCTGAACGGCATCGTTGGGCGGTACTGGGTTAATGTCACCCAATGACGCCGGGAAGTAAACAGCATCAGGTAAGGCAACTGTTAGGTAAAGTAAGGTGCCTATGCCTCGCTCCGCTAAGCTTGTCGACGAAGCGTTAAACACAAGTAGTGGCGAATCCTACCCCTCAAATTAACGGTGTAGATTCTTAGCCACTGGAAACAGACGAAAGAATAAACCCTTGATATGAAAGGTATATTTAGCACCTTTATATAATTATCAGTCTCATGTGACTTACCTAACATAAACAATCTAACAATTGTTGACTCATACAAGTATTTCGTACTTTGGAGGTTGTACTTCAATTACATATCATTCAAGCATCTTATTGCAGCATTAATAAATAGTTTCCGAGCGATATTGCTCGAAAAAACTGAATAAATAAATCAATTATCATCGAAAAGGCTTCCTACACGGAAACCCGATACTGCTCAACACCGCTAGATATTCTCCATATTATCCAAAATAAGACCTTCTTGACAACTAAATATGTTAAGGGATTGTGCACATACTTGGTACCCCGAACGGGGGGGGTCTCGAGAAACACTACGCAAGGACTCAAGGGGGGAGGAGGGTCAAGGCCCGGATAGGTAGCATTTTTAATATTGATTTTTTGCTCTAGTTTGCGGTTTTGAGGAGTTTATGCGTAATCGAACCAGACGCGAACTAATGTGGATTCCGACCCGCCCGTGCCCGGCCGGGTTTGAAAAGTCGGGTCGGGTAGCGAAAGGCCGGGCAGGCTCACCTTGTCAGCGGATCTGCGCCGGTTGATGCCATGATTTTTTTTTATAGAAAACACATTATGTGTTGTTAACGCGTAAAAGCTCTGGAGAATATCAGATGCATGAGAGGATTGCTTTCCTCTCATGGCAGACGCTTTCAGTTCATTTTTCAGGTGCATTTGTGGAAGTCGTTTTTAAGCCGGAGCTCGCTTTTTCTAAAGTACTACGTGATACAGGGGGTGGGAGGAAAGTCGGAGCCGATACTATGGTTGGTAACGGGCGGGATAGGAGAGGTCAAAAATTGGCCTAAAACCGGGTACGTAGTATGTGCATGATCCCTAAAAAAAAATATAAAAAAAAAAATGGAAATATTCTTCAACTTGGTACAATGATACGCACGTCCAGTAACATTTTTTACAAGTTACAACAATCCAAATGGAAATACAATACACTCGGAAACTTACCACTTTTATCATAATAAATCGTAAAAAACTTAAACTTATAAAACATAATCTATAAAGAAGTCAAGATATGAGACCATCGTAGTTCAAGCTTTCTTGTCATCGTATCCCTAAAGACGGAATTCCCTTATCTCTAGATCCTGCCCTTTCCCTCCCAACAAAATTATTGGTGTGCAAGCCTCATTTCCAACACGCATCCGGAATAATGATTGCAGTCATGATCATTGATCTATAGTGTAGTTTGAATGATAACGTAACCAATCATAACAAACAAAATTGAAACAAATTCGTTGAGCCCTGCGATCAGTCGTGATGCTTTTCTACAAGCTTAAAGGAAAGTGCCGATTAAAATTGAATAATCGTATCAAACTCGTTATTTATACGAAGTGACAAAAAATGATTTGTTTGCATTTTTAACTTCGGTGGACAAATATACGGCAATTTTCACAGATTTCGTGATCGACTAATTTAAAAATTAGTGTGGTTTTAATTTAATGATCACAATAAATCTGTTAGTTACGCAAATCGAAACCACGAGCAAAAGTAGCCGCAACTAGAAGATGTTTTGATTTCTTTTTACTTCCATGCCAATCGAAGCACGGTATCGGCGCGGAAAATCGAGTTTGAGATAAGACTGGATTCTGTTTACAGATTTTTAAACACGTCGAGGAAATAGGTTTTTAGCAAAACGTTTGTGTGTCTGTCTGTCCGTCCGTCCCCTTTTCTAATACTAACGGTAACTTTTGTAAGAGTTACCTCATTGCAAGCAAACTTTCGAGGTATCTTCTTTAAAACATAAAACATAAAAGTATCGATCTATTGTGAGAGGCACCGATCGCGGCTCCCCTTCACCTGGAGATAGTTTCAATGACTTGTATTTCGTTAACGGTCGAAGCTATCGAAAAAAAAGAAGGGGACTATTTGTAAGGAAATTTGAGGGCCAACGACTTCCCTTCTAATTGAATTTCCTACACCTCAAACAGTTTTTGAGGAGAAGATTTTTGCGCCCTCTAAATGTCGTTTTCCGAGAAGCGATCTGAACAAAATAAGAATAAATAGTTGAGTTTGGTTTCGAGCTATTTCCGAATTTCGAACGGTTATCGAGCAAAACAATAAAAATCTCCTAAATACTCAATTTTATATTACAATACTTAACACTCAAATTACTCCCTCTAAATCACAAGGACATGCAAGTTGTAGCTTGCGTCGGGCCTAGTGTTTCCACTCTGTGCAGAGTTGAGAGGTTGTCAGAGGTAAAAGATTTTGTAATTGTGTTGAAAAGATTACTTGGAACTCAACAGCGGTTTCTTAAACCACAAACGCGGAGCTCTGCACACTAATTCTGGGGCGTAAACTACTTGTATGTAATATGTTTTTGACTCACGTCACCCCGTCGTACAATTAATCTCTTAAAATGCGGACCCACAACATCGGACACCAGAGTATCACAATACCGACCGTGAAATCCTAGCTAGTCCTTTAAAATTGTGAGAAAAAAAAAGAGAGGCACGGAATGGTTAATCTGTCACCAATGAACTTAGGAACCACCGTAAATCTTTCACAGCGTCTCCCATCAGAGAAAACTTCGCTTTCATGAACATCAGAGCCCTTAAAATAGTTCTCAAGATCACCTATCTTTCTACTCAATTAAAATCGTCCGCATCACTGCGGGGAATATTCTTACAATATGTCGAGAGCACAGCCGTTATACTTGAAATTCCCATGACTAGAAACTCTTATATATGTACAAAAGCTACTTTCCACTATTCCCGTTAAAATTTATACACACAAAACTGGGCCCTTGTAATAGCGGAACAAGGTCGAAACAAAATGTCAGAATAAAAAAGGTCGTGACGAAAAATTCGTCTTTACAAGGGTTTGAGTACGGTCGATTAACGTTCGTTCAAGCTACCGAAAAACCCACCACCGAACAAAAAAGTATCTACGACTCACTATATTTTCCCCGGTAATTTAACCGATTGCAGGAGGTAGTAAGATCCGTACTCGCAGAACTGCTCCGACAGGAACGGGATGTAGAAGGCCCGCAGAAATCGATGAGACCTGCAAAGTGGCCTTGTAGGTTAGGTTCCAAGTACACTTTAAACTTAAGAGGTGCTTTTCATCGTCAAGCCAGGGGAAGCAAGGTACTATCAGTACAAAAGGTATTGTCCGGTTCTGGTCGTGCAACAAGGCGGTGGCCAATGTATTTCCCCCGAAGGCGAAGCCTTGTTGGACGACCAGAACCGGACAATACCTTTTGGACTGATAGTACAAGGCACGTATTCAAACTTAGCAAAACCTTGGTTAACCTAAAAGTCATCAAACTTGATGCCTCTAACTCTCTGAGAAATAAGCGGCTTCAGGCTTGGAGACAGCAGTGGAGAGGCAAGGCACACGACACGTGATCTAATATAGGTTAACCTAACCTTGGTTAACCTTACTTGGGCTGGCATAACTCAGGTCAACTAAAGGTTGTTCCAGCGATGCGGACTAGTCAAATTCATTTTTAAAAAATCGAAAAACCTTTTTAAAAATCTCAAAGATTCGAGAATTATCGATTTTGGCAAGCAGTCACTTCAGCTGTTCTTCATAATTTTTTTATCATTAATAATTACAATAGGTGTATTCTGAATTTTAACTTTACATTCAGTTGCTGATTTGACTCATTTTTTATCGAAATGGTCATGTTTTCAAGGTTTTTAGAAATAACTAAACGGTAGATTATCGGAAAACTTTACAAGATTGTTCCTAACACTCCTACCTACACGTGGAATTTTTTTTTGGCTCTTTGTCTAATGGAAGTCGGACGTGATAAATCATAATTCTATAGATTGTCCGCCATTTTTCCGAATTCCATATGAGCCAATGCATTTTCCGCCGACTTAGCGATTTAATGCCGTGAAAACGGAACGGACAATTTTTTTTTCTGACTTTGCCATTCGATAAGCACACCTGTTCAGAATCTTTCCTGAAAATTTCCAGTCTTTATCCAATTTTGGCCTACCACGCAGGAACCACCTAAATACACGCGGTTGAATGTCGTTGTTGTATTATGAAAGATAAAGCCAGGATGGAACAAGAGGTATGAAATTTCACCTTTGAAACATACGGCTTAGCGAAAACGGAAACGAATTTCCAGGAACTTACATCGCTACATTCAAAAAGGGCACAGACTTAATTATGGTCCATGAATCGTTCTGAGCCGCATAATTCGGCTCAAGCGGCGCGGTTAGTCCAAGGAACGAATCCACCAAAAAGTGACACTTTTCTATGGGAAACTGCGGAAAGAAAAGTAGGTTGTTAATTAGAGAAGATATGATAAAAATAAAGAAACGAGGGACACTCTAAAATACTCACGTATCTTGACGGCTCTTCTCTGTTCATATCGTTGAAATGTTCGGGGACCAAAGCCGTGGCATTGGCCAGATGGCTGTACCGGGCGGGAAGTTGGCCGCGGAATTCAGATCGAATGAACTGAGGTTCCCACCTAGAAAATGTAAAACAATTAACTTTATTAGATTCGTTACTTCACACGACTTATGTTATATTAGTAATTACAAAGATCCCCAACTTTACAGGTTGCATCACAGCCTTATTTGAGGTACTAACAACTCTTGGAGGATAGCGATTCATTTCTGCGTACCTGTCACTTGGTAAGAAGAAACTTGACGGAAATCGGTACCACTCTTTCCCGAAACACACGTTGATTATTTCGCCGTTCGAAGGGGTGTCGTCAGTCTCCATGCGATGCAATTCCATTAGGACGTCTATTGGAGCGTGATAACCTATTATTGGAGAAAGACAGATAATAAGGGAATGAAACACCTAAAAATACAACAAAAAGTGCAAAATGGAAGTAATTATGAACTTAATTGAGAATAATTGACATCTTACACTGAGTTTGAAAGGTTACATTTTCCTCGTCTTGTGGTACCTTTCGTCGGCAAACCGAGCAGAGCGCTGCAGATCCATGACTTATCGTTTACCAAGTCTCATGCGGCTTACTAACTGGCAGTAACAGCTGCGTAAGCGGCATCGCTTGGCGACCGTTAGGTTAGCTTAACTTATGTATAATTATGTCAAGTACCGTATGCCTCGCTTCGCTACTGCTCGGCTAGCACTAGGCTTGCTACCCCTTCCTTATCGGCGGCAATGACAGCCGCCAAAAATTACGCGGTATCAGGCTTAGCGACCGTTAGGTATTCGCCTCGCCAGGGAGCGTATTGCCACCTAGCGGCCGAACTCGGAAGCTTATCCTCATACAAAATCTCACACCATAAAGAATGAGGATGAGCTTCCGAGTACGGCCGCTAGGTGGCGACACTCTCCCTGGCGAGGCGAATGCTTAAATTAGGTACCGTGTCTTGCGCTTCGCTCCGTTTGACTTGACAAAGAAATGAAGAACACAAGGGGTAGAAAATGCAACCTTTAAAATTTACAGTACATCAGAATTGCCATTTACCCTTATAAAGAGTGAGGATTCGTGATAAGCCGAGAAGAGATGTCAGAACAAGAGCAGCAATCATGATTGGGACGGTGTGCTGCAAGTAGTGCCTCCCCGTTGGAGGTGCACCCGCGTTGGATGACTTCCGGGAAGTGGGCTGCGCTTGCCCTTCCACCCAAAATCGGAACCATATTTTCTGGATAACATCAACGGTAACGGCGCCGCACAAACAGATCAGCGGGTAAACCGGGAACAAAAACCTCTCCTCCTGAAAACGTAAGAGCGCTAAGTGAAATCGATAAATATAAGGCAGAGCGACCGCCCTCACAGTCAGTTGAGATGAAAAGTCGCGGCAACAACCATCAGCGTTGTTATTCATAGGCTAATGAAAGTGCCCGAACTGAACCCCTTAAAAAGAGTGTTTTCCGGATGTTTTCTCGGATATATATCACGGTTTGGTGACCTCCCCACAAATATAACTTGCCATGACTTCTGAAGTTGAAGTTAAGTTTCAGGTCTGAAGTTTAAGGTTTCTTATACACCTAACTTAAGTTGACCTAGAATTATAATTACCTTGGATAAGTTCGTCAAGGTTTGCATAATTTTATTGTCATTTTAGTTAACATAGATACCAAAACACTGTGTATGTAACGTTTTAAAAAAAAATCCACGAATCCGAACCACGAAAAATCCACGAAAACGAACGAATCCACGAAAAACGGAAATTTCCTAATTATTCCCAAACTTTTACTTACTAAAGAAATGGACTCATTTTTCCAGGGATACCAGGTACGCCATATATCTGATCAGAGAAATACCCTCTTGGGACGGCACACAAACCACTAGGTCTTTTTTCGCTATTTTTGACCTCCCCTCCCCCATTGTGGTTTTACGTGGTTTTTTCAGACCCCCCCCCAAAAAAAAAACACGTGGCATTTTGGAAAAAAATGGGTATATACCGGCAGGCTGTTTACGTCACAAAAGAACACTGGTTATCATCATTATTTGCTATGTTTCATGAAAGAAATACAGAACCATGTTCATCAGTCAGCATCAATCACAGGAAAGGACTCAGAATTATCAAGTGACGCGTAGGCTGTAAGTGTACAATTTTAAGACTGTTTTTAGGCTATGTTTACCACTGACTTATGTTGCTTTTAAAAAAAAATCAAATATATGATTTGTCCCCCCCTGAACTGTGACCTTTCAATGGTGCAAGCCCCATCCACCATTGAAACCGGTCAAGTAAATATATTATACTGTGGTGATCGGGGGCGGCGGAACGGGAGGGGGCAATACCCCCCCTACCCTGCCTCGCGACTGAGGGCAAGAAGAGGGAAAAAGAGACAGGGATAAGGGGAAGGAAAAGAGGGAAAAGGAAAAACAGAAAAAAAGGGGGGAAAAATAAAAAAAAAGAAAAAAGAAAAAATAGAAAAAAGAAAAAAAGGGTAAAAAAAGAAGAAAAAAGAAAAAAAAGAAAAAAGGCAAAAAAAAGAAAAAAGTGGAAAAAGAAAAAGGAGGGGTAGGGAGAGATATGGGTTATTAGGAAGGCAGGAGGGACAAACAATGTAAGTATCTAAGGAGGATAGAAAAGAAAAGTGAATGTGAAGAGATACTGGACAATTGTTTATCATTTAGGTGACGATTTTGAAAAATCATGTTTTCCTATTACCGCGGTGGCTTTATTTTCGAGTTAACTGAATAAGGTATTTTACTATTGCTCTTATTTTCATTGTGCGCCCCTGTACGTAGGCAACCGCCACAGAAAAATATAGGCAACCCTACTAAAAAATTAGCCTTGCCCCCCCCCCCCCCAACGTAAATAGCTTCCGCCGCCCCTAGCGGTGATCGAAAATCGTATCACTCTTATAGAGGGAAAAACCTACAAGAAGTTTCACATGCCTTTTGATCTCGCTACTCCGTTTTTCCTTACCTTGTGGGGTTGGAGGAAAAAGACAGCGCACCACAAATACAGCGGCATCAGAGAGAGCCAGTACGGAATACACATGGGATGGCGCTGTTGCCATTTCACGCACACAGAAACCACTATCTGCGGAGGGAAAAATCGAAATCACACACGAAAATTAGCGAAAATGAGCTCCACTCACTGAGCTTACTTACTAAGGCAAGAGGAGTGAACATGGCAGCGACAGCGATAAAATTAAAGTTGAGCACGCTGTTGATGAAGTAAAACGTCCAGGGTTCCGTGCCGTACAGATCGGGTCCATGAGAAGTCAGTACATTATAGCGGACAATGTTGAATGGAGCCAGGACGAAGCGCCCGTAGTACGAGCTATCCAAAGAAATGATAACAGGCTGTGAAAAAGAAAATTGATTGATAAAGGCAACCATTTTACCCACAGCCTGTAGCATCATTCAGACTTAAAAAATAAAATAAAGAAATGGGATGAAATTTGGAGGAAAAAGTCCAGTGCCGTTAACGAATCACTAATTTTCAACATTGCGATAGAAAGCATCTTGCACTAAGGAAAATATTTATTAAATCGTATTACAGTAATTTATTTTCTGGAGATCCGCCCAGCGCTGACGAGTGACTGAGACTGAATTTGAAAGCTCTCAAGAGACCCGCTGAACAACTAGACGTCGAAATAAAGTACAATCGAGCCTCGATGAAAAGAATATCGATAGTATGTAATTCTCGATAGTAAGTCATTTTAACTCGGTCCCATGGACTACGTATTATCGAAACTCGACTGTATATACGAGCAAAGTAAGATGGCATTATTGTTTATCACTAATCTCGTTTAACTCCGCCTAGGCTAACAAATACGTTAGTTTCGGTTAACTAATGTCCACAATAACATAGCGGGTACGAGTAACGAATAATATTTGTGTTTTTCTGGAAGGCTGTTATTTTCTACAGATTCACGCTCAGGCTATTTTCTTCTCTTCAGATTTTGCGTCTTCATCAAATTTAAACGTCGTTAACTTTTTAAACAGTGAAAAAAACCTGATCAAACTACCCTCTTTGAATCGGTTGTCTCGAGCGCGATCCAAAGCATAGCCATAAGTACCATGTTTACTCGGGTACATCATGAGTTAACCGCGATTAAAATTTACAAAATAGCGAAATCTGGCAACACTCCCGATCCGTAATTTTTCCATTCGACGCTCAGCTTAGTTGGAGTACGGATGTTCGAATAAACCCTCCTGAACTCATCGTGAGTGTCTCATTTTGCCAACCGACTGCCCGTCAATTCCTAATACTAGGTTACGTTAAGTTAGTCAACAGGATAAGATATGCTGTATTATTTGGAATCCATGCTGAAATTTAGCGCGCCTCCAGAAATTATTTATTTGTCAGAAAAAGGCAAAGAGAGTCGAGTCATAGACTATAGGGAGAGCATCTTTTTGATGAGAAGAGGCCAGAATGAAGTTTATTTTGGGGCAACCATTACTTTTTAATATCAAGTAAGATTATCTTTAAAAAAAAATGGAGAAAATGGGCAAGTCCTGCCCAACCTGTTATAAAGCTTCTCGATTAAGGCACTGGATGGTACGGCGCCACGTTGGGACCCGCAATGCGAAAAAGGACAGGCATGGAACTTACCAATATTGCTATGGCCGAAATGGCACTGAAACGGAAAAATCTAAGCCATTCTTTTCTCCTAAAGAGCATATCAATGGCGATCGGTACCCTGTGCAAAAAGAGGACGAGTTATTTCACAATGCTAAGCCAATGCTTGGCTAAAACTTCAGGGAACTTACCCAAGGAGCCCTGCAAATGGCCAACTGAGCAATGCTGACAAAGCTGTTGCCCAAATGGCAAGTTCATATTTCCTCTGGAACCAAGCTCCCATGGACAACAAACACATATACCTTACACAAATAAAAAATGTTAATTGATGTAAGTCTGAGCATAAATGTAAGGCCATGCTGCACTTACATTGAGAAACTTGAAGGTAAGAATGCTGTACTTGATATAAACATTCCTGCACTGAAGATTAAAAATACCAGTGTCAAACGTCCCACTTGTATACCAAACTCACGACATATACTCCTGCAATGAGAGAATAATCAGTTAGACAATTGAGAAGGTCCTAAAAAGACTGCTGAAGATATATGTATCTCACTTGTAAAAGTAGACTTCACAGAAAGCACACATTAATGCAAAGAGGCAGCGTGAAAAGTAAAAAACAAGCAGCCGGTTTGTTTGGAAAAGCCAAGAATAAAACCAGGCTGGAACCATGTTGACTAATAGGTAGGTGTAGGATCTTAATGCAAACTCAGGTGAATACTCCCAGGTTTGGAAACCTTTGCCATATAGCATGAAGTGGCTCTGAAAAAGAAACAAAAACAAGTGGTATCAGAACACACAAACTGCTGTGGAAGAGGTGATTTCTTCATGGGGACGCCGTCTGACTTACTGGTTCCCAGTAGTTGTATGTCTCATCACAATCTGATATATTGCTCCAAATAGCAGCGCAGAAACGAGCTGACAACAGCGCCTTGAAGGCTGTTACCCCACTGGGATAAATAATCCCTCCGTCCGGAGGTTGGGTGGCAGCAGGAGGCTCTTCACTTCTGGAAAAATACGTGCACAGGTCAACACTCACCGGAACGCTCTGACTCAACGATTGAGATATGCTTTCAGACATGAGAATGCGCGTGACCCGTACAGGAAAATTTACTGAGTTGAAGGTTATGTAGACCAACTTGATATTAACTGGGTGGTCAAAAAGCAAATATAAAAACACGACCTCTGCCAACTGACTGGCAGGAAACCAGAAAATCAAAAGAAATCGGGCCGATACTGTTACTAAAAACAACTTTCGAGATAAGATAGCAATGGGAGGTTGAACAGTGACTACCTCGTGTTTTTCCGGAACCCTATTTTTCTAACAGCGGCTGCATTTCTTTGACGGACTCCCGGAGCCATGGTGACTTGTGAGAGGCACAAATATATAGCTATACACAAGAAAGTACAATACGAATCCGAGCACCGGCACTTCTGCTCTGGACGGCCGTAGATTGCAGACGACGCACGCGTGTTATTCCTCTTGTTGTTTTTCTTTATCCGTAGCCTTTCAACAATCCCGCGAATGACCAGCTTCGCATCCGTCTTTGGCTGGTATCTCTACCCAACGCATGTTTACGTTGTCCGATTTGTTTATCGAACGTTGAGGTTACCGCTGGGTAGGGTTTCCGATAAGAATGTACTGTTAACTTTTAATCAGAAAAGTAGACCCGGAATTCAAACCATTTATGTATTAATTTGTTTGTATTTCTCATGAGAAAAAGTTCGTACCAAACATGGCATTGAGACCTTGCCAGTGGTTCTGCCTCATAAAAAGTGCTGTAGGAGTACTATGTGGTTTTGCTGCCTTTGTGACATTCTTCTTCTACTACACAAATTATGAAGCTGGTATCTGGGCATTTAGTGCAGGTACACAAAAGAATTACCTAACGACCCAAGAATCTGTAAATATGTTTGTCTGTTTTTTAAATGTTACTTACTGTATGTGCTGTTTGCAGGGGTCATTGCTAGTATTTGCCTCCACATCCATTATTTGGAGACCAAAGGTCTACTTAGTGCCTGGCATTCAAAGGAGACTTTGACTGGAATCCAACACCTTGGCTTTGTTGTTACTCTTTTGGGATGTGCATACTTTATATGGTATCTTTTCTACGGATTTTACCATCACAAAGGTATGCTGAATTTTAATGATAAACAAAATTACTAACTACAAATACCAGATGATTTCACACTTTGCAAATTTCTATTGCAGGATTATTTCCAGTGGATACCAGCCCATATATCAAAGCGGTATGGGCTTATCTCACAGCTAATTTTGGTGGTATGTTATTCTTGACCAGTATGAAGTTTATAGAAAATGTTGACTCTGCCCCGTTACTCCTTGATGCTTAAGAAATGCAAGCTGCCAGGATGCACAGCTATTCTCAAAAGAGATTACCTACATGCTATTGGATACTTCTTGTAATACTTTTTGAACTGATAAACATAGGAGTTGTACTTGTAAAGTGACCCCTACCAAAAAATTACCTGGGTTCATTAGGAGTCTGACTGAAAGTAATACCTGTAAAAGATGACTTATTCTCAAGATTTTCCATCTGTAGTGAAGAGCATATATAAAGCTTAAGATAAGTACTGATAGAAGTAACTTATAGAGGTCTATCTGTGATTAATTTTTTTTCCTTGCATGATAATATCTTGTAGCAAAACTGATGTACAGTGGGCCGCAAAAGTCGTGACCCTCGCTTCCATAAGAAATACATGAAAGCTGGGGTCATGACTTTTGCGGCCCACTGTACCTTGCCCCATGACGACTGCAGAGTTTGTTTTATATGATGTGGAACTTAGTGATTGAAGCAAATGTACCACCAGTCACAATGGATTTTGTATTGCCATCAAATCATGTATTTTGTAAAATTATTGAAATGACAGTATTTTATTGCACTCCAATAAATTGTCTTTTCCTCAGTTTTATAAAATTGTTGGCTTTTTCTCTAATCCCAAGCTCTCTTTCATTTTCTGAATACTTAACTAAGGTAGCTGAAAGCAAATGACTGGGATCTAATGCCAAAAGGTAAATAGGGTCTAATCAAAGAAATTAATTAGTTTTTAAACAATATAACAGCACTTTTGACTACACACGTCAAGCTTACTCTATGCATACCTCATAACAGCAGGTGGCAAACTGGTTCCCAGAGGCAGAGGACAGATTATTCAGGCTCGTAGAGTTAGGACCCACATCCGCACTTTTCCCCATCGCATTATGAATGTTAAAACAGAGGGGCTGTTGCAGGCAGATACTTGTCCATTCAGGTAGGCAACTTAGTCTTACTTGAAAACCAATAATTATAATTTGGCTAAATAAAAAAAAAAATTAAAGACCCAGTGTTACCTCTCCTCCATGGCTTCACAGGAGAAATTGGCAAGACCACTTGAGATTTTATACATAAGGAATTCAAGCGAGATTCAGGAGCTTCTCGTGATACCACATGAAGACCGTCAAACAACGGCCTCCCCCCCCTCTTTTTTTTCACGAGGGGTTGGAAAGCAGGGCGATTTGAAAATGAAAAATGTACTTTGAAACTCGTAGCATTACAAAAAGTGGACAGTGAAGCGGTATGCACTATACAGTGCGTGGACGAGCCTATGCTGCAGGAAACGCTCTATGGATACTTTGTGAGACACAAGATACGGACCGGCCATAAATTAGTCATCGGTCGATAGGGGATTGAGATCGAATGATATCATTTGTTATGCATGATTTAATTAATTCTCTCGATGAAACAGCAAAATAAAGCACTAAATTTTCCGCAATTAAAAAAAAAATGTAGACCTACTTTTTGTTTGAAAAATAATCAGTTTAACTTAG
>Ga0058701_10002567_pt1 | contig 13862 bp, 13 predicted proteins | sample AgamicOrMae_FD_97039 | JGI IMG/M metagenome (GOLD analysis project Ga0058701, IMG submission 97039) | Agave microbial communities from Guanajuato, Mexico - Or.Ma.e | ecosystem: Host-associated > Plants > Phyllosphere > Phylloplane/Leaf | place: Guanajuato, Mexico | collected 2012-06-04 | reverse complement strand
TTGAGAGGGTTCACTTCTTAAAAGTTGTACCAAAGGAAAAATAAAAAATAAATTGGAGTAAATTTCCCTATTTTCGAACAATATCGCTAGTACTACAGAGAAATAAGCAATTTTTGTTAATTCTCTTCTCATCAATTATAAAATACGCTTTTGGGTTTATGGAGGTATCTTATTTTTAGTTCAAGCAAAGAGGCCTATAACTTGCGTTCATTCAGACGATTACTTGCAATAGGCTTACAGTGATAGATTGCATCAAAATATACAACTTATTTGCTGATGAAAGTATCGATCAACATGCAGACGGAATTATCAGCGAAGGGCGCCATAATCAGCTTTGGAAGCCATTACTGGCTTGACCCCACAGCGATTATCGATATCGCGACTCCAAAATTTTACTTTTTTGTTGAGAGAACATGCGTATTGGTCCAACAATTGATTACCTTGATCCAAATTGAACTATTCAAAAATTTTACGGTTAGAAGAAAAATAGCATGAAATTTTGCTTTTATTTCACATCAAATTATACTTAAATCAAGTTGATGTTCCTGGAATATTCATCTTGGCATCTTCTTTATATTTTTTTTTGCAAACTGGAAGTTGATTACGACAAATATTTACAAAAAATGTCTCGGGAAACACCAGAGATTAGGCAATCGCCAATTTAGTGACGCGAAAACGTGAAGGAGTTTAGCAAAGAGGGCAGCATGCCCAGCACGAGTGGTTAATTTTTGGCCGTGTGTTGGCAAGCCTGGTTTTGTTTACGCGCCAAAACAGTTGAGCATGTAAAGAATATGTGTTCGTTTGCCCGATCATTATTTACACTGCTAAAGTGCTTGAAAATGAAACAAGTCGAAAAAAAAACACTTGCCCCAAGAGGTGCATTTAGTATCTCTCATGTGTTAAGTAAAACTTATACCCTCCGCAACGCTGAGCAGAGTGAGGTAAAACGCACCTAACATACACGCGGTTATGCGTCGCTATCGTCCTATAATATGAGAGATCGAATAATGATCATAATTAAAGGGGCTACGTTGTAACACATGAGGTGAAGTCACAAAATTTGACTCCACTGGTTTTAAACTGCTGCAAAAGATGAACAAAAATTGTTTCCAAACGCAGCTTAAAACTCCTTCTTTCGTATAATAATAATAGGTTCCGGAAAAACTATTATTAGCATGAATGAAAAAAATATCAGAACAAAAATCACCAAGGACGCATATTCTTCATATAATAGAAATTTTTAAAGCGAGTTTTGGGCAATAATAGGTTAAATTGGCCCTACATACCTGAGCACAATCAAGAATAATTACTAGGCGAAAGTACCTAGTCTTTCAAGCCGCATTGGCTGCAGAGGGATGTGCGGGCTGAAATAGGCTAAATGGGCCCAAAAAATGGGAGGAGCAGTAAAAATAATCACATGGTGGGGCCATCTTCTTAAAATGCAGATTAGCGTGTTATTCGTCAAGATTGGCAGGTCGTCTGAAAGACTGCACCGTCTGTTGCGCTTTTCTTATTTTTGCATCGTCCAAGACACAATTATTCAAGCCATTGGGTTTGAGCGGTTAGTGACCGGCCGGACAGCGAGTTATAACAGCCTTGCAATAAAAATAACCTTGCCAATCAATGACGCTGCCAATTATTTGCTGAACAAGTATTTTTGTCAGGGTAATTTCCTATCACTTGCAGCCGCCTCGAGATAACTCGCTCGCTGATTAAAAACGCATGTTCACCTTCGACTAGTTCTTTACCATCCACCTTTTTTTACACCGCGAGAAACGAGGATATTCGCTAATCCAGGGATGTGATAATTCTCCAAGTGCATTTTATTGGCTTCGACGTTATGAACTTTGACCGAAATACCAGTGAATATGAAAGAATTTCCCTGGATGATATTATTAATATTAGGAAATCTTGCAGGACTGCAACCACGCGTTCTCTCTAAAAGAACTTGTTCAACTGCAAAACCTAAATATAAATAGTACTCGATTTGAGATTTTTTGATGGATGGGAACAGTATAAGGGAAGTAAAACGTGCCGTTCCCATACTCAAAAAATAAGATTAAAAAAAAAAGACGTAAATGTGGACAAGCAAGTAGCGAAGTGGTAGCGAAAAAAAATGTTAGTGGAGTCTCCAACGAGCACCCTAAAATAGTCGAGTTACCACGCAGCAACGCGAATGGCTCTGTTTTTAAAATATTTCCGACGACATTGGCATAAGAATAAAATTTAGCCTTGCCAAAACGACAAACATGCGTTTTAGAGGTATGTTCGTCTGCCTTAGTGAGAAATTTTCTCTTCGGTCACCTCCTTATGGAAGGTTGCGCACGTGAAGCTTCAATCCAGAACAGTTTCATTTTATTCGGAAGACTTTTGGAAAGTGTACTCTTGGACTGAGAATAAACGGTGGGTGGATTACAGCAGCTTAAGTTATTCTTCATTGAAATTAGACGGTTCGTAGATCATTCCTAACTATTGTCAAATGAAAAAAGCCACGCCTCAAAGGCGATTCGAAAAGTGTTCTCATTCCCAGCAGCACAGTACTCAACGACAAAACCTGACTCTTAAAAATAACTGTTTTGTACCGTCCCATAACTTTCACGTGTATCAAGTTAAAACCGATATAAATCGTATTTTGCCTAACTTTGAATATCAATAGCCATTTTAAAAATCTTTTCATTGATGTTGGTATTGATAGAAATACTGAGCAAAGTTATGGATTTCGACACATGGTACTTTTCACATTTAAGGAACTCGAGTTTTGTTGCTGACATGATTTCTATTTGTCACTCTTATTAGTAAGATAAATTACCTTTACACTACCTTGGGTATTCAGTCAGCCTTAGCTTAATTATTTTCTTGATACACCTAAGTTTAAAACAAAAAGGTATCTAATCTTGACTCACGTTACTTGCTTACGGTTAGTTTTCATGTAGTATTTAGCAAGATATTTTTTTTCGGTTGACTGAATATATTCCGTTATGTCTGTTGATAATCTGCGCTGACAAGTGAGGTTATACTTTGTTGGCGATGCCAAGGTACGCTACGTTGGCGCCCGCAGCATCGGACCTTCAAGTTCGGTACAAAAGCCTCATTTTGGCACAATATTATTAATGGATTCATTACAACTATGTAAAATGAGTGAGTTGCAATAAGTTTGATTTGTACGATCGGCCCAGAAAAGTAAAACTTATTCAACAGTTTGTATAGAGACTTAAAAAGCGAGTAGTTATTTATAAATGCGCGCCGTCTCGCTTATAGCAAAAGGTATTAGTTGTAGAAGAATCCCGGAAGTAGCGAACGGAGCCTTTGAAGCGGACCGTTGCTTTGCACACAGCACTCATTTTCATTCTCGTCTTCGAAAACAAACAAAAAAGTGGACTTTCCAAACAGGCGACAGGTATGGCTCGACCTGTGAAATAACAACGGCAATAAATCCTTCGCTCAAAGCGGCCATTGCAATCCTTTCCAGATGTTCCCATTCGACAGCGCGTCGCGTCGCGGCGGTATTTACACTCTTTCTCTTTAGTACAACTTCCGTAGCTCCGCAAGAAAAAGATTAACAGGTGGCACCCCTTACAAGGCGCGGGATCAATTCATCCCGAGATTAAAACAATTTTGTCAAAGGAGCACGAGATGTCTTTTGTTGTATGGACGGATGGACCCTGAAGGCAATGTCACGTATTATGCGGACGTTTTTACCCTCTTTTTTCGGATGGACTCCGCCAAGCCAAGACCTCTGTTTAGGACTACATTAGCTTGTCCCGGAAACTTGTGGAGGGAGCCGAGATGTTTCAATATCGGGTCGCTTAGAAGGGAGTCGCAACCACAGGATGTTTGACTTAAGCTTAAAGCTCACTTACTGGTAGGTTTGCCAATAACCAGCTGAAGTTACCCAGGTTCTGAAGTTTGAATACCTCCAGATCACACCCCAGATCTGTTCTCCACGGAAATTCTCTGGCGGAAGCTACGGTATGTTTGATTAAGACTGAGAAGGCCGGCGGCCCGTTCTTGGAATCTTGTGACTGAGGGAGAAACAGATTCGTGTTTCAGCATCAGGTCTGGAAAGGGAGTCGAGATAGTTTTATGTTTGACTGGGTCTATGAACGCCGGAAGCATGGAACAGAAAGCTCCTGAAGGACGTAGAGACGCCGGTAATTGTTAATATCTGGTCTTGAAAGAGCGTTGTAACACTAATAGGTATGATTTGGCCGAATAGATGGTTCAAATCTATGCATGTGAACAAACATCTACAGCTCCGATTATGCTCATGGTCTAGTATTAAGACTATGGGATGATTGAAGATCGATGTAGGATTGCGATTAGTATTTTTAAATATCAGAAATATGTGAACTATAGTTGCAGTGAAATTTTTAACGCCTCTCTGACTGGATTCAGAGAAGCAGCACGTTAAAGTTGCAATCAGGAAACGATGACTCACAACAAGGTAGGAATTTGGAAATTGCGAAACGTACATAATTGATGGACGCAATAAAATAAAGAAAAAAATAAGCAAGAAATCCTTTTAAAATCTACAATCATTCAACGACGGTTGGAAATTTTCCGCGTCAGAAGCTGCAAGTCAGGCGTCCCAAATCGATTTCAACCTCATCTTAACATAATAATTTCTTTGATAGCTCATTGTTCCGACTTATAGAGCGTTACTCTTGGTTCAACCTTTTCGAGAATGAGAATACTGAGCTCCGATTACTTTTATTACTGCATAAAATAAATGGCTTTAAATCTAAAAAGACTGTGCCAATAAAATTCACACAAAAGGCGTTACAAAATGGGGGAAAAAAGCCGAACCAAAACCGCTGCAAGGGTAAGTAAACAAGGAATATGACAAACCTATACGTCACGGCTTTCTACCCTAGAAGAGGGAGTAATACTAACCAGAACAGGTATTACTAAACCTGAAACAGGTATAGAACAACCCAGAACGGGCAAAGGGCTACCAAGAAACAGTATTGAAGCGGTCATTGTTTCTTCTTCAACCAAACGCATCAGTCTACAGCAAAACAAACCAGGCGTCGTGCTACCCCATTCCGGTGAAGTGATACACAAAACTGGTACGGTATTGTACTGCCCAAAACATTTATACGTCAACTCAAAGGAGCCATTTCTTCAGTGAAAGCTATTTCTAATTCACTTGATGAAAACAACTTAGAGCCGTTTTGCTCCGGCATCCAAGATGGCCGCGGTGACAGCCAAGCGGGATTCTTGCTCCACATCCAAAAAAGTAAAACCAGATCGAGCGAGTCGCGTATTAAAGCTCGCTACCTCGCCCCTGCATCACGCCATTCCATACCTGATAATGCATTGTTGCCAATTTACGGCTCAGGTAGCCCTGTAAGTGTCAGGGTAATACAGAATGATTTGGCATAGGCCTGGCCTAAGTCTGAGTAACGCGCGCGCAGCGAGGCAGCCCACGACGGGGACGTCCCCTTGCTGGATATTTTTAAATGTGTCCCGACGCCTTGAGGATTTGGGCTCCTCCGCACCCTCCTGCCACGCTCCCGCAACGCTCCCGCCATCAGCAATACAACAGGCCATTAAAAATAACGACGCCGAGTCCGATTTCAGAGCCACCTTGCGGAGTGCAGCTACACTAAAGCGAGGGTGTGCCTCGCCTTCAAGTGCGCCATACTGGATACAGGGATATTCCGATTTATCAATAGCTTATCTTTGTGTATCAAAGGTTGATCAGGTCCAAAAATACTTCGACGCGTTTGTTGCGCTTTTGCAAATGGGAAAGTCCCCAATATTTCCAGATTTTTTACACGGTAGGTACATTGAAAATACTAGTGCGTATTCAAAGTGACGTGAACGTTTTGTAGTAAACCGGATTTCAGGTCCTGTTTCAACTAAGAGACATAGACTAATCATGTCTTGGCTGCTCCCTTGGCTTCCGTTAAATCAACCCTTCCTTTTTTTTCAGGAGGATGTTTGTGAAGGCCTTTTATAAGACAAAGTTACTCCTGTCTCTTGATCCAAGAGAGCAAAGGTCCACCCAGTTTGATAATTGGGCGGGGGGTTTTTCGCATTCGTTGACAGAGATAAATTGGCTAGGCCTCTCGGAACCCAGACCGCATTGGTTTCCCTCGAGCTTATCGGTCCCCGGTTCAACGCCGAGCATTCCATCCGACCACCGAGCAGATTCCTCCCAGAGACATTACAGAAACTGATCAAAAGCTTAAAAGCTTATGTTTGTTAAGAACGCGAGTCGCAATAAATAGCAAATATAAAATCCGGTTTACTTACACCGAAACAAAGGCCTTGTTAAAATGAAAGGACTACGACTACCCTCTTCTTGTGGGAATTCTTCTCGCGTAAATGCTATTTCAAGAAACCTAACCAGGTGAACCGATTTTTGTGATCAGAAGTTGATCAAAAAAATATTTTACAAGAATGCAACATTTTTTGTCAAGAATTTTTATAAAATTGTACTTTGAGGCCGCTAAAAATCTTAAGATTACGCAGAGATGAGGATGTATCTTTATTTGAAATGCAAAAATCACTGAGATATTCCCGTCATTTTGTAATTGGGCCTAGGCCTACCTGTAGAGGGTCAAGAACAGCCCTTTCCCATTAGATGAAAGAATGCATTTTTTACCCGCTTTCAAAAAAGGTTTTTTTTTCTTTTCGTATAAAGGCAGAAATCAGTATGTATTGAATTGTGTTAAGCTATAATTATTGCTCTCTTTCGGTTTGCGTCACATATAATAATTATTAATCATTCCTTTACTTTTTTTCTTCATTTTTATGGGGTTCAAACTCAGTTCACGTTACACATTAGATATTACTAAAAGGAAACATCTCTTTTGCTTAAGTATACTCTATGTCTTAGTTGTTCTTGATTATGTTATTCAAGCCAAAAATAAGTAATAAAATGACTCTTTATATACGATTGGTGCTCCAAGAACCCCTTTAAAATTGCATTGCGGGTTGAGGACAAAAAAGCATTCTGAATGAAAAACAAAATGGCAACATTTTAGATCCGCTCAATGAGGATTGAGCTCCTGGAGGCTATTCGCGGTTTCTTAAATAAATATCGCAGAGTGATATTTAATGACTTTTTAAGAGGTACCGAAAGGATGCTGTGAGTAATTGGAAAATGATTGCACAACTTTAGTCAACTAAAAGCATTTGCGTGTTAGGGCAAGTGTTAGGCCTACATTGAGTGGGCTTTTGCAGCAGGCCTAGTCCATGCAAATTAGGACGTTTAAATCAGTAAGTTGCAAGGTCGAACAAAAAATTCTGTTTAAAATCTTCACAACATATTTTCTATAAAATTGCATTGGTAACCGTAATTGGGGCAGTAACTGGCCGTTAGTGAAATTCAATTCTGTAAGTCTGAAATTTTACTGGTTTACGATTCATGATTATACAGTGAGTATTCATAAATTTGCAATCATTTATTCATGTAATACTATGCACTACATACTTGTACATTAAGGTGGCTCATACTTACATTTTTATAATTCGAGGAATGATACAGGAACACAAATATCTTACAATGACGCCGAATTCCCAGTCCCGTTTACATTACTTTTTTTATTTTTTAAGCATTGATTTCTTGGAACGCTATCTTAGTTACTATGATCAATTGAAACTCCAATTTATATCTTACAATTCGAATTTTTGCGTAAGGAATGAATCTTGATCAACGGACTTGAAAAATGATTTTTCGGAAACATGGGCATTTAGCCCCCAACAATATTTTTTTACAGTTATGATTTTAAAAAAAACAGTTACGTTTTTAAAATCCATAAAATTTTAAGGACTGGAATATCCATCAATTTTTAACCAAAAACCTTTATTATCCACATTTGCAGTAACTCATATCCTCGCGAATTCAAGAAATGTAGGCCTATTCATTGCTTCATTAAATACGAATATGGCATGATGATACGTTAGCAAGCCTAAAAAAATCGCCATGAAGCAGCAACGCTAGTAGAAATAATGTATCTGCGTTTTACGCCGAACTTATTAGTTAAAATATCTTTCCATTACGATAGAAGTGTTAATGGTCCAAATTTCACTACAATAAGTCCCAAAAGACCATTAACATCACGAATCAATCCTTGCATTGGTTCTAGAATCCCACGACTTTAACGACAAAATACATCTCAATCGAAAACAAGTGAATAAAAGTGTGAAATAACAACACAGTAAGAGTCATTTGAATGAGGTGCCAGCCATATGTAGCAAGCCGCGCCGCTCCGTTTCCCCACCACCCACCCAAGACCCGGACCTGCGACGCTGCGCTATGCCGCTCCGATCACTCCGAGTCAATACGCAAGATGGCGTCGTGTGCGCGCGCATCAAAAACCGGTCCCTTTGCCCGCTCTTTGTCTCGCTGAGCGAGTTCCCCCGACCGCCGCCAGAGCGCGTCCCGTGCGCGCCGCGAAACCGGTCGGCCAGGAGGCGGGGCTTCGAAGCCCGAGTGGGGAAAGCAGGGCGGGTATTTTCTCGATCGAAAACTTACGTCATTTTACTTTATAAAAATTTAAGCATACTTTAAGCAAGGCTCACCTCCTCCAGACGTCTTGATCTTGCCGCCGGCGCTGATGCTCTTGTTTCGACGCTGCATCAAGGTTGACTGGCCACGGCCGAGGGACAAGGTCCGGAGCAGTCGAAACCGAACTCCAGCCGAAGGGGCAAACGAAACCGAACCCGAAATGGTATTCCGAGGCACCCGAGACGAGCGGTCTGAGTTATACTAATTTGTGCAAGTCGCCCAGCCAGCCGGCAGTCATGTTTATCAGACAGGGTTGTTTGCAGTACTGGATTTACGATTGGCAACCACGCTACAGCGCGGTGCGGTTTGGTCTGTGTGCCTCCCCCACGCGATATTCGCAAACGAGTGCCTATGACACCTCTGGCTGGGAACACAGCTATGCGTGGGAATGACCGGAGATACCCAGGACTTCGTGAGAGACGGATAACTCATCAACTTTAATGAGAAACTTATTGCTGCATCTGTTTTTCAAATTCGAGGGCCGCCGAGAGAAAAAGTTTGCTCTCCAGACCAATTAACCAAGACTCACGTCTCATGGTGCGCCGATGGACATCGTTAAGAGCGTTTCATACGTCCGACTCAAAGACCTGGCGCTCGACTTTCTAACCAGCCACTCGACCGTCATTGAACGAACACCAGCAACGATTCCAACTTATTCACATTCCTGCACAGATCACATGTCTTGTCCACATTCCAAAAACATACAAGTAGCGCTTATATACCAAGGCTTCACTATGAGAAGAAGGACTGAGTCAATCCGGCCCCCAAAATCCAATTAACAACCCTTTGTTCATCAAGCCGAAGGAGGCTGGACCAATTAAAACGAAGATCTTGTGTGCAATCCATTGTTGCAGAAAGTAATGTGTTACTTAGGTATTCAGCGGCACCTGAACGAAATTAATGCTTTCTTAAAGTGTGCGTAATTGCACCGAGTGCACTGCTTTTAAAACAATTACACAAGCAGATGTAGGCCGCGACAACGACGCCCAGTCAAGGCGGCTAATTTTACTTGCATGCAAGCGAATCATTCAGTAGCCAGTGCACTTGCATTAAATCGAACCAGCGCGGGGGGAAACAAGTTTTAATACGGCCGCCAAAGGTGCATGACCTATTCTTATAAATGGTACACGATTTTGTATTTTATTGCCAGCAGCAAAGGATTTTTGTGAGGTGTTAATATAATATGCAAGACTGAGAGCGGCGCTGCATGATGATGGCATGTTTTTGCGGGGTTTAGAGATACGCTTGTGTCCGCCAATATATCTTGCAAACCAATTAGTATTCCTGGCTATTCCAATCCCAGAAACAGAGGCGATTTACGGCGGCCCGGATTCCACATCGGGTGCAGCGTCGGCTCCGCAGATCTGCATGCAGACTCGCTATCCCGAACACTATTCATAAAGTTACGATTGTTTTTAAGGGTGTACACACTGTAAGTTTTAAGGCTGCTTTGCATAAGTGCAGAGCTTTTTTTCTTTTTCTTTAATTATAATTCCTTTGCTCCTTATAATTATAATAATTAATTATAATTCCTTCCTTTGCTCAGCTATAGCTGAGCAAAGGATGGCTCAGTACCTCAAACTTATTTTTTATTTTATTCGTCTGCAACGTCAACTACGTATTACAAGTCATTAGTTCATATACTTTGCGGGAAGAACATGAGTTAACTGATACAACCACGAAAACTTGCTCCGTACTTCAATGATAATCCTTGATCAAATTGTTAACAACCATTGGTCAAAATGTGTCAATTTCCTTCCGGTGATTCATTATTGTATTCAGAATAAGAACTGTTCCGAAACTATTGTAATTTTATTTTTTCTCGAAACAAAAACATTGTGTTCGGAGAGATATTGCAGCACAGCCGTCCGCGTGTTAGGCATATAATTTCTTCCCACTGCTTTAAATGTGGCCATTCGATAAACAGTTTCATTTTTTAAACATTTTTATACTATTATTTTGGGCACTACCACTCATGTTTTGAGTTTAAACTGAAAGCTCATGGTAGTTGTTCTCCCTGGTTTTCAAAGCAGATCCATCAACAACATCAATGGACCGCTCAAGTCGAGTCCTTTTTTTGATGCGGCAGTTGGTGGATCTACCATGAAAGGTACCCAAAATCGACTTGTATTACACTTCTTTCTATACCCTTAAAATAGACTATACCCTAATAAGTTAGGATGCATTCGCTAACTCTTGTGTTCTTCCCCATTCCAGTCTTGCAATGTATCATGACATCTTGCAACCGCGAAGAAAATGAAATCCCTGAACCTTGCTCTGATTGCTCGGCTTGACAACGAAAAGTAGAAAGCAAAAGATAGGCAATGCAACTTTTAAAAACAATAAGAAATGATCCCAGCTCAAAATCAGTTAACTAATTGTCGACTCGTTACCGCGGCCGGGCGGGCGTCGTGGCTGTTGGCGTCGGGGCAACGACGCCCACGCGCCATGCCATTGTTTGGACTAAGACGAACGACGTCCTGTCTGGTACCAGCGGCGGGGTCCCGCGCCGTCGAGGCCCCCGTCGAAGACATAACTTCGGCCATGAAAAGCAAAGACCTTGATGGGCCACTTAAGTTGCCACCTCCTCCAAAGGAAGCATACATGGATCAGGCAGGGAACACACGTACACCGAGACGCACACGGGACGGTGAGGGTGTCGGCATGGCATATAATCCCTTTACGGAAGGATTCCAAAAAAAGCGTCCTCCAATTTTACGACTCGTAAATGCTCTTTCGCGTCCCCTTTGCGGCGAAAAGCCCTGTTGGACAGGGGGCTCGCTCAAATATCACGCAGCATTGAGAAATTGGTGACGGCCATAACAATGCGTAAGGTGCAACAAAACATAGCTATATACGCTAAACAGATACACACCCCAAGAATGAGTCTTCACAAATGCAAAGGGTTAAGCCCTTTTCAAGTGACTTCCATCATTTTGAAGCACCAATAGGGATATTCGATTAAAGAACACCGTGTTCACCCAAATTAATTCTTTCATAAGATCGGAAACTAAGTATGTCTTACTAATTTACAAGCTAATAAGCGCAGTTTTTCATCTAAAGAAGCTCCTGTAAATTTTACTCGCAACGTCTTAAAAAGCACTTATAGAACTATTCCAAACAATGCAAAAAATTCACGCCAATTTCGGTCGTTGATCATAGATATTGGTCGAGCGACCTTGGAGAACTATCATCTGAACCGATTGCAGTAAATCACAAAGTTGTCTAACCAATTAAGTCGTAAATGAAAGAAGTTTCCATCGGAGCGTCGTTAACCCCAATAATCACTTTACGGCCACTGAGGATACGCCGCGCAGAGGGAGTGTTGACGGTTGTCGTCACTTAAAAAGCCATCAAACTCCCACTGAACATCAAAACACGTAAAGTGACTGGATCAATCCTTAAGATCTCGTTTTGAAAACAAAGTGCTCGTAAAATGTGGGCTTCCTTTTCCCTGGTGGCCAGCCGGCCGGCCGGCGACCTGTAGGCAGAAGGCGGCCCATAGAGGTCCCGAAGCCGGCAGGGCGTCCTGGCCACACAGTAAAAGAGTCACTCTTTTAAGGGAACAGCTGTATACTGTATACACCCACTCGTCGATCGCATTCTCTACGTCCTCTGTTCAAACTTTCCCGCAGAATGGAGCGAGACACGTGGCATCTAACTAGATGTGGTCGCCAAGCGTAAATGCAGACGGTATCACTTCAGGTAGTAACTGATTCGGAGTTAGTAGAGGTATATGAGGATTGGTTGCAGCAGAGTGAAAGACACTGGAGGCTGAGGGCCCTACCTTTTTTCTTAGCCCTCATGGTAAAATTTAAGGCTAAACAAAGAATTAAACATAGCAGTCTTCAAACTTATTTCCTCTCCCAGTGGGTATTATACAGGAATCACTTGATACGAACCAATAATTTCCGGATGAAAGTTAAGAGCGCTTGGCATGCCGGATTATGCCATGGTAATGGTTTTGTATTGTCCAGACATTTTTATAACATTAGCCGTGCTCTTGCTTACTTATGGCGAAAGGATCTGATACGGTACTCGGACAAAACCTGTTCCAGGATGCTAAAACATTCACTGCAGTCCATTCCGATCGTATGCAGCCCTAACCTTTGGGTCTGACCAAACGCACAAAAGGATACACCAAACAAGATCACTTCAAACAGAAGGAGTTCAGAAAAGAGACGTTCTTTTGGCTTCAGCCAGTGAGTTTGCCATTTCTTCAACTTTTATTATTGGCAATATAGTGACACTAACGAGGATATAATTCTATCGGACTTCAGTGATGATTAAGCCGATCTGAATACTTTAATATTTGTTAATATGTAAAACGAAAACGGACATCACAAACGCATAAGGGCTGTTTTTGCGGTTCTACCATGCTAAGTTATATCAATGGAAAGCTCTCACCGTTCTCTTCCGTTTGATATGGCTATTTATGGGTGTATCTTAAAATACGTGCATAACGTCCGCTTAACCTACTTACCCAGGCAGTACTACCAAAAAGCGACAATGTCCGAACTACCGTATTTTGTCAAACAGCAAAACAAAAACTGTATTCCAAATCACATTGTAGCAGATCCATAATAATATTTTGCCCTGTATTATCAGAAGAAGAAAAATAGCAGCAAAAACAGCATCTGCACGTCGCGACTTCCAATTGAAGACGAAGCCATGCGGCGACATACTAGAGCGCTTTCTTCAATAGGGGAAAAAAAGGAAAATAATTTGCGAAAAATTTCCGGTTTGCTCTTTCCTCGCATCGAGAAAGTTTAGATGACATTTCAAGTAGCGCAGCAAGAAAGCGTGTGGAACGCTTTGCACAAAGAACTACAGTAAGTGCGTGGTGTGCGGCCACTTTAGATCTGACATTAGCACTGGCGTTCCGCTCATGCTTTCTTTGACTCCGCCGATTCTCTATGGAAATACTTTCCTATTCATTTATTCCAGAAAGGGGTCCATACCAAAAACCCCCATAGACTTATCGGATATCCTATCCATACTTCGATAAAAGTAATTCTTGCTGAAGACAGTTCGTGTAAAACGTTTAGATAATTATCTTATTGTTTTATAAGTATTTGGAGTGGACTTAAACTCTTAAGAATTCAAAACAATAATCCTTCATTGAAAAGTTTGGATATGAATCTTTAAGAACTGATGAAATCCTGAGATGGCTATCTTAAAAAAGTTGGTAGCTGCACGGGCTCAACTTATATGTTATGGATCACCTCGCAACAGCTAGAGAGTTACAAGTTGAGCGCTCACAGCTTTCAACTTCTCTACTGGAGCCATCGTGAAGGGTTCATTGGCGTTTTCGAAAAAAATATTGAGAGAGTGTATTTTG
>Ga0058701_10002566_pt1 | contig 13865 bp, 8 predicted proteins | sample AgamicOrMae_FD_97039 | JGI IMG/M metagenome (GOLD analysis project Ga0058701, IMG submission 97039) | Agave microbial communities from Guanajuato, Mexico - Or.Ma.e | ecosystem: Host-associated > Plants > Phyllosphere > Phylloplane/Leaf | place: Guanajuato, Mexico | collected 2012-06-04 | reverse complement strand
CATTGATGACGAACCAGTTTTGTTTTATTTTGACGAAATATGTGATTTAGGCAAGAAAAACAGGCGTAATATGGGACGTAAACAAACGCCGCCGCCGCCGTTTGCCATGGCCCCCTATCAACACACACTCAGCCTAACCAATGGAACTTTTTACCACAATATATGCATGAATGTACTTGCTAAATACCCAGGATGAATCAGTTTTACATAAATTACCCTTACGTACCACTTTGACAACACCAAAAAAAAAAAAACACGCATACTTACGCCAGCGCGGTGGATTCTGCCGAGTCCGAGCCGAGCACTCACACTTAGTCTACGGAGAATCCATTCTGGAAAGGTCTATTGATTGAAGCTACCCTGAACAACCAGAGGCAAACGTCAACGAAACCCCCCCACATTCAGACTTGTGACGAAATCCATGGTTGTAACGTCTTCGGAGCTCAATTTAAAGTCATCGCTCACAATCAAAATTCGACTGACACAGAAAACAGACGAACTTCCAATTTAACCGCAAAAAATGCGAAAGTAATCACCACACAAGCAGAAAATCATTAAATCATCAAGTGATGGCAACCACCGAATAACCTGGGAGAGACCAAACCTGAATCTGAGAGTAACCTTCCAACGGACTTGGACAATGAGAAATTTGTAATGTTTACCGCTTTTCTGATGTTAAATGCGAAAGTCGACAAAACGCTTGAGCAGTGCGGGATAGCGGAGCACCTCTAAGCGTAGTACGAAATGGTCATTAAAAGCCTTCCCACTCATTTGGGGTAGCTCCCAGATTCTGCTGCTACGTGCCGCTAGGGTGTCCCGCAAGGCGAATAAAGGCAAATATCGAAAGATGCCAAAAGTCGGAGAAACTTCAGCTTGTCCATATTCCTATGAGGAATAAAATTAAAGATAAGTACAAAAACAAAGATAGGTTGTGTTTGAATGAGGAATGTGAATGAGTACCATAATATCCAGATCAATACAGTAACAATCAAGGGTTAGGAATTCTTTCAAACAACGCAAATACTTATGATGATGAGTTGTACTGTATGTCCAGGACATGGGCGTAGGAGCCTATAGTGACCGGGGGGGGGACGCGAGGTCCTCTGGACCTAAAGTTCCACAGGTAAAAGGATAAGAAGACAAGAGCTTTGTCTGTCAAAGCATATGGATGAAATTAGGCACTGCCTCATTGCACTAGTAACCGTTCATTTTATTTAAACGAGACTAGCTATGCGAATAACGGTGCGGAGAAATGATACCCGTGAGCGCATCTCATAAGCAACCGTCGAGACTCCCAGCTTGCGTCTTCAGTGGCCCGCGCCTCTCTGCCACCGCGGTGTATTTGTCTTCGCTCCGCGCCCCGCCACCGTGCGACGTGTGGCAGGTTAAGACACAAAAACACCACTGGCCAACAACGCCTCAACTCTCTGGCTGTCTGCCACGTGCACAAACACCTCCTAGACAACCTCCCGAAAGGCGACATTCCTTAGTGGTTTGTGGAGGGAAATGATACGCATATGCGTGTGTTGGGAAAAGTGTAAACGTAAAAGAACTTGAAACAAGTTCCTTACCAAATGAAAAAGTGATTTTGTATTAAATTGCCATTTCAGTGAAGTTTGTTATTTTAAATGTAATTTGATCGCTGTGTGTGCTGTATTTTGGAATCCCAAGAACAAATATAATACACAAGTTTCCACCAAAAAGTCGGTATTTAGTGACATTAAGGTCGCGGTCTCCTTGTGATATCACTATAAACCTTAAGGATAGATATGGCCAATGCCATGTCAACTTAATTTTATAATTCAAGCAACAGTCTTCCGCTTTTGAGCGATAATTACGATTGATAAGAAACAATTGGACTTTATTCAAAACATTCAGCGAGAGAGGCAGGCAACCCGCACGACAGCTCTGACTTACCGCCCCCCCCCAGTTTTTAATATCGTCCTTCGACCTTGGTCGAGGATAATCCAAATATGACAAACTACCAGACATGGCTACAACATCAGATCTACAGCAAAAACAACAGGAACAACATCTGCTCTGGAAACCCCTTTGCAGCCTTTGAAAAATCCCAATACAAGAAAAGTGACTTTTAAAATAACCATCACAATGAAATAATACCGTGTTGTGTAGTGACAGTATACGTTAATGTTCAGATGCTTCAAAGGTTTTATCCCAATGGGTTTCCCTTTCTTTATAGTCGGATGCCTTTGAGTTATGGTTTTATCATGCCTCAAAATCATTCGAATGTAGCAAATGCCATCTGATAGGTCTCAGGTACTAGCAGTCTCAAATGTATTGACCGCTCTAATTTTTTCAAACTCTCGTAACTTTGAAACGGAGGGAGATACGCCAGAGAAGCACGGGATAAAATCGCTAGATCCTTAAGAGATCTATCAATTTGGTTTGAGCTTTCTTGTCTATCTCGCTCCGTTTCAAAGTTACGAGAGTTTGAAAAAATTAGAGCGGTCGATACATTTGAGACTGCTAGTACAACAGATGATCATATCGTTTCATCGGAGGGAGGGAGTAGTGTTATGAAATTGACATCTATGAATATCGAAAGTTCCTCAGCCCACAGTTTATTATAATATTATACATGACATTGGCAACACTGTGTTAAGAAGTCCATAGCAACGCTTGAATAAAGCGCGAATCGATGCTCGATTACTTGTCAGACAATAACATTAAACTGGTACTCCTGAATTTACGCACTCTTTACTCCTTCAAAACAATATAATAGAAGTCAGCACGTTTCTTCGCCTTTTTGGGATCATTTTGATCCCAATTTTGGATTGGGATCAGGATGACACCACTTGATTTAAGGTTATTCTATGCAATACACTTGAAGTATTTAAAGAAGTTTTATAATATGTGCTGAGAAAATGTTTGATTATAACTGTAAGAACTGTTGGAGATTCGATTAGCGAAGAATGACACCAAGGGTTAAAATTAAGACACAAAACGCAGACGCCGAGACCTCCAGTGCGGTTTGCTCCCTTGGAATGCTCCGCTTCGCTGCATGTCAATGGCAGATCGAAATTCAGGCGAGGCCAAGTCGCCACGCTGCCAAGCTGTGGCAAGCCGCGTGGACTTAAGCATGTCTCTCGAAGCTTTAGGAACCCCTTCCCCTCTGGCCAGGTATAGCCTGGATACAGACAAAGCGTGAACTCAGTGGCGATTGTTCCGCGACGACGTAGGCAGCGAAAGCAATATATCAGAGCTCTGTTCCAAGGTTCCGGCAAATACTCAGAGCTTCTTCTCCTATATCTCTTTTTATGCCCTTGCCAATCACCGCTGCTTTAGTTGAACGATCTTTTTCTAAATTACTTCTTGTCAAAAGCAAACATTGGACGACAATGACGTCTGGAGTGATGCCGGCAGCACGAGGGGTGCCACAGGCGTTCTGGGACCGCGTAATATGGTCGGATGAATCAACGTTCTGCTCGGACACCAATGGGACTCAACATGTTTGGCGGCGAGTCGGGACCCGGTGAGCTGAAATGTTTTATGTATTTTTTTCAAAAATGACGCATTTTGTTTTTTAAGATGAGGAACGAGTATCTGTTATTCAGTGTCAGCAATTTTTTCTCATTTTACATTGGTAAGATTTCGATTGATCAATTTTTACAAATCGATATACATCGATAATATTGGAATGTTTTGATGTATATCTGTTGATTAGGTTCCCCGTTATCGAAAAAATGATTTCTGTCGATTGTTAAAATTGGAAAATGAATGATTTGTTATTGAATGAATCATGGATATAGATATTCAGATAAATCATGGGATATTGATGGGTAGGCTACTGATGGATATGTAGTCGATATTTATGGATGGATTATGGATGATCACGTATTGATTATTAAAATTGAGGGACTATATATTGGGTAGGAGCGGGTGTGGCTTCCACACCATACCTCGCGTCCTCCTCGCACCATGAAATGTGAAAGCATCGCAATACGGTTTTTTTCCTCTGCATTTTTTTCTTCAAGTAGACAAAATCTGATTTTTTGAGAGAGATTCATTTTTTCCTTTGCACCGCCTTGACTTAAGCAGATCGTAAAAATCGACGACAATCGTACTCGTAAGTTTAAAGAATTCCGCAGAATGTAGCACCGGTAGCATTAGTGATTGCATCCCTTTGATAGTTTCCGACAGTTACACTTGTTTTCTTTCTGGTTGTTGTTACGAGGAACCCAGCGTCCTGGCGTCGAACTCGAGTGGCCACGTGACCGCTGATTATTGGGGGTGTCTGTTGCCGGCGGAACCATCACACTCGAGCGAACATCCCCACGGATGAACGCTGCGGAGTACTGCGTCATTCTAGAGGAGGTGTTGATTGGTGCGACCGCTAGAATGACGCAGGAATGGTTACGGGATCACCCACACATCACGCTTCTTTCTTGGCCACCATTCTCACCCGATCTCAATCCTAATGAGCACGTGTGGGCAATGATGACCAAGGAATGGCAACCCCAAAACGAGCGTAGCGTGAAAGCTCTCGAACCTCACGTCCGGGACGTGTGGGGCACCATAGAACGCCGCCACCGGATCATCCAAAGACTTGTGGACAGTATGCCCCGGCGCCATCAGGCCGTTATTGTAGCTGATGGGGGGGAGTATACGAAGTATTAGTTTAATTATCAGCACCTCTCTGTCGCAATTTGTTATCCTGTTAACGCAAGAATAGGGAAAATATTTGTTAACATTGTTTTTATGAAAAAAAATACCTCGTTGCCACAAAATCTTATTTTCATAATTTCCTTATTTTCCCTGGCTTTTCCCAACCAAATTCAATCATTTTTCCCGCGGCCCGCCCGCCAGGTCCATGTTTAGTCGTTGCAGCCTAACCTAGCGCATCGAATATTTTCATTGACCGATGTAAACGCACTTTTGTGCTTGATTTTGCTGTAAAAGTGTGAATTAGTGTAATTCCACACAGTATTTGAAATTTTAAGAGTTATGGAGACAACCCTCGCGAATCGGTGCGAACCGTGACATGCGCTGAGCACGACTGGAATGCACCATGTTAGGCTGCAAGGACTAGGGTAAAAACTCGAATGTGGGTCACGTGCTCGATTGTGGGTCGGTTTGAAACGCGGGTAATATTTTACGGTAGATGAAAGGTTGAAAAGTCGGCGCACTTGCTTCATCCTTTGACTTTGCGTAAAACCTTTACACCAGGCCGTGGTTGCTATGGGCGACCCGCGGAGGAGGAAGAACAAAAGGGTGCATTTCCACCGGTAAAAATGGCGACGCTAGATTCGTTCCTCTCGAGGTGCGTGTTGAATTTTACTGATTATTTAGTTTCTATGACGAATTTCGACTTGAAACTTGGCAGGTGTACCATTGAAATACAGCTTAACATTATTTGTACGTGAGTTTTTGTGTCCATCTCGTTAAATCAAAGTGCGGGTGGTGGGAAAATATAGGGAATAGGCGGTTTGCGCGCAAAAACAATTACCAGTTTTCAAGGCAAATATTTACATTTTTCATATTTAATACTATGTTTTTTAATTAGTACGTGTGTCTAGAACTACCTCATAGGAAATTACATGATTATTTGTTTTTTTTTAGTAGTTTTGTATTTTTTCGAATGTAAATGTTGTTTTCGTGGTATACATTGATCAGTTTTCGTCGTTTTTTTTTACGTTTGTTAACAAGGTTATGAGTTAGTGGCTAATATTTATATCTTAAATTGTTTTTTATCCTTTTGAAGTAAATGAGAATCCTTAAACCACATAAATTGAAAATACAGTGTAATGTTAACAGTTATTCCTAACCTGTATGCCGGACCTGTCATTACTCTTACTACCTTAACAGATAAGATCTGGGACACGATAGTCCTTTTACAGATGCTGACATTAAATTATCGTATCTTCTTGCAGAAACGATGCCATCAGTAGGTGGTGCAGCTGTTAAAAACAACGACATGTCAATTCGACAAGCTTCTGAAATGTATAAAATTGCTCGAGAAACGTTGCGACGGCATGTCAACGGGACGAGCAAATCTACAAAACTAGGCTGCCCCCCGAAGTTTAGCAGTGAAATTTAGGATGAGTTAAAGACTACTGTTGAAGTACTGCAAGATATGGGCCGAGGTGTTGGGGTCAGCTACATGAGAATGTTAAGGGAGGAAGTTTGTGATTTAGGCAGCCTAGAAAAATTTTAAAATGAGACTCCGTCTGCCCGTCTGTAGGCTGGGTGAGAAGATTTCTTAAGAGACATAATTCAACTCTGAGGCAGCCTGAAAACATTTCTGTTGCTAGAGTGGAAAATGAAACAGAAAAGCGCTAGAAAAGCTTCTATGATAAAGTTGGAAGTACATACAAAGAGCTCATTCCTAGAGGTCTCACTCCAAACCAGATTTTCAATACAGATGAAACAGGTTTTTGCGTAGTTTCAAAGTCTGGTAAAATCATAGCTCGTAAAGGCTCCAAAATTGTTCGTGCTATAAAGGGGAGTGAAAGGGGTGAAAACATCACTGTGATAGTTACTGTTAATGCTACAGGCATAGTTGTGCTACCTCCAACTGTGATCTTTAGAGAAGAAACATTAAACGAAGATTTGATGCAAGGAGCAGTCGAAGGCATTCTTTTTGGTCACTCGAAAAAGGGTTTCATTGATGAATTTTACCAGCTGTGGTTTGAAAGATTCATAGCCAGTGTACCACCTGCTAGGCCACTCCTTCTTTTCATGGATGGTCATGTTTCTCATGTAAACATATCCATTTTAAGAAAGGTACGAGCCAATGATATTCATATCATTATATTCCCAGCACACTTAACCCATATCTTCCAGCCCCTCGACTTGTCTAACTTCTTTCCTCTTAAAGTCTTATTTTGGACAAGAATGCGACAAGTTAATGCGGAAGAACAAATTTAAAGCTATAAACAGGTTAGTTTTTCCCAAATAAGTAGATAAAAAGCTGCAAAATTACCCTTTGCATATTTTTGTTACTGAACCCCCTATTTTTTCACAGATATAATTTCTGCAAGCTTCCTACGCCAGCATGGGACAAAGCCTTCACGCCATCATCAATTAAAGCGGGATTCAGGAAGGCTGGGATCTGGCCATTTGACAGAAATGCTGCTCAACTACCTAGTGACCTATATGCTGCAAAGGATACTAACTCTGCATCTGCTGTACCGGGTGGAAAATCCTAGAGGTCACTTGCGCGCGCTACGTTTGAATCTGCTCCCCGCTTGCCACTTCAGCAGTGGCTCGCCGGTGATACCCGAGGCGCAGCGGAAACGTCCGAAAATCATCCCATCCGCTCCCCTCCCCTCCGCCACTTTCCCCTGTAGCATACGGCGCATCTTAAGCTGGATTTACAATGGAGCGACGAGCACCGACGGGAGCCCAGGTAGCCAATCAGAGTTGAGCACCACTGCGACACCGACGAGTGCCGACGAGCGGTCCGAACGTTCGTCGGCCGCGCGACGGCGACGAAAAAGTTTGGATCTGGCAAACTTTTCGTCGGCTGCGCGCGGTGGCGACGAGCCGACGAAACCCTTCGGGCAACTGCGGCAACCCTCGGCAGTGCTTCTCCGGAGCCGCATAGGTCAAGGGATGATTCACAGAAAAACACCTTTGTGCATGATCTCCATTGGCCATGCCTGACCCGTTACTTGGGTGCGGTGTTTAGAAAATCAGAAGGGTTGATTTATGACTTTCAAGCTTTTTTAAACTCCGGAACCTAACGTATTATTTGCTAATTTCAAAGTTAAGTGTCATCGTACATTATCCGTTGCCCTTTTGAAACGGTCTTCTTTACTTAAGTATTCCAACAAAATATGGCTAATATTACGTGGTTAAAGAAACATTAATTTGAATTGTTGCACATTTTTGACTATGGTAGCGCGTCGGTATTCTACCGGTAAACTACATACACTGTAGGAACAATCTTTTTTTTTTATTTCTTTTTTTTATCCGCCACCAAGAAGGAATTTTTACCTAAAGAAATTTTAAAATCTGAGTAAAAATCAAAGTTAAAAATTTGATTACAGGAATAATCAGGGGATATTTGCCTTCACTTTATATAAGTATGACAGCAAATGTGTCGTATTTCTTTGAAATAATAATTATTAAACAATTGCATTAATGATCAGGTGGTTTTTTGGTGGGTGAGGTGACGTGGGTCAATTAGTTTTTATGTTGTTGTAGGCAAGGTCTCGTCGGTTTCAAATTTGAACAGAAATGTCCCCAAACGATAAGACTGCCTTTTTACGATATAGGTCCCCCCTCCCAAAAAGGGAGGTATAAAAATACAAACATATTCCAGAAATAAGTGGCACCGCTAGTTAGACTCCATGGATGTAGTTTATGTACATGTACATAACCCGATTTCTGATACGACCAGCGCTTAGATGATATCCTTCTTCGACTTTGCACATGGTTTTTGTGTGGGAGAACTTGTAAAAAGAATGAAAAATGAAAAAGTCTGACGTAAAGATTGAACCTACCTTTACTTCCCTGCCAATTCTGATATTTTCTCTTGGAATTGCGCCGCTATTGGTGTGGAAGCGACGCGGCGCACAGGCGAAAATACGCGCAGCGACATCGCTGGATGTCGGATTTTGCCAGCTGTGGGGTTCCCCCCTAAGGCCGTTTAAATGGTCTACTTAAAAATATTGAAGTTCTCGCTCAAAGTTTTGCGATGTTTCCTTCCGGTGGGAATGTTTTGGCCTGATGATCGTGCCTGGTGATCGTTATTTGGTCCAGAATCTCACAGCAGGAACTCCTCATTGCTATTTGAGGCGTTCCTTGGAGCAGCTACTCTCAAACAGCCGTGCAAAACACTATGTCAGCCCGCTCTGGCCCTGCCAGGGCCGCTTCTGGCAGGGCTCCATATCGCAGGGCAGGGCTTAACTGGCCCCGCCAGGCCCTGTGATACCCTGCGGCCCTATGACTACGATGTAGGCGCTTAGCCCGGCCATTACCCGGCGGGCTGAGTGCTTATTCGGAGGGTCTGGCGGGTTTTACTTGGTCCTCGGGGTAATACCCTTCCCACCTTGTAGCGCTGAGCCCTCCGGATAAGCACTCAGCTCGCCGGGTAATGGCCGGGCTGGCCATGCCTTACGGGGTAGTCATAGGGCCGCAGGGTATCCTAGGGCCTGGTGGGGCCGGTTAAGCCCTGCCCGGCGATATGGAGCCCTGCCAGAAAATACCCGGCTTTGCCGCCCTGGCAGGGCCAGGGTGGGCTTACATCGTGTTTTAAACGGCTCATCTCACAAACCCCAGGAATGAAAGCCCTCCCCCCTTTATTTAGGGCTCGATTGCCCAGCCCAGCCTTGCAAAATTTTGCGCCTCTGAGAAAGGCCGAGAATTGATCCCTTTTGTTCCTCCTCTCAGTCACGCTAATTGATTTTGGCTAACTGGTGTGGATATTCCTCAGCCTGGCGCTCGATACGCTGAATTGGCGCTCTTGATGCGATCTCTGCTTGGTATGGGGAGGGGATGTGTATTTTTCGAGGAGTCATAACGAAGGACTTCAGTTAATTCCGCAGAGGGAGTTGTGCATCTCGCCTTGCACACGTCTGTCATTGCATCTGTTTTGCTGTTTGATACCATTCGGCATTAGTTTGTTCATCGATCTATGTCGGTTACAAGAAATTATTTATTTTAATAACTATAGCAAGAATTACAGGAAGGATATAGTGATGCAGATTTTGGTGGCAATATTAACACTTAAAACAAAACTGCTCGCGTTCTTGAGATTTCTAATGTGGCTGCTAAGTCTTGTTCATCCAGAGGCGAAAACTTTAATCAACACATCACTGAGGTAACAGCAGCAAGCTAGTCCTAGCAAAGTTGTTCTTTTTCCTATGTGATTGCCGAAAAGCAGATAATAGGTAGAACGGCTTGTTGCTGATATTGACAACAATGTTGTTGTTGGTCTGGCGCATTAAACAACAGAAAACAAACAAAAACGAGAGAAAAAAACAACGTACGTATTAGGCTCTTCTTTTCTTGCCCGCAAGTCTTGAGCTAGGAGTTTGTAGGCGCATCGCCAATATCGTTAGCAGCTGAGGTCGAGAATCGTTTAGACGAGAGCAAGTGTGGAAGTGATGATTAAAGAAGAAAACTAAATATGACGTCTCCGCGTCATGAGCGGTATAGCCGTTGTCTTTCTTATCGGTGTGACTCAGATCTCGTCCCATCACGTCATCAGAGTCGATCGTTGGGATTCAACATGGCTATGATCGTAATCTTTTTATCACTCGGTTGTCCTCCGCGCACGAAGTATTCAGAATATCATTTATTTCTTAACACGAGGAGAAGCGAAAATTTGAAAGATGAGACACGCTACCGTGAGATGTGTATCTTTTGAATAGATCTTTAAAGCATGTTTGGCCAGTCTCAGCAATACAGCTGACTAAAGGTCTTAATAGTTTTTCGGATGTTCTACCTGCCCTGTGTAAATTAATTGCAACTTAGTGACAAGTTTTTCTTTTTTTAATGCCTGCATCTATTAAAAAGGATCTCTTAATAATTATGAAAATGACAAGAAATGATCTGTCAATAAATAGCCGGCGATGAAACAATAAGTAAGTGGGTGATAAAACATGGGTTCTTCAGCATTCTCCACTCCTCAGCAAGGCGAATTCTGTAAAAAAATAAGGGATCAGAACTTTCAATGATCATCTTACCGGAAAGAGAAAGAGGAGAAATTGTTTTGCAATTATTCACAGAAGCACTGGCAATAGATAAATCATTCCTAAACTCACTTCGAGATTCAAAGCAGTTTACGAAGTCCATTTCACACTGGCTTCCGAAGACACGTTCCTCCTCGCCATCGGAACCGCAGACTGGCTGGTAAATTCGAGTACAAGGTTTACAATTTTTCTTCCAAATTTGATCACTCAACTCGTGTTCAACGATCCGTTGAACTGGTGGGAAATCTCCTTCAGTTTCTCCAGACAAATCGGAATCTACGGTTTTCGTTTCTTCGCCTAAAAAAAGAAAATGAGTTCTCTGTCTTCTGTTTGACCGTATATCTGAAAGTGCTACCATCAAGTCTTACATTCGCCGTCTCTGAAGAGTTGAAAATCTGCAAGAAACCAAAATAGCAAATGTTAATGGGAATCTTTTGGAGTTCCACCCTTCACTTGGCGATGTTCAGTTAAACTTACCTTTAGATTGCACGCAGTTGAATGTATCCATTTCACAAACATTTGAAAAGGTACGGAATTCTATCCCGTCGGAGCCGCAGACTGGCGAGAAAATATGGGGACAAATTACGGGACACTTTCGTCGAGATGCTTCCGACAGCGAAGCGCCAAAGCATGCACCTTAAACACACAAATAACTTTACTAAGCAAAATTCAGGGTATGCCAGCGCTTGCGAATAGTCAAGATCCACAAAAAATTTAAGACGGGTTTAAAAAATCTGAAAAATTGAGATGATCGGTTTTTACTAGCATTTAACCAAGCCGTTCTTCGTATTTTATTTTCTCAATTTTTTTCTTTTTTTTTTTACTTTTTATGCTAAAAATCATGAAGTTGCTGATATAACTCACTTTTCTACACTACGCAGCTATTTTTTCAAGTTGGGAAAAAAAGGTGGATTGTCGTTAAACTTGTTTCAAGTGTTTAATCCTTACTGGACATAGTTTTTCGCTCCTCATCAAATCTCGATTAGACGCTATCAATCATAGTTCACCAGATTTAGCGCCATTTTTCTGAGCTACCACAGGAGCCTTTGCATTTTTCCACAACTGTAGAATCTACGTTGAAACGGAACGGTTGATTGTTTATTGAATTCGCCATACGATAGACATACACATTGAACGAATGCTGAAAATTTCAAGTCCCTATCTAATTTCAGCCAATATCGCTAGAGTATCCCTAACTTTCGCAACAGGAAACAGAATGTAAGTCCTCAGAATCGCTAGTCTATCCGTTACTGGCTTTGTACCTACAATATTCAAATAGGTAGTTGTGTGGTTCATTAAAACAAGGCCTTAGTTCTGCTTCTGCTTATACAACAAAGTGTAAACTGCCTAATAATGAAACCGCCCAAAATACAATTATTTGTTTAGCAAATGATTGTATTTTGGAAAACCACAAACTATCCTTCTCTTTGTTGTGTGATTCTTAAGTAAAACAAATCGAGCTATTCTGATCATATGCGTGATCTATCCATTTACTGTATGCAATGTCTGTTTATTAACAGATACTTAAAATATTTTGCCATGAAGTAGATGTTTTTGTTGCTGTTTTGACATTCAAAATAAATGTTGCTGATTTGGCATTTAGAATAAATGTTGCTGTTCGATCCCTCCAATGAAAAACCGATCAGGTACTAATGCGAATTTCAAAAATCGATCAAGTGAAGGCGTTCATTCGAAAAACGATCAACTGCATTGCAGTTGATCGTTTTTTAAAACGTAGTCTTTCACTTGATTGATTTTTGAAACATGCCCTTTCACTTGATCGGGTTTTTCTTCGGAGGGATCGTGTTTAGAGATTTAAAATAATTGGTACAGGAACAATGATGATCTGATAAGATTTTAGAGGCAGATTTTGGCGTTAGCTGGTCTAGGCGGCTTACCCAAGGCGATGAAGAAAAGCGCGATGGATTTCATTGTGGAGTTGTTAAGCGATAACTAGTACCCAGCGATGCTAAGATGAGACTGTGACTTGAACAGGCAGGACAGAAGTTTATATTGCAAAGCTTCAAGTGGTGCGTTCCGCTTGTTTTCCGAGAGATTTCTCGGCAGTACTTGAACGGTATCTATTTGTTGTTCCTAATCCCCTTTTAGGATCAATGAGTAACTCATTTTGAATTGGTCACCACAAGGAAACGTAGACCTTAACGTTAACGGGACATGAGAAATATTGCGTAATAAGAGACCTGAAGAAACTTCGAGGGAAAGGAAAAAAAAAGTCAGCAATGGCAAACATTGTAACGATTTTTTCTTCGAAGATTTCGTTTTGAACGTTAAAGTCGCCATCGAGAGTGCTGTATTGCAAGGGTCATCAGGACGAAGTTGGTGCGTTATGCGCAAACCAATTTCGAAACAGAACAGATATGTTATCAACTTTTCATAGAATGGTTTACATTACATTCTCCAGTCCCTCTTGTAACATTTTTTACGGACTTCGTCGAAGCAGCTTAAGAAGACTGCAAAATAAATCTCACCGCTTATTGATGCATCAGCCATGTAACCTCTGCAAGTCCTTGTACAATTCCGCAACATCTACGGTCACCAGAGTGTACACAAGAATCAACTGCAGTTTGAGAACTATTTTCCTTGCTATTTTCTTTTACAATCAGTAAAATTTCAGAGCTCAACTGATGGCCCGGATAACTATTATTGGTCTCCTGATAAACTTCACTGGTTAACGCTGAAATTTCACTAATTTTCCGGTGGTTGGTATTATTCCAGTGACGTTTCACTGAACGGAGCTGTGAAAGACAGGTGAAAACAGAAAGTAGGCTGATGGAGGAATGACCTTTCATATAGCACTATTTGCATTCTACAATTTATACGTACAGTACAAATAAGGACATTAAATCCTGTCACCACAAATCGTGCTTATAAACCAGTATACAGGGTGTCTCTGCTAACTTTAAAGAGCTCCTCACAAAGCTGTGGCGGACTTCTGTTACGGATAATTATTTAATCCCCTCCTAACTTAATAATAGCAATTCAGCGTTAGCGTGAGGCGGTTGATAAGCGTTTACTTGAGGCGGTTGATAATCGTTAGCGTGTGGCGGTTGATAAGCGTAAGCGTTTGTGTTTGGCGGTTGAGGATATCGCGGGGCGTTGTTGCGCTGGAAGTTTTGTCGAGGATTTGAACGATTTTGTTGGAAATTATTGAAGCGAGGTGGTTTCGGTTGATTGAAATTGGTT
>Ga0058701_10002565_pt1 | contig 13865 bp, 8 predicted proteins | sample AgamicOrMae_FD_97039 | JGI IMG/M metagenome (GOLD analysis project Ga0058701, IMG submission 97039) | Agave microbial communities from Guanajuato, Mexico - Or.Ma.e | ecosystem: Host-associated > Plants > Phyllosphere > Phylloplane/Leaf | place: Guanajuato, Mexico | collected 2012-06-04 | reverse complement strand
GTCGGGGGGCAGCGGGGGGGCGGCGGGGGCGGGCGCGGCCCCCGGAGGAGTTAAGCTGCTCGGTGAAGTGACGGCGTTCCCCGCCTCCAGGTCCAAGACAGCGTAGTTGACGCCCGAACCACCGTTCAGCAGCGGCGGAATCTCTTTCTCAGGAAGCTCCAAGTTGGCGTAACAATGCTGCGGCTCAGCGCTCTCCTCCCTGATCACCAGATTCGACAACGACGGCTTGAAACTCTGCGCTGGCGCTGCCTGGTTCGAAACTAGAAAGTTCGCCTCCGATCCCGGTGAAACGTTCATATAAACGTGGCTATTGTCCGTTTCTACTAATCTGTTAACATCTAGGGTTGCGGAGAATGAGTCTATAAGGCGCAGGCCGGTGCTAGTGACGACTCCGTTGCTATACTCGTGGCCGTTGTTGTTCCTCTCCTCGGGCCGCGGCTCCGAGGGGTCCCACAGCTGCTTCACGCCGCTGGAAAGGCCGCTCTCGCTCCGCACTACGCTGTTCTCGACCACTGTCGTTGGGGTTGACGTGGAGGGCGTGGGGCTCTGGGGCTCGGAACAGCTGTCGACGCTGTCCAGGCGCACGCGGGCGCCGCCGTTGGGCGACCAGCTCGCGGTGCGGAACCGCGGCACCAGCCGGGGGGCGACGGGCTCCAGGTAGCCGTCCACGGTCGCCGTGGGCCGCCGGGACGACGTGAAGATGGACAAGTTGGAGCCGTCCTGCATTCCGTTCGCTAAACTTTCCTCGGCGGCGAACCGAGCCTGGAGGAGGTTGAACACTTCCTGTGCGCGGGAACATTTGAAGGCGTAGATTCCGGTACCTGCGATCAACAGCAAGCACCGCAGAAGAGGTTAACCTGTCTGGGTCTCATTTCTTTAAACCTGTCACACGATTCCTACGAATATGCCTTTTTAAAAATAAAAACAGGACAAACATTGCACGAGGAAAATAGGTACAAGCGGTCAAAAAAGTATTGACCGCTCCAATTTTTTTAAACCTCCGCAACTTTGAAACGGAGATACATCAGAAAAGCAAGAAAGAAAATCGCTAGATCTTCAAGAGATCTTTAAATTTGCTCTTAGCTCTTTTGTCTTATCTCGATTCGTTCCAAAGTTGCCGAGGTTTAAAAAAATTGAAGCGGTAAATACATTTTTGACTGCTAGTACAACATATAAAAAAGTACAGCAGGATCCGTTTTGACTTCTCGCTGGTGTATAATTTTTTGTTCGGAATCTCGGCTTTCCTTAGATTCTGGTTTTGCTGAAGCGGTAAAGTTTACTGCCGTACGTCTCCGGAAACGCTTTTCTAGTTTCCAAATATTTAAGAGAAATAGTTGGGTGATTTCTTGTTGGACGATTGATACAGAGGTCGCAAATGTGGGCAGTGGGTTGACATGATGTAGAGAGATGTAAAACCCGAATTCTGATTGTAAGGAGAACTATGAGGTCTAGCGAAACAAACCCGAAAATCTCGAGATTAACGGCCTATTTTGAAGGTGGCAGTGAGCTTCCCGTTATGTTATTGTGATAAAAGCATTTCTACTGCAACTTGATGACTGACTTTGGTTTGAAAGGAGAGAGGCTTTTTTGACAATGTTGAGACAAGAAATCACATGTTACATTAGGGATAGGACAAATTAGATTCATTGGAGATAAACATGTTTAGAATAATTGATCTACCATCTGTGCATAACTTAGGTAACACAATAAAAAAATAAAATAAAGAAGAAAATAAAAACAAAATAATAATATGAATTACACAGTGCTTCTCTTGTATGAAGAAAGTTTAAAAGGCTAGTGCTGAAATAGTATGCTTATTTTACTTTTCATTAATTAAGAATTTTGGCTGATCATACTAGCTTACCTGTGGGTGCTCTTCTTCCTGATTCAAAACTAAATAATTCTGAGTCCCAGCCATATCTTCTTAAATATCGCAAAGGCCAATTAATAGGGGATAAGTCACCACGGTGAAAAATTATATCTGTAGCTGTCACCTCAAGCCTCCCACTTTTAACCAAGTTGTCTTCACTGTCAATATTTGTCACCTGAAACTGAAGAACCATTATTTCCTCTAAAGGCCAACTACTGTCAGAAGGCAAAGAGCAAAATGTCTTGGGGGTTTTACCCCACATTCCTCATGGTAAAATGATAAATAAGTAAACTTACAGCAAAATATGAAGGCCAATCACCAAAGCGACAAGCATGGGTTACCTGAAAAGAATTAATGGCAAAATTAAATAATGTGATCAAACTGTTTTAAAATAACACACTGGCGAGGAGCATTGACTGCTTTAAGCTCCCACAGAATTTCGTACAAATGGATAGTACGGTAATAAACTCACAAAGAAGATGTTGGGATTGAGATCTTGCATTTCTCCCTTGCTACATATGCACCCCATCTCATAAGCCAGTGCTCCAGGTCAGCTTCCAAAAAATATCTCTGATGATATACTGGTCGGGTACATTTGACGGTGGGTAGAACGGACAGTGGGTTGTATCTTAAGACGACGACGTAGCCTCCATTTCCACTTGACAGATAACAAATTAACACAAACAGTTAGTAGGGGTGTAGAAAAGCGGTAGAGAGCAAATCGATCAGGCTAAAAACAACAACGGAAAACAACAGCAATGTACCGAATACTTACATGTCACTAAATGGGAATACAACAATCCCGCTTGGCTCTACAAGCAATGAGTTGTGTAAATACAAGTACTACGTCGAAGGGTACCGAGATACTCGGTGAAATCACATACAGGTACGGAATAACGCCACAAAAATGAACTCAATATCATAGTATAATGCTGTATGAACATGTCGGAGAAAAGTGAGCACCGAAAGTTCAACGGACAGGTTCAGGTACACCTGCTTTGGCTTGTCTGTGTTGATTTGTGCGTGTGTGTGTGTGTGTGTGTGAGAGAAAGCACTTACGCTTCACTCACACACATACATTGAATGACGCATAAACACACATATACACAAATGCACACACACAGACACACACACTAGAGAGCCTTAAAAACACAGTCATAGCCCTCTATGTTCACTCTCTGGTTCATCCTTTCTTTCCCCTCTTCCCTGGTCTCTACTCTTCCCTGCTCTTCCCCTTCCTTTCGAGAGAAGAGAGCCATGCTTCGGCCCTGGTCGAAAAATTTGGAGGTTATGTAAATTGCCCGCGGAATTGCATGAGTTTCCGCGAATCAGTGCGTTATTTCGAGGAATGATTGAATTTCTCTTTTTGATCGCTTTTGACTAGTGCTTCATCGTAATTCCGAAGGAGCTTGTGGCATTTTCCAAATGGTTGAGCAGGAAACTGTGTTTGACAAAGAAAAGTTCAAGAACAAGAGGTACTTGAAAGGCACCCCCTTGTACGAATTCGCCACCAAATACGCGAAAAGATTTACCATCGGTCTCGGATGCGCTCACATAACATTCATGTAAGCTTGACAATGTCTTCTAAACAAGATTCTAATGAAAACTTTTTCTTCTCATTTATTGTCTTTCAATGTATGATGAATGGAAATGGCAACATTTCTTATTGCTTCATGTTTGGTTGTTGCAGAGTGCTGGGCTATTATAGTAATGTATCTGAAGAATTTCTAACTGCTGGTCCTAGACAGCGTAATGAAAAAGTTATTCAAATGGGACTGTATGAAATGCATGAAAATGACACCGAAATGAGATTCCAATCGATCAAGGAAGAATTTCTCACCTCTCCTGCATATGAGTTCTACGAGTCTGTAGTCTATCGCATTAAACTGTTGAGGGACCGTCTTTGGAAGCATCCTGAAACTTCACCAGAAACCAAAGAAGAACCTAAAACAGCTGCTAAGCCAGTACCGAAAGAAGCATCTAAATAACTTTCTCTTAGCATAGTTATAGAGTGTTTGCAAGGAAGCTTGTTTAATATCATGGCCACTACAAGACGCAGCAAGAAGAGGCCTATTTCTCTGTCATTGTCACAGCCATCTGGCATGGAATCCAGTAGAATTAGGAGAAGGAAAAATATGAGTAGTCAGGATTGTGATACTTCTGATGGTGCCAGCAGAACTTTATCAGTAGCCAGGTAGGAATTATTACATATACCTTTCTTCTTCTCAGAATAATCAATTCTAATTGAGTCTGATAGTTAGGTCCTCTGTAGATTCAGTGTATGGGTGGAATATTAAATACATTACTATGAGCAATGTAACTGTGTCTTATTTATTGATTCCTATGAAGTCTACCAGATTGTCATGTCTTATTATAACAATGAAATCTTTAGACATGGCCTAAACAAGAACCAAACCTTCAAACATATTTTCTTAACTCCTTATTGCCATTAATTTTGGAAGCATTTTCTGGTTTATTTATGAAGTGTAACCTGACAATCAATACCATTCACAAAAGATGGAAAACCTTACAGAATGACTTGGATAATTTTCGTCAGCTAAAGGTGGCACTTTTTTTTTCCTCTCTCTTGCTTTAGCTGCTTAATTCTTTGTCTTCTTTAGCAATGCTGCCTTCATCTGGAAAATTATTTGTGGTCTAAGCAGCAACTCAATCTTTTCCTCTCATATAGGCTGCATAATACCAAGAGGACAAGCAGTATTTTTCAGTTAAAACTTGCAAGCTATTGAGGACCTCTACTTCTGGTATCCTTGTTGACTTGCACCCCTTCCTCCTTTTTTTCCCTTGAAAAAAGCATTTTTATCTCAAGGTTTTTTTATTTTAAATTTTTGTTGTAGTGAGGAAGGAGACAACCCCAGAAGAAAACTTGTGGAGGAATGGCTGGAGAAGAATTCTGACATTTGCCCAGAAGAAGTTATGGAGAGTGCTGGAGAAAATTCTCAAGATACTGTATTGCTGGAGTGTGATGGTCAATCCCCAATTCACAACCAGAATGAAGGAGCAACAAGCCAAGCTGGGGGAGGGACTTCAGAAGAATTAATTGTGGAGCATGATGTTGGGGAACATGCACTTGAAGACAATGTTATGGAACAGGTTAATGAAGGTGAATTTGGAAATTTCAAAGACTGTCCAGTGAAGCAGGAGAGTATAGATGAGAGAGCACAAAGAAAGGAATGTGCAGAAGATAGTGCAGTGAAGAAAGAGAGTGTAGTACTAAAACAGGAATGTGTAGGAGATAGTGCAGTAAAGAAAGAAAGTGTAGAAGAAAGAATACCAAAACAGGAAGTTGTAGAAGGAAGTTTGGTAAATCAAGAAGTGCAAGAACAATTGAATGAAGCTGGGACATCCACTGGACCAATCCCTGAGGAAGAACCTCTGCTACAATGCCCCTTGTGTTGGAAAAATTTTGAGAAGGTACAAACACAGGTGAGAACATTAATTCTGTATTTATATTTTAAGAGGTTCCGCCACAGGTCACCCTCCCCAACGGCCACTATTTTGTGTTAACGGCGCGGGCTGCACAAAATTCCCGCTTCGCTGATTTTAAGTGAAACCCAAATTCCTAGATCCCGAAAAGAAGATTCGATGCAACTATACGTTGTATCGGTATTCTGAGCCCTGGAGAAAGTTTTCAATTGTTAGATCTCACTGCATAAGAAATACTTTCAGCAAGGAAAACTTTTTGTAATTTCTGGATAGGCAACGTTCAGAAACCACATTCGCCAAAAAAAGGGGGGGGGGAGATTTAAAGTGCGGTGTAAGACACGAAGTTTTAGTCTCTAGCCTACAAAAAATAATTAATGCTAGATAAAATTGTTAATTTGCAGGCAGCCCATCTGAAGGCATGTGCATCGGCCAACGGGTTAACAACGCGGCAGCTTATTGACGCTATCGATCTTCACAAAAAGCAGTTGGCAGAGAGGAAGAAGCTGGGTTTGTTTCCTATGGCTCCTCCTTCCGCCGCGCCCAAAAAGTCAGCTCCCAAAAAGGTAGTGTTATCTTATGTAGAGCCTCCCTTTTTAAACATTTTCGGCACAAACCTAAATATGTCAGTGTTCGCACCCTCTCTTAAGGAGATGCTTCAGGAGTAGGCTTCGAAACCAAGAAATCCTGTTTCTAAGACGTACTTCTCAAATGAGGCAATATCTTTGGCTCTTGAGATCGTGAAATGAGCTTTTCCTATCGATCACAAAGTTGTGTTGCCGTTAAAAAAGCGTTCCTATTTTTGAAAAATTTCCAACCATGAAGTTCCTCCATTGAAAGATTGTCCAGCAAAGATCCTGGCTCTTTATCTCAATTAGTTTAAGAAAACAGAATATTTTTTAGGTCTAAAAATTGTGAACCAGGATAAAAAGCTTGTTTTGCTATTTCTGGCACAAAATAGGTTTGGTTTTATGTTGCGATGCTGCTATTAAGGATATTACAGCGCAATGGGCTAAAATAGATAAGGACTTGATATTTTCAGGACTAGTTCAAAATGTGTATGTCTATCGAATGGCGAAGTCTAAGAAAACTTGACTGTTCCGTTTTTACGCAATTAAATTGTAAAGTTAGGAAAAAATGCATGGGCTCTTATGGCAGCTCTGAAGAATGCCGCTATAACTGTTGAATTATGATAAATAGCGTCTGATTGAGATTGGATGAGGATCGAAAAAACTGTTTCCAGCGGAGATCACACAATCCACCGTTTCGTTATTTTTGAAAACTGTAAAAACAGCCGCATTTTGTAGAAAAGTGAGTCAAATCAGCAACTTCATTATTTTCCAACGAAAGAAATAAATTTTTACTGAGGTGAAAATAAATAGCGAAGAACAGCTCGTGTAAATACTCGTCGAAAGCGATAATTTTCTCAATTTTCAGTTTTTTAACACGCGTTTTGAATTTTTCGATAAACTTGACTAGTCGGAAGCGCTGGAATATCCTTAAAAGGGTTTTCTCAGAAGTAACGGGATACTGTGCATGGTGAAGAAAATGTCTGATTTGTCGGTAATTATTGCTTTTTAAAAATAGTCCGAGGGTCCAGCCACGAGGAAAAGCCGCCAACCCAAAGATAAAAACCTGGAGCTCGCCTTGGCTTTGTCTCTATCACTGGCACAGGGAGAGGAGCGTCAAGAATCTCTAAACTCGTTCGGTTTCACTACGAAAACAGTTGGTGAGTTTCCAACGAAGTCTTAGAACAAGCACGCCTTTCCTAAATAGGTCAGTTCTATTCGCACGCCTCTGTTAATACAAGGAAGACTTGAACGCACGGAAACCAAACTAATGCAATTTAAATGGGAGGTGACTTGAACGCACGGAAACCAGCTCAATACATTTTAAATGGGGCAGCGAGTGAATAGTCACTTCGTTCAAAATATGCGCAAGGTACGAATTAATGGTAGATGGGTAAGTTATCCGCGATGCACGAAATTGATTTTGAGTGTATTTATCACAGAAGAAAACTCCTCTCCAGATTTTAGTGGCATCGTCAATCACGTAATTTTTTTAAATTTATGTTTTTGTATAGAACGGATTTATTTTCAGAAGTCGATCGCACAAAATTTTACTTTTAACACAATTCTCTCTCTTTATTTTTTTTTTCTGTATTTGTGAACGTCATTTTTACTAGTCAATTTAACAGTATCCAACCGATGTGTGCTCTTGAAGTACCAGTACTTTACGAGTTATTATTCCGTAAGTTGTTATCCTGAAGATGATGAAATTATATTTTACCATGAAATCTTTTTAATGGTGTTGTAGAACTGATTTAAAGCCTGCTTCAAGCAGTGATTTTCCTGATTTTATACCTGAATTTCACTACTTTGAAAATTTTCGAGTAAATGTTTTACTTTTATAAAAATGACACTTGTGTTAATGCATTTCTGTAAGGTAATCTATTAATGCAATTTACCATCAAAGAATGCATGGTATTTTTCGAGTACCGAGAATGATTAATTTAGTTTTTGATTTGGAATAATAATATTTTTCAGGTCCCAAGAAGTCCGCGCCAGTCCTGTTAACACGCACCCAGGCTGAGCGAGAACGCCTGATAACAGAAAAGGTTGCCATCGTGCTTATGGACGAACCTGATTTGTCACAGCCCAGTAACGATTCCCAAGAAGGCCCTCCCAACCTGTTATCGCCACAGCTTCAAGAATGGTGCATGGAGGTTAGTTTCTCTAGTGCCCTGAAAAGTAGAGAGGCGCGATTGAAACTCATGACTTCCACGTTTAGCTCCATTTTCCTGTAGGGCCTGCATTCAGCCTTTCATGGCGGTTCCCATGACAGGGGTCGCCATTCGCGCCTTTCTTCTTTTCAGGACTCTAAGTTTCTCAAGGTGGATTCAAACCGATTAAATTGCTCTTAGCGATAGGTCGTTTCGATCGTAAGGGATCTTGCACATACTACGTACCCGGTGCAAGGCCACGTTTTGACCCCCCCCTCTCCCGCTCGTGACTAACCGTTGTATCGACAAAGACCCCCTCCTCCTGTGTAATGTGGTACTTTTGAAAAAGCACATCTCTGACGAGTACCGGCTTAACCCATCACAGCCCGAAGTATTTGGAAGTTTAGCCAAAGTGAAATTGAAAAAAAATTTCCCATTAAAATACGAAATTTCAAGCTTTGAAAAATGCTTAAACTATTAAATTTTAGATTTCCATGCGGGTGATAATTTTTAAATTGTGACAATACTGAACTGAAAAGATCCCCTAAGATATATTTGTCTGTTTCCCAACGGCATCGCAGGGCGGGAGTGAGTTTAAAACGACCTTCATTAATGCACCAGAAAAATAAGAAGAAAGCATTTGCCTTAACACGAGTTTTTACGCGTCAAGAAGACATAAAATGTGTTTCCCCTTAAAAAAAAATTGCTCGCGAACTTGAAGTAAATTTTGAGACTTAAAACTTTTCGTTGAACTTTTTAATAAGATGCGCCGCGGTAACAAATTGAAGCATTTTTGACGACGAGCATCATCATATAAATGCCAATCTGTGCGTCTACCTTTACAAAGAATATCATGTAAATTTCTCTCTCGATATGCTACGCGGCTCGACAGGATAGTACTCAGCGCGACTTTTAACGACTCGGGAAGGAACTAAGGATGAGAGAGCAATCGACTCCGGCTTTGTTGCCAAAAAGCGACGCGATGAGAAGTGCAAGAAAGTCGCGCTTCGCGTTTCTTTCGGATCAGAGGCAGACGAAAAAAAAAAGATTCCGGCCCGCCTGTACCCGGCCTGGTTTGAAAAATCGGGCTGGGCAGCGAAATGCCGGGCGGACTGACGTGAGCGGTACTGCGACCGTTGCTACCCGCCGGTTACATACGGCTCTGTCGAAAGTCCCGACAGCGCTGGAGCTGCATAGAGGGAAACCCAAAGTCTTGAGCGTGCACTGCATAGGCAACCTTAACAGCACCGTCGTGGGTTGGCTAAGACCAAGGCAGCGACCTTTCAAACCCGACTGGAAGATGGGTTCCAGACTAGCCCGGCAGGTATTGACCGATCCGTTGGTTTCCAGGCTGGTCCGTGGGTATTAGGATACCCGGGGGTATTCGGAAATCAGTTGGGTTGGGGGTAACCGGCGGGCAGCAATCTTAGTTCTCACCAGCCGATATTTTGCCTCTTATGTTCAAAAATGATTCAGAGTGAGTTTTTAGCCCAATCGGATAACCTGTGGAGGTGCTGAACTTCGTCAGTTTTACGCGGAATCGCTTCTACCGAATTGCGTCCCTTTTAACCAGTGAACTTCAGTATCATCGCGGGCTCTAAAAACTCCTACCTTCCTAACCTCACCTGACCTAACTTCCTGCAAAAGCGTCAAGGATAATGCGTCGCATATCTGAATGGGAAGTGATTGCCCCGAAGTATCAACTTTCGTATCGTCTTTCCATGTTACACGCTAAGAGGTTCAGTACTTTAAGTTCTCGTTCGAACCTGCGACGCATAGCTCTGCGTCGGAATAGCTCAGGTCGACAGGTCGATAGCCGTCACTTGAAATTTTCTGGTTTCCCGCTTTTTTGCAGGATTGTCCGTTATGGAAGATCTCCTACATTTCTCCATCCAAAACCGATACGAAAGCATTTTACGTGAGTGCGCTTGGCGACGTCATCGTTCCGAGCAAAACAGAAATCGGCGCTAACCTACGTCATCTGTCGCAGCTGCCAGGAAGAATCAACACCCCAAAGAAGGTAATATCGCTGCGAACGCCCTACTAGTTAGTCTCTGAAAGATTTTGTCCTTCCTAGGTTTCCGGAATCTGTGTTATGCGGAAAATATAAGGAGTGCCTCGCGATTCTTTTATTTCGAACATTTCGCGTCTTGTGTTCCACCTTTGGTTGCGAAGCCGAGCGAAGCAAAGCACGAATCACTTTACCGAGCCTAACCTAGTTTGACCTAACTACTTAACCTGTCGTCGCCAATGCCGCTTACCAACAGCCACCGAGAAATAAGCGTCAGGCTTGGCGGTAGCAGACCGAAGCGAGGCTTACTTAACCTAACCCCAACCCGGAGTTTTATGTCATCATTTTGTATGAAACAAGGCAGGAACACAAGAGGTGAAAATGTTACCTTTTAAACTTCCGGAGCACTTTTTACGTCGCGCAATCGCCTGGGTGAAGACACTACCCTTTTCGTGTTCTCATGTAGCGCTTTTGTTTCAGAACAAACCTGAGGAGCGGCTCGCACCGTCGTCCGTAAGCGATTTCCATGGCACATCGCATACTCCTTCTCTAGCCAAACTTGAGCAAGACGTGAAAGCCAAACACGTAAGCGATTGGGCCACCATGCTGAAGAACAGCTCCATGAGCGATGTTACCATTTACGTCCGCGGGGGTTTGGCTGTCCCCGCCCACAAGCTTGTCCTCGGCGTCCGCTGTCCGCAGGTTTTGCGTGACGTCACGAAGCAGCAGAGCCCGGTCACCGGCCTGGACATGGACGTGATTCTGTGGCCAGACACTTCCAACGAAGTGGCTTCGTGCTTCCTCGAATATATCTACTACGGCTCGATCGTATCCATCCATACTCTTCGCAGAGATACGAGTGATCTTCGGTGGCTTGCGGACCGATACGAGGCGAGCGACCTCATCGGCGTGCTCTCTTATTTTGAAGGGAAAAAGAGAGTCGCGAAGAGCCTTTGTGAGCGCTCTCCAAGTCCGGATCCCGAGCCCCAATCTGTCAGCGAAAAGATGTCCATGCGCTCACTGGAAACCGTGCCTGTGCAGGGTAATTTAGCGGAAAGTGTGTCCTTACCCGAAGACGGGGAAAGCGTAGATATGTTCCTTGATGAAGAGGAGAAAGAGAGTAACACTAATCGTTCGCTACCTGGCCGGGAGGCAGAGGAGAGGACAGAGAGTCGTGCGAGCGATCATTCGATACAAAGAGGAGAGACGGAGCAGAGACGAGTAAGTCGTTCAAGCCAGGATTCGGCAGCTAGCCGGAAGACGGAAGAAGTTAAAGGGGGTCCCTCGACCAGGCAACCTGGAACACAAGAGAGGCAAGGCAGTCCGATGAGCGAACACTCGATACACAGCCAGAAAACGATTATTCCTGAAAACCGTAGTCCGTCGCCAGATATCTTTTCAGATGAGTACGATTTCGATTTGTCGACTTCGCCCAAACCAAAAACCAGCCGGGACAACACAGGAACGAAAACGCTGTTCGATTCATCACTGAATCTGGATGCTGATGCTTTGGCTCAGATAGACGAACTGACCTGTAACACTCAGGCGAAACCTGGGAGCTCTGGTAAGCAATCGACTTCCCCTTGGAGGATTTCGGTGGGATCGAGGAATACCGCTTCCCCTCAGTCAGACAAGAGTATCGCCTTGTCCGAGAAACTCGGATCACCGAAATCCCCCCCGCAGATTCTCGAGTCGTCACCTCTGTCGGATTTACCGATGTTCGATGGCACGCAGCGCTCTTCTGTTCCGAAACGTCCTATCTACCCGGGTGATGACAACGACGTTGTCATAATATCGGATGATGATGAAGAAAACACGAACGGAAGGCGGAAGAGTCAAGATAACCCGTCTATCAATGACTATGGAAAAGCAACGAAGGTTGTCCCCCACAGCCAGAAATATCACGATGTCTTATCGACGTCAACTGACGAAGAAGAGGAGAAGACTGTTACTTATAGCCGGAAACGTCGTGACGTGTTGGCGATGTCGAGCGACGAGAGTCAAAAGACTGTTTCCGAAAGCCGAAAGCATTGTGATGTGGCGATGTCGACCGACGACGAAGACAAGACTGCTGTCAACAGTCGAAAACCTCCGGATGTGTTAGAGTTGTCATCTGACGAGGAAGTAAAGAAGAGTGACTCTGGAACCCGTAAACCTCAGGATCTCTTGTCAATGTCTACCGAGTCTCTTAAATCGCGTAAAAGCCCGTCTCCCGGCAGAAACTCTCCCTATATCAGCCCTGTGTGGAACGGCTTCGATGATATGGCTTGTGATTTTGATATGGGGCAGAATTGGAACGACGGGCCTGAACTAGAAACTCATACCTCGCCCCGCCAAAACGGGGCATTGTCGCCTATTTACAGGCGAGATACATCGCCTGTACGTTTATCTCCTCTTGGGGGAAGACATTTAGATACATCGCCTGTGCGTTTATCTCCTGTGGGGGGAAGACAGCTGGATACATCGCCTGTGCGTTTATCTCCTGTGGGGGGAAGACAGCTGGATACATCGCCTGTACGTTTATCTCCTGTAGGGGGAAGACATCTGGATACATCGCCTGTACGGAGACGGACATCTGTTGGCCACGGTAGAGGTTTTGATGCGTCGCCTGCGCGCAGGGGAAGTCTGGATGCCTCTCCTGTACGTGTTGAAGGTGAAGGTCCAAAACGTAAAGGCGTCTCTTCCCGTGGTATGAAGGTTCACGATATATCGGATTCGGGATCCAGTGACGAAGAATGCGCTCAGGGAAATGTCGCGGTGGACATGCTAGATGACTCCATGAACGCGATTCTGGCCAGTAGTCATCTGGATCCTCTCATCGAGCGTCGGACCCCCAAAAGGAAGCAGAGGAAGGATGAGGGAGACAGAGAATCCGGGTGGGTTACTCCTATGAAGAATTACCGAGGGATGACAACACCTGAGATAAAAGTAAGTCAAGAGTTACACTGACCGTTTGCGAGGTGTGATTTCCCGCCCTTTACTTTTCGTCGCCAAGCTGACAAGGGGAGTGCTACATCTGTCCGCCCCAGATTTTCTTGAAATTTTCAGGACTGCAAGATAGCGGTATGGAAAGATACCCACGCCCCAAACTTGCTGCTGAAATTTACCACATAGCGTCCAATCTTGAACAAAACATTTTTTTTCGATATAATTTTAAACCATTAATCCTTCCTTGTAGAACACCTTAAAATAGCGTCTTAGGCTGAAATTTTGAGGATTTTGCTATATTTCCAGCCGTTTTTAAAATATTGGCAAATTTTCGGGTTTTTACATTTTTTGTTCAATTTTTAACGCAGTTTTTATTGTAGAAAAAATGCATTCTGGCAGCAAGTTTTGGGCTTGATTATCTTTTTATACAATTAACTTTAAGTTCTGAAAGTTTTAAGAAAATCGGAGGCGGCAAGTTAAGGTTCTCCCCTTGTGAGCGTAGAGAGATGCGAAGCACGTAATCTAATCAAGGTTAATATTGCGATGCCAAGTCTGTTACCGCTTACTTCTCCGAGGCAGATACTGTTAAGCAGTGCCTGATGACAAGCGAGGCACATTGCTCGTAACTTTAGTAATCGGCATGACGTCAACAAAATATAAAGTTGACTTGTATGCCCTATGCTCGGGGTCGGCTTAGCGACAGAAAATGAAACACGAGGTGGAAAATGCATCCTCCCAAATCCACAGTGCAATCAAACAATCTTCGCTGATTTTCTTTTTAGGACAATCTCTGTTTGCTATTTTGGTAAACTCGAAGAGACAATGTTCAACCCATAACAGCCTAAAGTATTTGGAGTGAAATTTAGCTTAAGAGAAATTTAAAGGAATTTTTC
>Ga0058701_10002564_pt1 | contig 13866 bp, 4 predicted proteins | sample AgamicOrMae_FD_97039 | JGI IMG/M metagenome (GOLD analysis project Ga0058701, IMG submission 97039) | Agave microbial communities from Guanajuato, Mexico - Or.Ma.e | ecosystem: Host-associated > Plants > Phyllosphere > Phylloplane/Leaf | place: Guanajuato, Mexico | collected 2012-06-04 | reverse complement strand
GAGAGAGAGAGAGAGAGAGAGAGAGAGAGAGAGAGAGAGAGAGAGAGAGAGAGAGAGAGAGAGAGAGAAAGGAAGGTTGCCCACGGGCTCGACGTTTGAAAAGCCGAGTAACAAGAGGGAGGGAGAGAGAGATAGAGAGGGGCAGAGAGAGCCAGGTAGTGAGCTCGGCGGCTGGATGATAGATTGTGAGTGCGCGTGTGCAGGTGGCGCACCGAGTTGCGCTAGAGGAGGAGACTCGAGCGACGGCGGCGGCGGCAGAAGCAGCAGCTACCTGTTGAATTGAGATTTGCTCGCCTGGCTCTTACAAAGTTTGCTGAAGCAGAATGATCGAGAGCAATAGGGCTTAGGGAGGAGGAGAAAAGTTGCTGGAGTCGAGTATCCGTTGGTCTTGCGTCATAGAACTGTGTGGTGTGTGCTGCTTGCCAGGGTGAACGAGCGGCGTCTGAGCTCTGGCTGCCAGCTACTTGTGGACTTGCGGCGCCCCACCCGCAACTCTGTGCCACCAGTGTTCGAGCTAGTCTTGCCAGGCAACCTAGCCAGCCACTGGCTAATACCACTGTGCAAGCCCCGTAGAGCTAGCACGCGAGCAGGGCTAGACAGACGAACAGAGCACCAAGTAGCGGCACCATTTCGTTAGGGTCGCGCAACAAAGTGACAGTTTTCCCTGAGAGGAAAAAGAGGAGGGAAATTCTCCCCTTTTTTTGCCAATCGTCATCAGTCGTGGTTCCAGTGATTCTTAGGCGAAAAATAGCCGGAGTGAGTGCAAATCCGCATTGTGACGCTCTTTGTTAGCGCCTTTTTAAAATAACCAGACAAGAGCGAGCAGTGAGTGGAGAAGGGGGCACAGTTTGGATCGAGTGCTAGCCCCATAGGGAAAGCAGTATGGAAGTGAGCGCCGTGGTCCTTTGAGTGTCAGCGAAAATCGTCACTAGTCACAGAGAGACAGTCTCTCTACAAGGTAACAAAAGTTGCCCCCCTTTTGGCTGGGGTACAAAACCGCTGGGGCCCAGCAAGCGGCAGAGACAGCTATCGGTTTTGCCAGCCAATCAATACAAGAAGAGCGATAAGAGACAAGCGGCCAGCAATGATGGATTGAGGCCCGCGAAGTGAGCGGCAAATCCAATGCGAAGCGGCACGCGAGACCCATAGCTAACGCCACCAAGCTGAGCAACAGGTTGCCAAAAAAAGCCATACCTCCAATTGAGAGGGCTCCCATCCTAGCAGTTAAACACACACCAGCAAGAGACTTCTACGAATTGCACTCGCATCATTGTTTCTCCTCCTCGCCCCCTTCTCATTGCCCCCTATTAGCTAGCTCGATCTAGTTTGTTGCACGGGAAATGGCTCTTGTTTTTGGTCCAGCATTTATCGAGCTCAGAAATCTGGTCCAGGACAGTTAGTGCCAATCATTTGGTATCAAAATAGTTGATAAGCTACCCACTCATAGCAGTAAGGTATTGCACAGGCTTGAGTGACCTCAGATCAATAAGCCATGTCCGGAGAAGCAAGAGATGAGAATATGACAGTTGGCGGCAGCAACGAGGTAGCGCAAGCAACGACAAGTTCCGAATCAAGAAGTGCCAATCAGAAGCGCAACTCGTTCGGCCACCAGCAAGGCCGATGGAGTGGGGGCCGAGTCAGTGGTCAGAGTAGTCTCTCTTCTCAGAACAGTCTGACCGGCTCGAATGGGGCCCGGCACTCGACTTCATCAGGCAGAGTTGCGGGCGGGGGTCGAAATATGCGCCACATGAGGCCCCTAAGACGCCAGAGAAGCTTCGTCGATTCGGAGAAGCAAACAAATAAGTTCAACAGAAGGCAGAATAGTGAGAAGAAATATGACTCTAATTCTAACAAGCAGGAAGAGCAAACAAACAAAAATGATTCAGACGAGCAGCCGGAGGTGGGAGATGAAAATTTGCTGCCCACTTCTAGTGCCAATTATGAGATTATTAGAAACAAAACTCTCCTGTTCTTCCTGGACCATTTATACATGTCCTCATCTGAGGGTAAGAAGGCCAGAAGTCTACACGATCTATCCTGCCTGTTTGGAACCCGCGAGTTTACTAAAGAGATGCGCCAAATAGTTGGCGCCTCAAGAAATGGTTTAAAAAAGTTCCTCCAATCGTTTCCTTCATTGTTCCAAATTGAAGACGATCTAGTTTACTGTACTCATTTCAGAGAAGATTCTGGCCAAAGTTCTCGCGACTACAATAAAGAAGCTGTCGATTATTTCAGACAAAAGTTGTTACAATTTGGCACCAGCATGGTTCCAATCAAAAATCTATTTGGTTATAGATCTCAGGCAAGCCAAGAAGTCCGCCACATTTCCGGCAAAAGTGCCAACGATTTCAAGCGCTTTCTCAAGGCCAACGAAGATGTGTTTGAATTGATGGCGGATGGAGAGCATGTGATGCTCAAGGCAGTTGTTAAAGAGCTCGAGAAGCAGAAGCAAAGAGACAGTCATGATAATGGAAATGAATCAAATTCAAAGTTGTCAACTAGTGAAGCAGAATCTGGCCAACCAGAATCGAAAAATTCCTCTGCGGCAACACCAAGCAAAGTGCAGACCTCGAATTCACTATCTATAGATAAAGATGATGTTGTCGCCATGGACCCTTATCTGAACAAAAGGTTCTCTCTGCTCATTGAAGATTTCCTCAAAAAGATGCAAGCCGATCAGGCCGAAGAGACAGAATTCAGAGTCAAATTGCAATATCTGCACGAGAAAATCAAGCAAGATTGTCAGAATGAGCTTTTCCTCAAAATGGTCAAAACAATAGAGGATTTGAGAGTCTTCCTTAGGATGCATCCCAAATTGTTCAGGAGAATCAAGTGCAAGAAACCCGATTGCGACGAGGAGGAGGAATTTGTGAGCTTGGTTAGTGAAGAGGAACGCCGAGAGATGGAACTCAAATCAAACCTTTCCAGCATCCATGGCGCATCCTTACCTTATCAACCACACCTGGGCCCCCGTCAAAATTCTGCCCTTGATTCTCTAGTTCGAAGGAATGTGCAACCATCAAAACAATCTGAGATTACGAATGGTAGCAGGAATGACAAAGTGGTGCCAACGCCGGAGCTGGCAATGAGAGAGAAAGCAACCCAGCAGGCTGATGGGAATAAGGCCCAATCTCAGCCAGTAGAATTGTCAAAGAATACGAACCAAAAAGCTCACCGAGAGATGGAAACGACCAGTCATCATACTAGTCAACGACAGGCTCAACTGAGGGCGAACGCCCCTCCATTTGTGCCAAGCCAAAATAGAGGTGCCATCACTAAGGAGTCGGAAAGGTGGAATCAACAGGTCAACCATGCGGAGCCAAGACCAGTGCAGAGGAGTCTATCAAATTTGACCCCCAGACGAGGCCATGCGACGAACCAGCACATACCAAATCACTTAAATCAACATTATTTAAACCAAAATCATCCCTCGCCAGTCTCAAGAGGACCACCCTTGATGACAAATCAGCCAATAGATTTAAGGAATGCCATAAAAAACTACATAGCACGCCCATCCAGCGGTCAACACAACAACAATTTCCACTGGAACAGCCCAAGTCATCCTCGGAATCTGGCAAACCAGAGGAACTCCTCCTGTAATAATCCGGTTGATCGACGCTTAGGTGTTGACTACGTTGCCCATGGATCCTCGCACAATCAGCACTACAGTCAGCACACAAACAGTTGCGAAGACCAGCAGGAAGTGGTTGAAACCCACCAACAGCTACAGCCACATTTTAGGAAGCCTCTTGAGCCCGAAGATCTAAGGGCTAGAACTGTGGATATTGTACGAGAGGCATCGAATATCATTACGAAGATCATGAACACTACGGATGCAGTTGCTTTCGATTGCAAGGGTTATAATTTGGGCTTTGATGGGCAGATTACACTGATCCAGTTTGGTTTTTTACAAACAAAATCGAGTGATTTGTTCTCTAAAAGTATCGACACTTTGACTCCCTCGAAAACAGCAAACAATAACAATGAAGAATCTAGTCCTAACGAGCGAAAAGCTGGATCAAGACAAAAACCAGAAGTATGCGTGTTTGATTTGATCACAAACCCAGAATTGGCTTATTGTCTCAAGCCATTATTGGAATCAGACAAGGTGGTTAAGATTGTCCACGATGTTAGAAATAAGAGCAATGCCTTATATGTGCAATTTAAGATAATTCTGAACAATGTTTTCGATACACAAGTAGCCAACTTGGTGATACAACAACAAGATACTGGCAAACCAGCCTATAAATCTCGCTATATCTCAATGAACAAGTTATGCGAAGTTTATGGTGATCAGGAATTGCTCAAGTATCGCTATTTAATCAAGTCCAAGACGAGACACTCCAATAATAGCTCCTCTAATACTTCATCCTCTAATCGATTGAAAGATGTCAATTACTGGCGCACCAGGCCACTAACTACACCAATGATAATTGAATCTACGATGGACGTTTATTGTCTCATTGGTGGTATTTATCAAAATTTAAAGTCAAAACTCAAACCAGAATACGAGCCATTGTTTGATCAGTTGAACGTGGAGGGCGTTCTAGCTAGAATCAAACCGGATGAAATCCGCAGCGCCAAGAAAGGCCGCAAAATCGATCTTGAGGTCATTGATCTTAAAAGAAAATTATATCGGGATGCCAAAGGTCCTATTGTGTTGAGCAATCGTGAAATTAGATTATTAAGACATATCGATCTGACTGATGAGGTAAGGGAAAAAATTCAACAGTGTAAAAAAGTAGCCAAGAAACTCGAGAGACTAGATATGAAAGCACAGCAACAATTAGAGGCCGGTCAATCTCTTGATTGCCAATCTTCGGATCAGATTACCGATGGACATCACATAAACAAAGATCCAAATGATCCTCAGAGTTTAGCCTCATCCTCTTCCGTAGGCGAAATGTCGTTATCTACCACAACAACCACCAGTAACTCAATGAGCAGCAGTACAGCTAGCGAACAACAGCTTGCCGAAGATGAGGAGAGGATCTTATCGAGCTTTATGGATAGCTCCTCGATGTTCGATGAACTGAAGGATAAAATGATTGAATCTTCTAATCTATTAGATTCTATTGAGGATTCACTGAGGACTCCTCTTTGAATCACCAATATTTCCTCACAACTAGTCTGGGTCTAATTGTATATAGATCGAATAAAGGATATATCTTCATTCGTTTCGAATACAAGATGCAGACAGGGTATGGAATTTGATTCAATGTCGGATGATTGAATTTTGACTGACGCCCCTAACACTGAGGAACCCAGTGCGCGGCTAAGGCATCAATCTAAGTGTAGTCAATCCGATGATTCCACTTCTCTATATCCGATAAATGGAGGAAGTGAGCGGCAGGAACCCTTCAGAGATGTCTATACATAATAAAGATGGTCCCGAGATTCCCCTTGTCACGGACCTCTAGTCATGACAAATCTAGTTTTCTAAAGTCAAAATCAAGGCGGCGAGTCATGTTTTTTTCAGCTCTCAGACACTGAATCCTCCATTACGGCCAATATAAAAAATTGGTAGTCGTGCTTCTTCAGCCTTTCGGGCATCCCGAACTACTGGCTGAGACTGTGTTTTTTGAAAGTATCACCTTAACGTCATCAGGTTGGCCTAATCGCCACCCGCTTGGTCCACTCTGAATGGAGAAGCTCTAGCTCTTGTTCCTGTAAACTCTTCTTGAACGAGGTTACTTGAACTCGGCAAAATTGTCGATGAATGAAGTCGGCCCATCTGCTTGAAGAGACCCCCTTACAGACAGTTCGTGGTTACAGACTGCATGGTAGCAATTTCCACCATGTACTCTGTAGAACGAACAGAAAATCATTCCTGGAAAATTTTTTTTACTGTCCTCAATTCAGGTCGCCAAAAATGAGAAGGGTACGAGTGCACTGAGGCACCGGGAGTGAGAAAAAGCTCAAAAATGTTCCGTTTACATCTGTATCCTAAAACCCATGGTCTTTGTTTCCTAAGCGCAGCTGATCTGTGGTAGGCAGGGTAACATGAACTCCAGCGAGAATAAAGAGAAATTGCTTTCGCTATTCCTGAATCGCACGCACTACAAACGCTTCGTTGCGTACTCTGCTTTCAAGCTCTTCCGAAGCCATACCTCCAAAAAACTTTCTCCAGTTTACAAATTCAGACTTGCTTCAAGGCTCCTGATCACGCTTTGTAGGGATAACAATCGTAATTTGACAACGGAATCTCTATCGTAGCTCAGAGAATAATGTGAATCTGTATTGTAAGATAAGCAATCGCTGTACTTAACTTGTCTTTGAACATATCTCCGACAAACATATGATCCACCAACCTCTCATGCACTTCGAGGAAACAGTCAACATCAAACATCTAACGGCAACAAAATTGTTTTATTTAGTAGGATTGTCCTTTTACTCAAAACTATCATTGGATGCTATTTTTACCGTGGTTCAATTTTTAATCTAGTGCTACGAAACAAACCATAAGCATAACAACACCGACTAATGGATATTAGCACCATCAAGGATGAACCCACAACTAAGTCCACAAACAGTAGGGGGCCACAACTAGTTGGTCTCAATAGACGAATTAATGACGAGCTCCTATCGCAAGATAGGGTGCAGTCATTGGAGGGTAGATCCAATAACTTCTTACAGCACATTAACTTACTATCATCTGGGGATACGCTAGGTGTTCGTAATGGAGCCTCCAGTTCAACTCAGAGGCAGATACGGATGGGATTTGATTCCATAAATACTCCCCCCACCAGTCTTACAAACCTGGCTCAGCTTAGTGGTATCACTGTCTTGCCAGTCGACCGAAGAGATCGACAGGCCTCTACTAACTCTGTTAGAGATGATCATTCAAGTACCAGACAGCGGTCGCGAGCGGTTAGAACCACCAACAAGACTCCCTTAGTTATGAACATACCAAATTTGGGACAGCAATATAATAGTCATGCATCAAAGTCTAGGGCTGAAGGTAGAGATAGAGAGCTTTCCGACAATAGCGGGGCAAATTTGCCATCGATCAAGGATCAGCAACCAGTTTACAATCTAACTTCAATATCCTCTATCGATTCAATCAACCAAGCATACTCGGCAGCTAGTGTTTCGAACGACGTCACTGGCAGACTCTCGACTGCAAGTCATCCGAAAGGCAATAGGAGCTCAAAGAAGTCAAAGAATCAAGACCTAAAGCAGACAACCACGAATAGGTCCCAATTAGAACGCTTGCAATCTCGGAACAAATCGGATCGGACACCGCTAATATTGAACGACAACGTTCAGCTAATACCCTTACCCAATTCTTATCAGTGCCCAAACTACACTTCGTTAGAATCCGGTACCAGTAGCTTTGAAGATCAGCTCGATGGTTTATTTGATGACGGGGCAGACCGTGGATTCAACGGTTCGAGTTTAGCTGAGGGAATGAATCTGACAAACGATAGTATAATGCAACTTATGGCTGTTTTTAGCAATCCGGCGTTGACAATTACTCCTGTAACAGGGCCCCCGCCGCCGATGTCCTCAAACTACGACGACAGCATCGCTTCAGCGGGATGCGATACGGGTGCTGTAGTTCTACCCATCAACAAAGTCGAATCTCTATCGCAAACATATGAAGTTGATAACTGGCTGAGTAACTCACAATCGACACATGAATTAGCTTCCGATCGGATGCCGAAATCCGCAGCTAATCTTCAGAGGATATATACCGGTTCTTCAAGGGAAACAAGTGACATAGTGATTTGCGGCCGTTCAGAATCTGATTCATTCGTCTCTAAGCCAGTTGAAGATTCAGATTCTCCATTGAATGGCCACTCTTCAAGCATGGAAATATATGATAGTCATTCTGGTCTAGATGCAGTTCGAATTGACGAAGATTGTGAGTTCAACAGTTACCATGGAATTTCACGCTCTATCAGAGGTTTACTGGCCGAACAACAAGATGATACGGAGAAACTTCCCACTGTTTCTGTCCAACTGTTAAGACAACTCGCCAATCAATCTAAACTCGAGCTCGAAAAACCGACTAATTCCTCCCCCGAGGTTCAAGTCTCTGATTTGATGACGAAAAGCGACACTTCAAAGGCTCTAGTACCGAAGTTCCAAGACTTTGATGTTTCGGCCAAAGTTCAAACTCATGATGAGATAGTATATATTGACGAACGCAGCTTGCCCAAGTCATCACCTAAGTTACCGATGAGAACAACCAAAGATCGTCTTTACATATCAACTGTGCGGCGAACCAGAAGCGTCAACACTCGCCGTATAATCCCCGATAATGTCACAATAGAGAGGTTAAATCTTAGAAGCGATCATTATTTGAGCGACAAGCATCAGATGATCGAGAGTATGAGGCCGACCAAGAGGTTGAAATTGGACTTTGATCATTCCTCTAGTGTCTGGAAAGGCGAAGACTCACTCGAAAATTTCAAGGGTTCAAAGATCGATGCAAATATACATCAGAGGAAGCGCCTAGAGTTTGAGCTTGCTCACGAGAGAGACTTGAACAACGGCAAAGAGCTAGATTTTGATTATCTCGGTTATCTGAACTTCCACGATTATGATGAGACACCAAAAGCTCTGAACAAGATGGAACCCGTGGCAATACAATTGCCAGCTGAGGAAGAAATTACGAAAGGGAAGAGGAAGTTCATGGAGGGCCTCGGATTATTAACTCGATATGAGAAAAATAAGATCTCAACTGAGTTGTGCGAAAAGAGGATGACACTGCATTCAGAACTGGCATTTGAACAATTATACCCTATCCCACAGGATATCAAAAGATTCGTCGACATGGTCTTGAAGACAGGCGGAACGAACATAGAGCTCAGAACCGAAACGGACATCAAGCGCAATGATTTGCCCTTGTTGGAAGGCTTGAATCGTAACACGAGTAGGCTGAAAATGAGTTATATGAGTGGATTGGGGTTGGATAAGCGATCCAAGAGAACTGCGCTTTACAAAGTTGGAAGAAGTTCCGATAGTTCATCAGCCCAAGCATCGAAGACAGGTCATCTTGCAACACAAGGCACAAAGCAAAACAAGCAGCAGCATAATCAGCAGCAAAATCATTCTAACGATCTCAGCAATAGAGCAAAACCGACGAACAACAATCCGAGGCAGAACACCAGGCAATTAGAACAGTTCGATAAGCAAGATACCGAGACCGAAGTTGTCCCATTACTCTTCGGATTTGATCATGTGTCTAGAGCACCACTCTCTACAATCGCAATAAGCTGTCGTGACGCGATGAACAAGCCGAGCAAGCAGGACTACATGAAATCTCTCGGTTTGATATCGTCTTAGTTCTAGACTTGAATCTCCTAGAATGGATTGCTCAAAACGCTGGATGACGCGGTATTGTACTGATCTAATACGATCACAACCCTGTGACATCCGATAGAGGAATGCCTAGTACTCCGTAGGGGGTTGTTTAGCGGACCGTCGCAACAATTTTGCTTCATCGATTGGACAAAGTTCTCGATTTGATAAATCCGAAACATTCCTAAGATTCACCACGAAACGCAAGGGAATTCAATCCTGAGTTTCTCACAAATCTAGTCTGATGACATTTGTAAATATCAATAAAGGGTACGAGTTCCGTTCACCAACGTGAGGTGGCGAGTCATGTTCTTCCCAGGGGGCAGGTCTTGCCCTTGCAACAGGAACGAAATTCACAAATGAGTCACATTCTGTCACCAATACTTGATACAGCATCATAAATAGACAAACAATCGCCAAACACAGCCTCAACGGCACCCAGACACCTCATGTCGAGTGGTCATTGGAGAAGCCAATTTGTGTTTCAGACCAATGCTGACCAGTGCAATGACTAGTGAGCACTTTTGAGGGTACTAGCCTCATAGCGAGGTGTTCAGCTTGCTCCTGGAATGCATTTGATACGGACTGCAGGGTCATCTAGCCACAACAAGCAGCCGCCTTGCCGCAAAGTGGAGCACTGTAAGATGCTCCAATTCGTGCAACGAACGTCCAACGCACGACACCCAGCCTCATCAGAGCTACCATATAGCTCTGTAGGTAAGGGCATTGATCTGGGGCTCTTTGACGTACTGCTTCGATATCTTCCGCTCGCACTATCGGCTAGCCGATCATATCGACTAAATGTCTGATTGAAGAGATTTTGCGAGCTATGGGATTTTTTCCATCGAATCATCTAATTGGAATCGGTTGCGCGCATCTGGTTCGCAAATGATCAATCCTTTGTTGTCGCTGGTATGCAGAGGTTTAAATTAAGATGAGTATAGGGAGATGATGAAGATAGCGCTAGGCGGATCATGATCGGCGGGCGGCACAACCTGCGCTCCGGAAGCTAGGCGAGGAGCGGAAGGTCGACAACCAAGTCGGGGAGTATTCACGTATCCACGTCCAAAGTTATTGCCGATAGATTGCTGTCCAAAACCATGTGTTCGCCGATATAACTCAGGATTGCAAACCTTTCGCATTGAGCATTGGGCATTGGCCGCAGGTGGACCGTTTTCGTCAGGACGAGCACGTAATTTAACACCCGGCATGTTCAGTCAGTTATGAAAAATATTTTGAGGCTCCGTCTAACTAGCGAATCTGCACCATGACTGAATCTGGGGATCTAGACTCAATTTGTATGCAAGTTTTCTGACGACACTATGAAACAGTTGTTGATCTTTAGTCTCTCGTTGCTAACTAGCGGTGTACTGCAACTGGTTGTAACACTGCCAACTAGGCAACTCAATCACAATACATCAACTACAGCAAGACCGAAATCAAGAGTTGATGATGGAAAGCGAGTTGACCTTAGAAGTCGGTCCGATTCGGAGCCGTGGAAAGTGAAAGCTCCAATCCGAGCTCCGTTCCTTGAACTTGTGAGCGGAGGAGCAGCGGATGCTCAAGTGTACGAGGGCGAGAAGGATAGAATTAGGTTCGCTTCACTCATACTAGGAATCGCAAGCTATTCAGCTCCGGCGACCGTCGGGATTCTCCAAGCTGTAGGTCTTGGTGTAGCAGCAGAGGCAGGGAAACACATATACCATGGAGTAACGGGTCTAATCAGTCGTGCGTTCGGGGGAGGGCAAGCCACCACCAGCTCACCCCAGATAGTTCAACCCCCTGTTATTATGTTCGCTCCAAATCTACAAATGGTACCCAATGCACAAAACTGTTCAAATCTCGTGACTTCACCCGTCATGGCTGTGAAACCCATGACTCCGAATGATGATGCAGAATACTTGGCTCGTATAATAGCGGAGAGGATGCCACACGATAAGAAACGAAGGCTAATGATGAAGACTAGGAATAGGCTGTTGATGAGGATGATGCTGACAGCGATGATGGACTCTGAAGATGACTGTTTGTTCGGTTGCGACGATATCGGAACCGAACGAGCATACGGGCTCCTTTATCGCACTCTAGCGAAGAGGTCAGTGGTCTCAGTGTCCGCTCATCCGCTTCCTGCCCGGAGCCCAAAGTCTTCTATAGGGCATGTTCCTTCCAAGTTGCTCATTGGATCGCCCTTGGATATCAAAGACCAGGCTTCATTTGCCACATCAGGTTCGGTGAAATCTTCTGCATTTGTTACGCCCACTGTCATCAAAGGAGGCTGAAGAATGAACTTTAACCATTTAGATCCTCAGTAACTAGCGCACAACAAGACCAATAGAGAAATAAACTAACAACCAGAGGGAGTTTTGGCGCGAGTGGAAGCAAAAGTTGAGATTTTCTTGATTCAAAGGCCAAGTTGAAGATTTCAAATTAAATGAATCTGTTCAGCAGGTTACTCAATCGGTCGCACATTTCTAGTTGTGGCTCGTCATTTGAAACCATAAACCAATAGACTCATGGTCTGACTTCCAAAAGGCTGATCGATGAGCTATGCCACCAATTAACACAGTCTTGCCAAAAAAGTAAATGAGAATGCAGAGAAATTTACCCCGAACTTTGACACGATAGATGAGGGCTGATAGATACTCGAAATCATACCTTTGGTGTGGGGCTTATTGCTCGCCTCGGCTGCTATGAGGTACCTGCTCAGTTCCTGGGCTATAGCATTGTTTGCGCTGAGTTTGGCGCAAAGTGTAACATGCAAGCCGAGAAATAGCGTTCAACAATCGTCAACAGTTCGGCTCCCTCCCGAGAACACAACCAATAAACCCGAAGACATTGTTCGTCTTGAAGGGTCTCAGAATGGTGCCAACAAATCACAAACCAACCCTCCCAAAGATGCATCTAGGCAGGAGAATAAGATTGAGACACAGAAATCAAAGAGTCATGAATGGCAAATATCCCTGTTAGGTCCCCCTAAGGTCGTTACGACCAAGGATGACAGTGATCTAGAGGATAGTCGTTTCTTGGGTCTTGTAACATTAAACGCCATAAGTTTGGCGCCCACTCTTCTGAGTTTACTTACTCAGAGAAATCACGAAACTCCCAAAGAAACTTCGACAACTAAACAAACAGCGCCATTCCAACAACCCATATTGATGGTCCGTCAGACGAATTCACCAGCTTGTTTGCCCCCTTATTTTGGCACGTATAACCTGCCACTCCCACCAGGAAATCAACTTCAGAATCAAGTGCCAAATCAGACAACACGTCAGCCAGTGAACAAACCAGAATGGCAGCCACCAACATACAAAATGCCCGATGGGAAATCGTATACGCCAGTTTACGGGTCATATAAGCTTGTTGAATCAGCTTTGAACCCTGATAAGTTTCACACCGACAGTCAACAATCAGAAGTGAACCCATCGCAAGCACTTGGCTCTCGAGCTCCTTCTTGGTTAGATCTTATGAGAATGGTTGTCTTGCGTCAGAGGTCTATCGAAGAAATGGACGATGAGGATTATGATGAAGATTCTGACCCTGGCAAGACGCTCGAGTAGAAAGAGGAGGCGATAATCTATTCAAGGTCAAACTGGCGGTTTTTTGGAATCATCTCCCACCGAAATTGATCCCAATGGGGTGCGAGATGAGTCGTAAGACGAGTGGGAAGGATGAGAAATCAGGTGGTCTAGTGTTTTTAAGACAGTGTCCGCAACGACCTCAGGGAGCACCAAACTAGCACCAAATCTTCCGCCTCAATTCAACATCATTCAGGTGGGATGGTGCAATCGAAAGGAGTAAAATAAAAGTTAATATCGTTGTTATGTCATGGCATGGAGCAAATCGAATCGACATCATCGACACGTGACTCATCCTGAAACAGTTGCCGTGAAGTCAGGTTGCTACCGAGGCCACCCGATCTCACTCCTTATCCTCAACTGTATCTCACTGAAGCGCGCAAGTGTCTGCTAGAATGCGGTGGAAATGGTCGCAGAGAATTCGCGCTACCTTGCTTGTTCTTGATCTGAGCCTGCATAGTTTGCAAATCAATCACAGTCGAGGGTATGAAAATAATATATAATATCAAAGATTGTTCTCATTGACAAGTGATATGCACTGTGAAACCGATGTGATTAGCACGGTAACCCAATGACAGGTGTGTAACGTTTCTCGCCATCAAGAAAGGGTTATCAGTTCAGGATAACCATAAGACCATATTGAATTCATTTATGTCTCTCTAGCCACCTAGGCAAAGTCCGATCGGTCCTGAGGGCAGGTTTAACCGCTCATCAGAACGGTCGCGAGTATAATCCTATCAAGTTGATTAGCGGCAGGTTGTTAAAGCCGCTGGAAGATTTGTCTAATCCCCTGAGTGGTGTCATAATTGATTGTCTGATTACATGATTTTTGACTTGGAGGGAACTCGCGCAAAAAGTGGCGGGAAATGAGGCCTTGGTTGAGAAAACTTTAGAGGCAATCATTTCGAGTTTGGATTATTTCTCTTGCAAATATTGGAACATGCTCACAGATACTGAGTACCCCTTCAACGAGTTGGCTCTGTTC
>Ga0058701_10002563_pt1 | contig 13867 bp, 9 predicted proteins | sample AgamicOrMae_FD_97039 | JGI IMG/M metagenome (GOLD analysis project Ga0058701, IMG submission 97039) | Agave microbial communities from Guanajuato, Mexico - Or.Ma.e | ecosystem: Host-associated > Plants > Phyllosphere > Phylloplane/Leaf | place: Guanajuato, Mexico | collected 2012-06-04 | reverse complement strand
GAGCGGGCCCGTGCATGCTATGAAGGGTCAAATTTGTGTCTCTTCTGAGGTTTCTAGGCCCATAACAAGGATTGCAGCCTACTCCTGGCATGCATTGGATAAGGACTACAGGATCATCTGGCCGCGATAACCAGCATCCTTGCAACATAGAGGGGCACTGTAAGAGGCTCCGATTCGTGCAACAAGCGTCCAATGCACGACACCCGCCCTCATCAGGGCTATTATATAGCAGCCGTCTCGCCGCGCCGCCTCTTCATCTGTTGCCTATGTGATGCCGCACCAAGCTCGGCATCACATGGCGCCCGCATCGTGCGCCGCGGTGGCGCCGTGGGAGGCGTCTTCAGCGCCAGTCTTGGCGCTGAAGACGCGATCGGCTCGGCCGGTATAAAAGGCTAGTGATATCCAAAATAAAGCAGAGCGTGTTCGTATGTTCTCGTAGCAAAGAGTTAAAAAGTTTTCCTACCACCAGAAATCCTCTGCTCAACTGTCCAACTACCCAACTTCCTGCCACGCTGCCCCCTCCGGCACCACACCTACCTCACAATCGGCTAAGCTCTGTCTCGTGCCCGTCTCTAAGCTCAGAATGAGTTAGTCGACATCCATCAATGATTGTCCCAACATTTTGGCGGAGCGGCTCTTTTTCTTCAGCATATGATCGGAACTCTCAGGATGTGAAGGACTTGCCAGACGCTTAAGTTTGGAAATTGATGGTGCAAATTTCATATCAGAAAATGGAGACGTTCTCTCTGGGATTGCCTTCCGGTTACCAGCCACAGCAAGGCATTCCAAGGACTATTTCGCTATCAGGTTGGGACCAAACGAGTCGTCTCAGTTTGTGATAAGCTCACACAAGGGTAAAGCACAGAAAGAGATGATATCACTAAAAATAGAGTATATTCTTGGCTGATTATGGTGCAATATTTATTGGAAAAACATTTTTTTTTTCTCATAGGTTCGGCACTCTAAAATCAACCTTTCCTGACTTGAGGATTGTCTTGGGTATCTGACGACAGATATCTGAGATTTAAATGGCTGAGCTCTCGTGGATGCTTTGTCCATAAACTTTCCACAAATTGAGAATTTCCATGCGAACACATACTTTCTTGCGAGGACTCTCTTGTGGAGCTATCTGGTGCAGACTTTCATGGTGGAACCAGTCCGATTGGTATTGGAATGGAATCTGTCATTTGTCTCCTTGCAAATGAGGCAGCCTACTTGGTGGCTAGGGAGAAATGATCATAGAGGTAGAACGTCGTCATTTTCTCCGGCTCGTGAAGGGGTCTGGTGTAACACCGAATGGTCTGTTCCGCTGATTCAACTTCTCCAGACACAGACCCCTGTGCAACTGAGCCTCCACGAGTTTGTTATCAAACATCAGGGCGCCTTCGACTCGGTTGAGTGCCATCGGATAATCTCCCTTCGCGTAATAGAGAACACTCTGCTGGTAATATGCTTTGGCTAGGTCCAAAGCTATGGACTCGCGATCCCAACATTCATTAGTTAGCGCCCTTCCCAGATCTGCTATTGCTTGGTCATAATTTTTCAGATGGAGTGCCCACTTGCCTCTCACCGCTAGAGCGTCGCCACTTGTATCATTCAGCTGGATCAGTCGCTCTATGGCATCAGTGATGGTGCTACCGTCGCCAGTATTTCCTCCAGAAATCAAGTTGTAAACACGCTTTGCCTCTACTCTTAGATAGGAATCGCGTTGTACTTCAATCAAGCTCTCGAGCTTGTCCTCAGCCGATCGGATATAGCTACTTTGACCACACAGTAGACTATCTCTACCAACATCCTTTATGTTAAGTTCTTTAATCAATTGCCTGCTAGAGGCTGGGTCATGAAAGCGAGGCTTCGAGAATAACAACTTCGCATAGCTGCCACCCTTGACCTCATCGCACTTCACTGGCTCGCCTCCTTGCTTAGTGGATGCAGACTGTTTTCGATTATCATAGGCTCTCACCACAAGCTCCATCTCTGCTTTAGTTATCGTTGCAAGTGGTTCCTGGTTGTTCGAGTCTGGAGGTGTCTGGCTCGGACCTTGATCTGAGGTGCTGGGTTCTGAGCAAGGAACGAATTTATCAATATCTACCAATGCCTGTCTCATCCTATTGAGGAACCTATTCCTTAGACGTGATCTTTCTTCATCATCATGATTGGAACTCATATTGGATGAATATGCAAAGAATTTGTTGGAAGCTTGAAGACGTAAATTGATAATGCAAAATTCATAACCGAAAAGCCAGACATTTCCATTAGGATTGACGCGGCTAGATGCGTGCAATCGAATCCAAAGGTGATCCGGGCGAAGAGATCGCATCGCTCACAGGCCCCCTTCGAAGGCACACAAAAATTGGAGCCAAGTGTTGCATCAATTATTGCATCCTTGTGGGTCAAGAGGGGGAGTTTGCCAGAGCGCTCCAGGATGCTGGCTGGCAACTCGAAGACTTAGTTGTCTGGTCAAGAAGTAAAGGATATTAAGCTGGGGATGTTTGCTCCAATCTCTCGCACAAATTCGGTGCAACTTCTTGTCATAACATTGTGCTAAATCTCTTATTGTCCGCGCAATCTATTCATCTGTTCTGGTTCAACAAGTCGTCAAGACTTGTTGAACTATCTCTCTCTGCCGAATAGAGTCCCACTCAGCATTATCGCCCTTCGATTCTCTCTTTCTGGGAGATTGATTTTGGGCCTGTGCCCACCAAACGCCCTCGCCCTTGCCTAAAACTAAGTCCTAAGTTTATTCGAATATATGATGGTCGAAACACTATCGGGTTCACAGTAGAAACTGTAGTAGGTATTCTTCAGTAGACTCGTGTCTTTCTTATCGCCAGTGATCTTAATCATGGCTTGGACAGGGTAGGGGTTGTTGTTGACCACTACTGTAGCCAATCTCTCATCTCCCGGAAGCGCGAAAGTGACAATCTCGAAATGATTATCGAAAAGGTCGTTATAGACCTTCGTTTGTAGCTTGATCGAGTCAGGTGGGATGTAGCGTGAGAATTGCCCTAGGACGTAGAACATTGGACTTTTGTGGTACATGTCGTGCTCTTTATCTACAATAATGGCCGCATCTAGACGACCGCCGAGCCATCCCGGACCTCCTTCATTGTCTAGCACCAGGTTCCAATCGACCCAACCAGATGCGCTTGATTTGAGACTACGAACGATGTCCAGAGCATAGTGCATCCCACGATTCCAATCGCCCACCAATGCCTTCTCCATAAAGGGTAGATGTCCGGAGCATAGCTCTGTGGGAAGCACGAAGAAACTATTATTCTTGGCCGCATGGTACTTATCATAGACTTCCTCAAGCTGGTGGTAGGCTTCGTCAGCGTAACTATGTGTTGCTACTCCATCTATATACTCGAAAGCCCTTTGATTTTCCAAGATTGGGGCAGTATAACTGGCCAAATAGCGCCTATTATCGTCGTGTGCGATTAGTTTAACATCTTTCAATTCTGGATTAAGCCTCTTGATTTTCGGACCCAGATACTTGACAACATAATTTGCGTAATCTGTCGACGGAAATATCATTGTGTTGAAATTCAGAAATGGTTGCACTGCGAATAACGGCTCATTCATTACGGTCAAGCCCCAAAACTTTATTCCAACCTGTTGTTGATATGCGAGCAAGAATTTCACTTTAAGCTCCGCAAGCGCATTGAAGTATAGCTCCTCCTTCGGGGGAGAAGCTGTTATGCGGTCGCTGATTGACCCTTTCAATTGACCCTTGTTGAAGTGACCATTAGTTTTCATCCATATTGGAGGGCTCCACATTGAGGCGAACACTTTCAAACTATCATTAGTTGCCCACTGACTGCCATACTCGCCCTTAATAAATCTGAGCAGTGGGATCTTGTAGAGAATATCTTCTTCGCGTAATTTGAACTTTTCTAATTTGAGATCGTCATTAGGTGAGTCGTCGTTGGTGTAGAATCTGGATGAAAAATCACTACCACCTATGGTCAAACGGATCATGTTGAATCGGAGACCTTCTGAACCAAAATAATCATCCAAAAGTCGCCTCGTGCCGTTTGTAGTGAGTGATAAAATATTTTGGGCACTGCTATCCGTAAGTGCACCACCCCAGCCGATGATGCGTTGCTGTTTGAGATTAGTTTGTACCACCAATCGGGTAGAAAATTTACACGGATCTTGGCTATTCAATTTGGGTTTGCATTCGATCTTCTTCAACAAAATTTGTTTCCTCTGAAGCCGGAGGCCCTTCTTTGATGTAGTTATCATTGTGGCTACTTGGTGTTCATTGGCAACCACCAATGAATCATCTTCTCCAGGTGAAGCTGGACTTGGTATAGCCTTGAAATTTTCTATTCGACGCTCGATTGGCGAGCAATTGAACCATCTGTGTGAATGGCACTTATCACTTTGGGTTGAGCCATAGGAACGCAAATTGCAGGTTGGGTATAGATCCAGCAATATGCGCACCGATTCTTGTGCTTCTCCCTGCCCACCGCTTGTGTAGACTTTAAACTTGACGGTAACGTTGGAGGATGAGATCTTCCCTTGTTTGTATTCGACGTTGATTACATCTTGGTTTAAGCGGCCACTGTTTAGTAGAAGATACATGAATATACAAATGGCCACCGCTTCAACAAGACAAATTGCAAGCGAGTAGTTCCGCAAGGAGATGAACTTACATCTTCTTCTTTCGTCATTATTAGGCTCAATATCTAATGATTCCATTTCCGAATCGGTCTGATTCAAGGGAGGGAGGTAGAATGAAGTCTTTTTCGGTTCGATATTCTTTATTTTTTGAGGTGTCAATGGAAAATCAAGACTGGATCGGAGGGAGAAATTTATCTTCGTCTCCAGATCGTGAAGATCAAAAAGATCATGGAGAAACTTTCTAAGGGGAAAAAATGCACATAGTGGATGCTAGAGCATCAAATGAACACTACCAAGCTAGACAATGTAACTCATTGATAGATAAACATCCTCTGCCGTGTTGCAATACTCGACAAATTAGCACATGTTGAAGCGACAAAGTTATTAGTCGTTTAAGCAGGACTAAGCCTCCACTGGAAGGATGCCTCAAAGGCAAGACCGCCTGCACTATGTGATCGAACATCATACGGCAATAATAGCTACCCGATGCGGATTATGATTATTTTCGATACACACAACTATCCTGCAGATGAGACAGACAGAAACTAGCAGATCTATCTCACCCAGCGAGATCAAGTTCTACTACCCGTCAGCGCAACGATTTTGTTGAGACTCTTCAAGCGGGTAACTGACTGAGAAAAGTGCTCCCCGATAAGATACTTTTGAAGAATAGGTCTCGTCAATAAGCTTGCCCGAATGAGGTTTAAAATTTAAACATTTTCGAAAATATATCAACTCAAAGCCTAAGGTAACTCAAATTACCTCTGGCTTTAGCATTATGGCCAATCTTTTGGCTGATGGTCTGTTTCATAGAAAATCTAACGACTAAGATCTCGGTAGATTCTACCATGGGTTGTTGTCGGATATTGATCAATCTCGCCGGCATGAGGCTGGCAATTCATATACGGCGAGCAGAGCGACTGGAGACAGAGCTTTGTTTGAAAACTTGTTGTCGGGAACTATTTGATTCCGCTCATCCACCCTATGTTGCATCACACTCGTTGGCTCATACAGAATAAACAGGTGGGGATGGATCAGTTTAGTTTTAGCTACGAAGTTTAGAAACAATGAGAGACTTGATTTATTTTACGTGAATACGCTCAGGTCTAGTTATTTTTGCCTTGGTCATCCTTGCCTTGGTCATCTTTGCCTGAGACGACATCACATAACCATTTGAAGGCCTCTCTGATACCGTGGGCGACGCGCTTAATATGATGGTCATCATTTTCAGAGTCGTGCTCAAAGCTGAAGACTATGTGATCGGGATTCACGTCATCGCCGAACATTTCTTTGAATTTCTCATCGCCCAACTCGCGCAACTTCTTTTGAACCGCCTCCTGGTCCTCAGGGTCCACTCCGAAGAACAATCGCTTGTTGGGCGTTTCCGATGAACTACCAAGCTGTGTGACAGTGATCTTCGATCCGGATCTCAAGTTGCGCTTTGAGAGTGTCTCTTCATCATTCGTCAATTGCTCCTTGCCATTATCGGTGACTACAGTCAAAAGCTGACGATCGACTGCGATACTACTGTCGCGCAACGAAATCATCCGCTTGAGATCTGAAACTTTGTCAGAGGGCTCAACAGTTATCTCGAAGGTCTTCTCACCTGATTGGACTGTCAGCACAAAAGGTTGGCTTCTCTCCACCTGCTCTTCGTCGACGAGTAACGGCGACGCAAGACTCGGACTGACGAGGCACACGGCGAGTAGAACGATTTGTACGAGCAACATTTTTCTATCTTCAAGTTTTTCTGCTATTGAAAGTGTTTCGATATTATCAGTTTTGGATTTTGGACGCCCACTTCTCAATCAGAAATAATCTTATATAGAGAAACTTATCTGGATATCACTTTGAATGATGGCCCACGCAAAGTTCGCAGCATGCAATATATCCATCGAACGATTGTGCAGTTTCTAACCGGGTACGCCCTCCTCATAATGTTTTCGTATCATTTCGTTTATCAGGAGAGTTTTAGGCCTTAGACCGACTAGGACAGTGATCGCCAAAAATTCTGATCGTTACTTAGGCGCCTAGTGTAGTTTTGATACCAATCTTGTATCGTGCTCAGGGGAACAAATTGAGCATTACTGGAAAATGGACCAATGGTCGGCAATATCCTTGCAGAACCATCCCCTGTCACAACCAAATCTTGCGCAGATCTACTAAAAGAAGAGCAGTAATTAAACAAATTGCTGACTGTTTTGTTGATGAACTCTTCAAAGGTGCTCGCTTTGGACGCGATTGTTTCGGTCTGTGGCACCATTTGTTTGACGGAATCTAGCGTTTCAATTGATATACCTATCTGGGCGACATGGTGCACCGGTGCTTGAGCGTAGTTGAATGCGAGACCATTAGATGGAGTTAGATTGCCATTGTATTGAGAATCCTTTAGCACCTGTTTGGTGGCGATATTGGACAGCTTGTATATTGCGGACGGCTTCTCGTTGCATATGTATCCTAGATAGTTCCACGTTGGGGCCGTCTCAGGATCTGGCATGGAGAAGAATATGCACGCGGCAGCCTCTACTGGTAAGGGAAGAACACCAGTTAGAAAGACCACCACATGGTTGATTGTGTCGGCATTTGGGATAGTGATAAGAAATTTGTCTTGATCGACTTGTTGAAAATTTGTATCCACCTAGGGTAATGATAGATAGGTTAGTAGGGGCAAAAGCTTGAGTTCGTCGCATCAGCCTATGATTGAAATTCTACTTACCGATCGTCCGGGTATGATTAACCCAAATGTGGACATGTTCGAGTACTTTTAATTGGCGAACGGAGGTTGTGGTCAGTCAAGAGGCCACGGTTGCTGTAAGGAGTGAAAAAAAATTTCTTGATTCTGTCTCTAAGCGGGAGCACGACTGGTGTCCGAAGGAAAATCGCACATCCTGAACACTATTCAACGCGCATAGTGAATTCCACTGCCGACTCTTACACGATCAAGATCCACATTCGTACCCAGCTCGGGCTTGCACGTATCGCCATGCCCAGAGGACGGCTTGTCTGAAAATAAACGTTCTTCGTCAAAGGTGTAAACTTCTACCATATTACCCCAACTTTATTGTTCGATTATTGCAAGGATGTCTACCGATAACAGGTTTGACCTGCCATGGTCAGAATTAGACAAAATCAAGAGGCGGTTAGATATTCGATACCGGCTCAAGGACGAAGGTATAAGAAAGAGATACGACCCCTTTTTACAAATGAAGGGCGTCAAATTTACTGACCCAGCAATAGATAGATATGCTGATCTACGCAAGACAGGACGGCAACCAGGTGCCCCATTCAATCCAAAACTTTTCTATACGCTGATAGCGATGCTGGTCATACCGTACTATACTTTTTACAAAATTGCCGACTGGGAGAGGAAACCATACTTGGAGGGTTGTGCCTCCGGAGATATCAGTTACAAGGAAAGGCCGAATAAGGGTTTGATAGGGCTTGATCCTTATTGAGAATCCTGTTAATTTGTTTAATATTTAGTAAAGATGCGCTCTAGCACTAGAGACTGTAAACGGTGGGATGGAATTATTGCCTTGTTGTATAGCAGTGTCGTTAAAAGATGATATAGAGACAGTCTCGATCCCACTGTTGACGTCCCTTGGCCATCTTCCAAAGAAATCTCTGAGAATTTCCTTCTTTTGTCTTTCCTTTTCGATGTGGAGCACGCAAACTGATAAACAGCTTGCGATTCATATAGACGCCAGGGAAAGAGAGTATCATCGTAGACGTAGGTGTCAACTAGAGATCTACTCATCTTATTATACTCTATTTGGTAAGGATCGTAATCAAGATTAGAGTTGTAGATGTTGAGTGAATTGATGAGGTAAGGGTTGATTGGTCTCACCCCCACGGCGTACCTAAAACGGTTTTCTCGAATTCTATAGGCTGTCTTGGAGCATATCAGCTCAGTTATTATATTCTTAAGGAATTGTTGTAAAGCTAGTTTTACATAGATGGAAACTTGATCGTTGATCGAATCTAGACCCATCTCCCAAACAATCACAAAAATTTTAACGTGCGTCATCAACTTATTTGGTAGACAACGGACTATCGGTACTTCGCCATGCTTATTTGCATCTCCGAAGTTCATCATATCGTGACTTAGCCTATTTCCTTGAAGGTGAACATCGGCTTCCTTAGCGCAATGATGAAACAAGGCCAACCAAAACTGATTGTGTTCGGGCACAAAATTTTGTTGAACTAGTAGTTTCGCACTCCTGTCGAATTCCTCCTTCGAAATGAAACCACGGAACCACCTGCCAAGCAATCGTATGTACAGATTGTAATTTGAGCCCAGTTTTTCCACCAGCCTTTGTTTGGCATCCTCGAGGTCGGAAGACATTTTGAATAGATTGACCCAAAAGCACCGAGAAAGTCTCGCGTGATTTGATTTGTTGCTCTGAGCATCTGCAGAACTGCGTGCAATCACAAGACGCACATGGTCCAATTGAAATTATTTGGTCAAACTACGTCGTTATTCCCATGATTTTATATTCTTCTCACAACAGGCACATATAGAGACGAAACTCGGGTTCCAGTATGGACAGATTACCAATGGATACCGACCCCGAGGCCGAGCACCTAGCTCAGCTACAATTGCAACTTGAGGCCCCTCCATCTGTCAAACCAGACTCTCCGGCGCCAACGCTCCTATCTCAGCAGCAACAAGGTTCGTCGGCGTCTTCATCCTCATTGACACCATCGCAACATGATACAGCAACCGAACAAAGTCAACATTCGCCCTCCCAATATACTTCAAATGCGCAAGTTATAATGACATCTACGACAAGATCGCCAGTTTCATTACAAACGCATTCATCTGCCCCTGTGATCTCATATCAGCCATTTCAATCTATCGGCACTCCTGGACCCCCTCCAATGACCCCTATAACTCCGCATTCAGTGGATGCTGGAATTGAACCAAAGTTACAAAACATTGTTTCAACTGTAAACCTCGGTTGTAAACTGGACCTGAAGCGCATAGCGCTTCAAGCAAGGAATGCAGAATATAACCCGAAAAGATTTGCTGCGGTTATTATGAGGATCAGAGAACCAAGGACGACAGCCTTAATCTTTAGTTCTGGAAAGATGGTCTGTACTGGAGCAAAGAGTGAAGACGAAAGTCGCTTAGCGGCCCGAAAATATGCACGTATAGTACAAAAGTTGGGGTTCGATGCAAAATTCTTAGATTTCAAAATACAGAATATGGTAGGAAGTTGTGATGTCAAATTTCCAATCCGATTGGAGGGACTCGTCCTCACTCATAGTCAGTTCTCAAGTTACGAACCAGAATTATTCCCCGGTCTGATCTACCGTATGGTTAAGCCAAGGATTGTGCTGCTTATATTCGTCTCGGGTAAAGTTGTGCTCACGGGGGCCAAAGTACGTAATGAAATTCTCGAGGCTTTCGAAAACATCTACCCTATACTCAAAGGTTTCAGGAAACAGTAATTAAGATTAAAAAGTCGACGCCACCTCTTAGATTCAATGGCGGCCTTTATTTGAGGCTTTCTTGTTCGGGTTGAGAGATTTTTTTCTCTTAGTCTGCTGAGGGGAGTTGTCTTTGTGATCGCCATCAATTTGTGATACAACCCATAGGGAGCAAGATACATGGGCCCAATTCTCGTCCGGTGTTCGCTTCATGGCGCCATTTTTGTTGGGGCAGAGGATACAACTGGCTTTATCTACACGGCCTAGCTCTCTACAAGGCTGACAGTACCACTCACCTGCCGGAATAGCTTCAATGTCATAACAAGCCTGGTGAACACAGACGTTGCAAGTGTCACAGAATACCATCTCGTTACTATCCTCGCTATATGGACTCCGACACACATCGCAGACGACTCCAGCATTGAACTCTATCCCAATCTTCTTGTTCTTCATATTTTCGGCACACTGACGCTCCAACTCGGTGATAACGTCTTCAATCATAGTCTCAGATACTTTTGGCAGGCAAGTTTTGTTCATTGATTGGCACCAGTTGATGTCTATGAGGTCTAATTCATACCTGAAATACTCGTTTGAACGGCGGGAATACATTATATAGTCTCTAGGTAGACGAAAACACTTTTCAGCCAGCCTAGTATCCGGTGGGGTCATGTTGTTTGCATCTGTATTCTGTCGTAATCTAAAGCTAGCCGATGGAAGCGCATCGGGGTTCACTGGGACCTGCACACCCTTCTCCCATTCCTCCTTCCAGTGGTCATTTATAGAGATGTAATCAGTATCATTGAGCTGCTCCGAATCAGCCATTTTCATGGCAGATATCAAATCCTTCCTGAATAACTCAGCCGGTTTCTTACGGTAACCGAAGTTGTATATTCTCGTGTGGTCCTTCAATCTCAAACTGGAACTCAGCGGATCAGCCGAGCTGAAGGAGGTAGTAGGGGCATTGGCATTGCCTGTGTCGAACCTGGAACGTTTCAACCTCATCTTTATTTTTTAGAGCCTCTTTCGAATTTGAGTTATCTATCAATTTATACTGTTGAAAGATGCATGATGCAGCTCAAATTTGACTACATGTAGGCTGACTTACGTACATGACATTATTACAAACTTCCTCAGCACAATCGCTACTAAAGAACATTGTTGTTGTGCGCATTGACGGTGTGGCAGAAAAGGACTAAAATAAGCGATGGACAGACAAAATTATTGCACGGCTGGTGAAGCCGCTGTTGACTAGCCAGTATATTCTTAATATAATAAATTTTATCATTTCCAAGGTTCGATCTTTGAATTTTATCATCCTCAAAATGAATTTAAACCCAAGCGAGTGCAACATCAAGGTTGTGGCACGTTTTAGGCCACTAAACCCAGCTGAGGAGCGATTGGGCTCGCAAAACATTGTTAGCTTTCCACCAAACACCAGAGATTCTGTCAATATCCGCGGCAAGACTTACCTATTCGACCGTGTTTTTGGACCGAATGCTCAACAAGCCCAAGTTTATGAAGAAGCTGCCAAGCCCATTGTTAAAGATGTTCTCAGTGGTTATAATGGCACGATATTTGCCTATGGGCAGACATCCAGCGGTAAGACTCACACCATGGAAGGTGCAATAGGTGACGAATCAATGGAAGGCATAATCCCTAGGATAGTGAATGATATCTTTCAATATATTTTTACAATGGAAGAAAACATTGAATTTCACATCAAAGTATCCTATTTCGAAATATACATGGATAAGATCAAAGACTTACTGGATATTAGCAAAGATAATCTGACTGTCCACGAAGATAAAAACAGAGTGCCTTTTGTCAAGGGTGCCACGGAACGTTTCGTATGCAACCCAGAAGAGGTTATGTCCCTCATTGAAGAGGGCAAGCAAAATAGGCACATATCCGTAACTAATATGAATGAGCATTCTTCGAGAAGTCATTCAGTGTTCTTAATCAACGTTAAGCAAGAGAACGAAGAAACACAGAAGCAATTAACTGGCAAACTCTATCTTGTTGATCTTGCTGGCTCAGAGAAAGTCAGCAAAACGGGTGCCGAAGGCCAGACTTTGGATGAGGCGAAGAATATCAACAAATCTTTATCGGCTTTGGGTAATGTTATTTCTGCCTTAGCAGATGGGAATAAATCTCATATACCTTATCGTGATAGTAAACTGACACGTATTTTACAAGAATCACTTGGTGGTAATTCGAGAACAACAATAATCATTTGTGGATCACCTGCTTCATTCAATGAGTATGAGACTAAATCAACTCTCGAGTTTGGACGGAGGGCTAAAACAATCAAGAATACTGTTATTGTTAATGAAGTTTTAACAGCTGAAGAGTGGAAGAGGAGATACGAGAAGGAGAAAGACAGGGCTACGAAATTGAGAAATCAGTTAAGTCGTGCTGAAAACGAGCTAAACCGTTGGAGAAATGGAGAATCGGTGCCGAGAGATGAGCAACTCGATCTAAGTGTCCAGAATGTTAGCAATTTGAGCGAATCCGTCCAGGATTTAAATCAAGCACTCCAGGCAACCCAACTAACGGCGAACTCATTTGTCGGCTCGCAGCAGATGACTCAGGAGGAGCGTATGAGAATCGAAGAAATGAGGGCTAGACTTTACGCGCAATTAGATGATAAAGAAGAGGAGATATCTCGGCAGGCGAATCAAATCGAAAGGTTGAAAACTCAGTTGCACGAACAAGAGGAGCTCTTGACAATCACGAAGAAACAGCGCGAGCAGCTTGAAAATGATTGCAAGCTTACGAAGGATGAAGTCAAACGTTTACTAGCTGCACTGGTGGAAGTTGCTCAAAACTTCGACGACAAGGAGGCTCAGCTCAAAGAAAAAATGAATCAAATAGAGCAACTGAATAAGGAGTTATCTTCGAGAAGCAGTAGCATGAGTAACGTTCAAGGCGAATTGGAGCAAATCAAAGAGTCTAACAATGTGCAATTGAGGCGTCTTAGTGAGATGTTGACTAATTTCTTGAAAGAACTCAACGAAATCGCCGAGGTACTCGGCACCTCACCGGCATCAATGAATATAGACACCCTAAGTTCAAATTTCACTGACCCTAACACACCTGTGCAAGAAATAAGCAATCGCCTAGAGGATGAATTTACAGTTGCTAGGTTATATATAAATAAGATGAAATCTGAAGTTAAAACTCTAGTTACCAAATGTAACCAATTGAATAGCTTTAATGAAGAGAATACCAAACGTTTACATACCACGGAAAAAGAGCTAGACGGACTTCGCTTATCACTAACTCAGCACGAAGCGAAGACGGCCACATTGCAGGCATCTATGCGCGAAATCGAGAACAAAAAGAGGGCTCTCGAAGAGTCGGTTGACCAATTGCGCGAAGAGTGTGCCAAGCTTAAGGCACAGGAAGAAATGCATATTATGACGAGTAAAGAACGTGAAAAGGAGAAAGATTCGGCCGAACAGATCAAGACAGCCTTGGAAACCCAGATCGAGAAACACCGGGAAGCGCATCAAAAGCAACTATCTGAGTTGCGTGATGAGATCTCTGCTAAAGAGGCCGCAATAGAACAACTAAAAGATGCAAATCAGAAATTTGTGCTCGCTCAAGAGAAGAATCAAATAGATCTTGACAAGTTGCGCGAGGAGGTGGAACAGAAGACTGCTCAGCTTAATGAGCTAACAATTATGAGCGATCGCAGGGAGCAGGCACACGAAGATCTCAAAGGATTACAAGAAACAGTCACGAGAGAACTTCAAACTCTCAATCGTTTGAGGAAGATGTTCGTCCAGGACATGTTAACCAG
>Ga0058701_10002562_pt1 | contig 13870 bp, 2 predicted proteins | sample AgamicOrMae_FD_97039 | JGI IMG/M metagenome (GOLD analysis project Ga0058701, IMG submission 97039) | Agave microbial communities from Guanajuato, Mexico - Or.Ma.e | ecosystem: Host-associated > Plants > Phyllosphere > Phylloplane/Leaf | place: Guanajuato, Mexico | collected 2012-06-04 | reverse complement strand
GACCCGGAAACCACGGCCAATCGACAGTGGCATGAGTGATGCGTGTGTTACATTGTCAAAACTGCGGGAAAGCGGGTTTGGCAGTGTTCTAAGCTACGACTCCAGGGCGCCCTACTCTCATGGCAGATCAAAGAAAAGTCCGAACTTGTGGTGGTAGGTTAATTCCTCTTTTTTCCTATTTTAGCATAGACCTCAGATTTGTTTTGGATCTACACAGTTGATACACAAATCGCATCTGCAGTGGTTCTGTGACAACTTCATTTTACGTTTAGAGAACGTTCGGGTGATTCTGTTCCTCTAGCGGTGCGGTCTGCCGCGGTTCTCAATGCTAATGTATTTTTGTCCATTTTCGAGTTCAATCTGCTAAAAAAATGAGAGCATGACAGCACCGTTGCTGTTTCTTCTTAATAGAAGTTTCCTGAAAATATTTTGATTTATAAATCATTGGTTGATGAATCATTTACTGCGCAGTTGCGTTTATACCTTAATGTTAGAATTACGATGGAGCGAGATCGGAGCGGAGCGGAGCCCCTGTCGATTGAGGGATAGACAACCTCGAGCGCACGTGTGTCACGCGTGTTGCCTATAGCTGACTCTGGGCTGGGCGCTCACCACTGTTATTTTCTTCTCATCCTTGTTTTTTTTCTTTTGTTTTTTTAATAGTTTATGTACAGTAAATAAGACTGTTGTTGTGAGAAAGGGTCATTAACGCTGATAACATGAAGTGGAGCATATGCAACTCAAATGATAGCTTACCGTACATTCAGAAAAGAACAACGAAAATTAATTTTGGAAAACTAGGAATCTGAATACAGATCTGGTTCAGCTATGTAGCCGCTGTGATCATATCGGAGTTGATGGCGTTATAGCGTTGTTTCATAGTGCGCTTATCTGCTTCCGTTGTATTCCAGTCTCTCACACTTATTGAATTTTTCTCTTAACATTGATGTTGTTTGCACCATAAACGTTTGTATCGGGAATTTTATGTTCGAGTAAACTTCCAGTTGGATTCATTTCATTCCCCTGCCGACGAACTTTTACTTGAAATTTAAAGGCTGTCCAAATGATGTCATTATATTCATTGGAATTCTCTCTCCATTTGTGGTGCGCTTAAAGGAGTCGTCACTTACAAGGGTGGTCACAGCAGTGTTGCTGTCATGAAAAAATGAATTTTATTCATATAAAATCTTACAAAATTGGTTTTCTCTTAATTGCAAACAAGGGAAAATTAACGTTCTTTGTCAATAAACATTATTCTGTTCTCATAAGAGTGGACAGAAACTTTATATACATGATCGCTACCAACGAAGCTCTTACAAGAAACTTATAGCAAAGAAATATCACCATAGCGTCGCCCCCCTTTGGAATGTCGCTTTTCCTACGGTCTGTTTCACAACGGCGATAATGTACTGATCAGATACTAAACAGACATTAATCCGGTTGTAACCGGCACTTCTCTCTTCTGATCACGTATTGATCTGGTCAAATCAGGCGTTGACCAGACATTAATCATTTATTTTAAAATTTCGTTTAGAGGCTGATCAGTCGCATATCAGACAGTTTAAACTTGGTTAGGCCCTTAAGGGATCCCTCCAACGAACTGTTTTGCGTTGTATCCGGAATAGCGAGTTATTCCCAACTGAAAATTGCCTGCTTAACGTAGTGATTCGCAGTATTTTTCTAGTGGTCCAACTGAGACAAGAGGGCCGCTCCTCTCATGACCCAATGGGACGAGGGCTTGTCCGTCGGGATCAAAATGGGAAGAACGAAGTTGGTGGAGTGGCCTGTAGTCGAAAGTACTCCCCTTCTCTCAGACGTGCGGTACAGCGGTGCCTTATATCGGTCTCCCTCGACGATATCTTGTTTGTTAGCTGGCTTAAACCAGATAATCGGCATCATATCGTACAAAACTTTAGGGATTTGTTCCCCGAGTTTGAATGACGAGCTGTCCCACCTCGCACCTTCAATAAACAAGCGACTGCAATACACTCCGTCGTTCGGTCGTGCGGAGACGGATGACTCGTGAAGAACTTGGAAATCGAAGCCAAGGCGGTCTATGGGCACGGTGTATTTTCTAGCGTAATCCTGCATCGCTCCAGTCAGAAAAGCTTGAGTAAAAAAGAATCCAGATAACCAAAAGACCACCGGCTTCCCCTTCGACTCCCAGTCCTGTAATGTTTTTATCCTCTCGACGAAGTCAGTGACGTAAGGCGATAACGGCTTTAGACTTGGATAGGACGCTTTTGCCCAAAGCGTGGGTACTTTAGAGACAAGAAGTGATTCCACAACTGCTTCAAGGGACGTAGACATGACTACTAGGCCCTTGACAGCTTTCTCAAGCTCTACTAACGAGCTGTGTATAACCCGGAGTAGCTTGTTGAACCGGTCCATCTCTTGAACTAGAACCGTATTCATAGATTCCGAATAGGTCACCGGAAATTTTTTCGAGGCTGCTTCAGTATTGAAAGGACTTGGTAGTTTGTTTAAGATATCTCGGATGATTGTGAGCAAGAGTTCTTCTGTTCCTGTGCCCTCGCCTCGAGACGATTTACCCTGTACTGCTATTAAGGAATCCATAAGTAAATCTGTGCTCTTCAAATCTCGTGTTATTCCTGCATTCAAATGCAATCCATAAACCTCTGGCGGGGGCATCGCAGGAAGGGCTTGGATGTGCTTAAGATAAACCTTGTACTCGCCCTTACGAGGAAGCCCGTAAACCGAGCCGCCTGGACAAAAGACATAATTTGGATCATGGACCACCTGTGGATTCACGAAGTTGGCAAGGATCGTCGTTAAAGTGCGCCTGTCCCAGTCGTCGGTCACTCGACCACCGTAGTTACATTCTCCTGTCAAGTAGGCAATCGCCTTGTACGGAATGTCATCGTACTCGTTTAAGAACATCTGAAGTTGACGCACGGAGATTTGGAAGTCCGACTCATTGAACCCGTAGGGGATGTTCCAGCCCACTGGACCGAACTTCCTACGCTCTTGAACAACAGCGTGGAAGAAACTAATTGAGTATAAAAGCTTACCGAACGGCCTGTCTTTGCCTGGACAGCCTTCGAAGAAATCATTATCCTTGACGGGTTCTGAAAGGTACGAACGCATGAGATTCATGCGGAGGCCGGTTGGTGGTTCGTTGGTCATTTTCACTCCGTGTTGGAGGATCGCGACGGGAAAGTCCGCAGATGGGTAGCTCGTAAGCCACAAGCGGAATCCGAGGGCCGTTGTAGAAGGATCGAAATTCTCCCATATTTTCTCCAGAGCGTTCATCCATGACACAGCTACGTGACAGTTCTGAAGGCACACCCAGCCCCCCGACATCTGCGCTTCCTTGATCATTGCAGCTGCGATAGGTCCTTGGCCTTGGCCAAGAGATATGGACTGAAATTTGTCGCCAGTCTGGCCTCGCTTCGTCGCAAAGTGGAGAAGGGCAGCCATCGGGTCGGCTCCTGGAGACAAGATGAAGATGAGAGGGGACAGGCAATTGGAGTCTTCGTAGGACTTGGCTATGTCGAAGGCAGGCGGAGTAATGAATCGCTTATCGAGAGAGTTCTCAACGAAGGAAGATACACAAGTTACGACTTTGTCTGGGCGAATCAGTCGGATAATGATGCATTTCTGGAATTCAGTGACAGTCCGGCCTGATGTCCACGAGGAAGGTAAAGGGGCCTCCTGGGGTTCTGCCAAATCATAAAACCCCCTCCAATCGTTGATATTTCTTGTGAACGAATCTCTAAAGCCCGCAAAGGACGGCACACTATCAACCCGGCAGATCTCGTCCCACGACTTGTCAGTCAGCCAAGGTTTACCAGGATTTGGCATCGGATTGTCCAACCCTACTCCTCCTGTTATAAAAAAGTTGAATTCTGTTCGGGATATTACTTTTTGTCCCATTAAAATACTCGAGCAAAGAATACATGAAAATAGCAGCTTATCCTTTTCAAAGAGTGAACGACAAACGTTGCTATAAAGGTTAAACGTGAACGTGTCCTTTAAAAAGAGTAATCTCCTCTCTAGCTCTTTTGCCTTGTTAGCCGTTTCGATCGAAGAAATGTATAAGTTGATAAACCACGTCAAAGAGTATTGGTACATCGGGTCGATGTTTGGAAGATCGGTGATGCAGTAAAAAAGCTGGGAAGAGTGCGTCGCCACTGGTCTATAACTCCGCCGAAAGGTGTCGATTTTTTCCTGGGTTTCCTTCGCTGCCTCCTGTCGCTTTAATATTTCCGCAGACAAAATTTTCGACGAGTCGAGAACTTGAATGGCTGTCTCATCCTCAAGAATGTTTCCTTTGCTCTGAGAAAGCGTTCGCAGGATGCTCTCCTCAACATCTTGCAGAGCTTTCTGGTTCGACGCGTCTTCAACGATGAGTGTTTGCCGCTTCTCCTCCAAGTCGGGCCTTTCTTTGGCGACAACAATGGCCAAAAGTTGATCTTCCAATCCGTCTGAAGTCAAAGAGAAGTTCACCAAAGTCACTTTATTAAACACCTCGGGAAGGTAATGAGGATTCCTCAATTTGGACGTCATGTAAAATCGGAAATTAACGTTACATTCAACAACGTTGTCTCCTAAACTGATGAACGTTGAGTTGCCTTGTCTGAAAAAGGACTTAGTCAAAATAGGATCGAGTGGGGTCTCGACCTCTTCGTGGACGTTTTCCAGCAAGAGCGGTCTTCCTGTTGAGAGAGCGAGCTCCACAACCTTCATGTAGTCACTATCGCTGAATTTCGTTATTAGGAGGTCATTGTTCTTCTCCATATTCTTTATCCATTTATTAGCCTGTCCCTGAGGATCGACCATGAGGCAATATCGTCGGGAGTTATCAACAATAATGGCGTTTTCGGTGGAGAATGAATCGCGGGGCAAACCAAAAATGTTCCAAGATTGAATTTTGATGTCCGACCCCAACGTTTTTATAAAACTGTACTCCTGTGAGCTTGGTATCTGCAATGCCTTTACGTGCTCATGCCATCGGGTTATACATTCATAGCGGAAGGACATTGTGAAAGTCGTTAGGTAGGCAATGACGGCGCACGAAAGAAGAATATCTCCAGCCAGCGCGTCGTAGCTTCCCTGCAGCCGGCTTGCCTCCTCCATCCAGCGTGTCTGCTCCCCGCCAAGTCCACCAATCAGCTTTTCCGCCCTTACTAACTTGTTTTTACAAAGATCTACTTCGTCTTCGAGAGCTTTCTTGTTATTGTTGGCCTCCGTCAATCGTTCGTTGAGTTTCTCAAGCTGGTCTTCTAATGCCTGGACCTCCTCCCTTTTCTTGTTCAAGACGTCCAAAGTTTTCGCATACTCGTGTTCGGCGATCTCTAGCTTAGCTTTTTTCGGAGCAACTTCTTTAGCCACAACGTCGTACATATCCATAGCTATGATCCATTTACAGATCCCCTCAGCGGCGCTGGACGCTTTGGCTACGATGGGTGGACTGAAGCTTTTATTGGGAAGAATCTCTTTCCGGATTTTTTGCATGACCTCAGGAGGAATGTTATCTTTGTCGTAGTCTCTTAACGCTTGGAGGAAATTGATGTCTGCCATCATTTTTAGACTTGCGGACCAGTAATCATCCTTTTTCTTGCCGGTCACTTTATCGTCCACTCTGTCCGGAGGGATCCCTCTCATGATACAGACAGCTTGCATAACCAGCTTAACTGTATCGGGTGGGTTTTTCATAGACTTGACCAGTGTTATGTCTTGAGGTTTTAGTGTGCGCAAAGCCTGAATAGCCTCTTCCAGAATCGGGATTGCTAGAGCAAGGTCAGCCTCGCATTCAGCTTTCAAAGCCTGGGAAGCTTCGGCTTGTTTGTTAGCGAGTTTTTCGTCCTCTCTGACCAACGCCGTTGCCCGTTCAACTTTCACGGACTCTCTCTCTATAATCGCCACGATCTTGTTGGATTCACTCACTGCAGCTGCCAATTTTGGCTGAAGGTTAATTAATTCCTCTTTCATTTGGCCGACTTGAGAGGCAGCAAACTCGAGCTTCTCTAATCCAACTATGTAGCGCATTTTTGAGGACATAATTTCCTCTTGCTTTTTCAAAATCAGTGCAGCGAAAGACTTAATAAGCTCCAGAAAAGCGGCCGATGTTATGTACGTTCTTCGTCCCGTGGCAACGTAAAATTTATCTGCGTCTGCTTTTGCTGTAAAGTGGAAATATTTGCAAGCCTCGACGCAAGTAGAGCGCACATCTTGTGGGAGGGGGATATCACTGACGTACTTCTGCGCCACCATGGCCAGCGCATCCTCGGGCCACATCTCGTACCACACGATGGTGCAGCAGTTGACCAACGAAGGATAAAGACGCAAGCGTGATCGGAAGGAAGAGCCTATCGGGCTGAAGCTCAACATCATGTGGAGTTTTTGTTTGCATCTATTAATGAAGAAAGCAAAGACTTGCAAGGGGCTTATATCTAGGTTACGATTGCCTCCTTGGGCAGCAAGACGAGCCATTTCTAGTATTTCTTGTCTCTCGTCTACCGCAAAGATGTTGGGCACTTCTCCGGAATTAAGGAGGGAATCGATGTCCTGCAGAAATAGCTCCTCCTTTACTTGCGTTTCCGAAAAGTAGAATACTGTGTCTTTCCCTTTGCCACCGGATTCTCTTAAAATAGTCTTCATATCATCTCGCCAATCCGAGATTCCATACGCCTTGGTCATTTCCGCGGTAAAAAAGGAACTGTTCATGATGGTGGCTGCCAAGCGACTGAGAGATTTGCGCCCGGATCCGCCGATTCCCACCAGAAGACCCGATCCGCCGGGAGTCGCAATTATTCTGCAGATTCGAGCAAGATGCCCAACTGCAAATCTAAAGAGCACAACATCAATTTTATTCTTGTGCGATGAATTGTATTCTTCAAGAACGCTTTGGGCCAACTCTTTGAAGGCTTCCATTCGCGTCTGCTCGTATTTGCGATCATTTTCCAGAGCGTCTTGGTCCATGCAGTTGCAAAATATCAAGTTTTCCAAGGCTTCCTTTGTCACCACTCCAGAGTCGTTCTTCAGGGGCTCGAGGCACGTTTCGAGAGAATCTTTGAAATGGGTCGAGACGCATTGTTTCACGTACTCAAATACCCACGTTTTGTCATTCTCGGCTATCAGCCGGTCGTAAAACACCCGTAGTATCTCATGAACCCACAAAACGGTAAAGGTTTTTCTGCTTTCAGCAGACTCTTTCTTAAGCAGTGCACAGCCTTTTATCACCCTATCGTAGTCGCGTAGGTTGAAAATATAATGTGATTTTGCGGGAGTTGGGCGGAGCTCTGTTGAAATTGCTTTGTACATATCAAGCGTAGCGTGGACGATGGTGACAATGTACTGCATGACGTCTTGAGCAAAGCCATTCCTTCTGTATCCAACTAAGAGAACACTTGTGAATATTTTTATCATGCTATCGTCGGTCAAGGAGCTAATAGAATACAGTTTGAAATGACGCAACGATCTTGCATAGACATCTTGCCTGCTACCACCAGGAGGCCCCATAGCACTTAGTAAGAGGACGTCGTGCAAAAATATTTTGCTGTTGTCCTTGGTGTCGTACCAATGGCCATGGTCGAAGAACTGGCGCAGAAGCTCAAGAGGAGGCTGAGCTCCGTACACTTCTTTCGCCGGTAGGTTGATATCATCGACAAACAAGACACATCTCTTCATTTCTGCTGGGGGTCCATAAATTCCTTTACGCCGTTTCACGAGCTTCGAAATGATGAGCTCCTGAGTCTGATTAGCTGTTATCTGCACGGTGAACGTCAAAAAAGCGGAGAGGTATGTTTGTTGGTCAATATGGTTCATGAGCATATTTTGGAGACAGAAGCTCTTCCCTGTCCCCGTCGGCCCTATCCACAGAAACGGAAGGTTGTACTTGATGTGCATATCGAATAGGTGCATATATTTGGCTGATTCCAGCGTTGGCACAAGCATCTGCTGTATGTTGATGGTCTCCTCTAACTTGATCGTTTTTACTATGTCTGGCCAGTGCTTCCAGAAGCCCTTTTGTTTAAATATGTACACATAGTCGTAGAGAGTTCCTTCGGCGGGGATCGACAACTCTACCGGTGAAATGGATTGTGGAGGTGCTGGCTCATCACCTTGGTTTCACATTTTTCTGAAGAATTCGTCGAATTTCTGTTGCGACGGAGTGTCGAGAGCCCCTGCGAGACCCCAGATTCCAGAATACACGAACGCCGCCGTAAACCACAAGAGGGAGTTCTTCCGGAAGTCTTCTTCATTTTCCACCGCTTCATTCATCACCATCTCAAAAAATTGGAAAAAGCCTTTCACGGTGTTTGAAGCTCCAGCATACACCATCTGAACGCAGTTTTTCCGAATGAACTCTAGACATGGGTCAACCATCCAATCGAAGACCTCCATTATCATCTTCTCATGTCCCTCCTTCCACACAGGGTTGCAGACGTTCAGCCATGAGACCATCAAGGGGCGCCAGCCAATGGATGCCGGCTCAAAATAGATCATACCACATCGGGAAACAGTCGCCGGCGAAGCTTGCGTTAAGTCCATCACTTCGAATATAAGCGACATGAGCGCCGTCATCGTCATGACTTCTCCGGATGTCAGGCAAAGCTTTTTGTTGTCATCAAGGACTGAGTTCATGTTTTCAATCCACACTGCATCCACGGGTCCGTCGAAAATCAGCCACTTGCGCCTACCATCAGTGGACGTGGAGTAGTCTCGAAAAGACATTGCAACGATCCCGTCGGACCACTCGTAAGAAACTGGATCAAATTGACCATAGAGCTGCCCCATTGTGATTGATTTCGGATTCATAGTAATAAAATCTACAGGCTCCACTGCCTCTCCCCACGTGCTCAGTAAGGTCATCGCTTCCGCTAACACACGCAGTGCGACAGTTTTCCCCGCGAAAGGTTCTCCAACTAGCATAAAACCGTGGCGAACGATCATCATCTCGAACGTTTGAATCATTTTCGCCATAGCAGCCTCCACGGGCTGCAAGTTTTGGACTTTGCACACTGTCTTCAAAGCTTGGGTGAATTTCTCGTAGTCCGGAGTTGGCAGTTTTACGCCCGGGAACAGGTCCGATATGATTCCCTCAAAAAGCGGCACGTCGTGACGAAGGAATTTGGGCAGGTTTACATCTATGATGGATCGGAGTAACAATTTCGATTCATCCTCTTCGGGGAGCTTCAGCTTTAGGTTGCCGGCGGCCGATAGGACTGTCTTGACAGCCCGCATGCCGTAGTCATAGTGGGATTGCGAAGACAGCTGCTCGGAACACAGCTTGTAAGTGCTTACAATCTTGACAGCTAAGTTGCGGGCATCTATGTAACCGTAAGAATACAGAGATATCTCTCCAATCATAGCATAGTCAGGAACCATCATAGCAACTGTTCGGAACAACACTTTAAGGTTGTCCGGAAGTTCTGAGCGGCCGGCATACCCAGGGTTCATGGTGATACAGATATAGCACATAGGGTTGAGGGTGAGTGTAGTGCCTTCGAATACAAAAGTTTTGAGACTTGCTTGCACGGCTACGATGATGCAAAGAATTTGTTGGGCAATCACCGATAGCACCTCCAGGTCTATTCGATTAAATTCGTCGAAACATATCCATGCCCCGCAACTTGCTGCACCTTTGAAGAACTTCCCCATGGCGATGTAATCTAATCCTTCAGAACAATTAAACACAATGCACTGAACTGCTAGAGCTTTTGCTAAGTCTTTAGTCGTCTCAGTTTTGCCGGTTCCTGCAGGTCCCTCAGGAGCCCCATTTAGGTGAAGTTGGTAAGCTCCAATTAAAGTGCGGTAACAACGATCTGTTAAGGGAGTTATGACCAGACGCGGAGTGTTTCCGAGGTATTCGTAAGCGTAATTCACGGTTGCGCTGATGAGACGCACCATGCAGTCTTCCTCCCAGTAGTATCGGAGCTGGGCAAGCCAATAGAAATCTGTTTCACTGGTTACATTCTTTTCCGCCAGGTCCATGACTACATCTTTGGCATGCACATCAATAACTATTAAGGCGGACAATGTGATCCTTGTCAATCTAGAAAGTTTTCCCCTGACAAGAGCTACTAAGTGGTTTAACTGATCGATGAGTCCGTCATGGTACTCTGACAAGTCACGCAACTCGGATGTTTTGACGCAATTATGCACTTCCGCCGTCCAGTAGATTTGGGAAACGCATAAAACGACTTGACCGGGCCACGTGGTGACCCATTGTTCCCGCGCATTTAGAGGATAGTCTTTCCAGGCCCTAAAAATGACATCCCGGATCGTCATTTTCATTTGGGATTCGACTTGTACCAGCCATTTTTCTACACTCCCCCTTGCTTCCGGAGTATTGATTTCGGAAAGAATTTTGATTTCTTCGCTCTCCGCGCTAATAATGGAGAAAATATTCAGTTCCTCATCGAAGCCCAGCAAATCGATACCCTCAAAGCATTTTTTAACGTGGGGTTGCACACGAGTTGGGTCCTTGGTTTCGGACAAAATCTCCAACATTTCGTCGTTTGAAAGGAAGAAAAAGCGCGAAAAATACAGGCGCTTTTGCTCGAGGTACGAGTTGACCCCTTCGTTAATCTTTTCCAAGTTTTCGACACAAGCCGTCAGAGTTTCTAAAACTCCCGACGCACCCGCTGTCTCCAAAACGCGCGCATCTTTCTGCACCAAAGTCATGAGACGTTTGTAAGTCTGGTCGAGTTCTTGAAACATCTGGCTCTCCTCCGGCATTTGTGCGCAAATATCTTTCGAGGAGAAAATGGGCGTGAGATACATCCATCCTCCTTGGACTTTGCCCCACTCTTCAAGAGTGCTACTAACTCTGGTCAGCAACTCGTAAAACTGCCGAACCGATTCAATGTGAGGTTTGACAAAAGCGGATCCTCGCATCGACAGGACTTTCACTGTATGATCATCTAAGACAGCTTGGATATCTTCGAGGGTCCCTAGAATAGGTATATTGGTATCTCGATACATGTTGACCGTGAATTTAATGGAGTCCCATTCGGAGAGCATCTTCTTTAGATTATCATGCAGCTGCATGGCCCTTGTGGCACCCGTGCTCACAATCTCAAATTCTTCCATGTAAGGATCGAGACCCAGCATAGTCATTTTTCTGAGAGTTGTCCCTGCATCAGGAGTGATGTCCTTCCCGAAAATTGTTTTCAATTCATCCCAATGCATTTGAGTAAGAGCAGGATTGCACAAAATAGTGACTAATCGGACGTTGTTCCTGAACTCTTTAATTTGCTTGGCGATTTGCTCGGAGAGTTTAAGGGGCGCAGGATGGTTGGACGAGTCCGGGTCATCCATATTTCCTGTAAAGCGGAATGGGCTATTGTCGGCGATCATTTGCTTAATCTTCTGTCTGTACTGCTTCTGTATGCGTACAATATCTTTGTAAAAATTGTCGGTTTGTGCTTCCATGTCGGTCCCGTTTAGATCCTCAAAGGTTCCATCCATCCACACGGCATATGTTCGCTTCCATTTGTTGCTCAAAAACACGAGCTCTGCAAACGGTTCAATAATACTTTTTAGCTCTTCTAGAAGTGGATACGTGCTCCGACCGAACTTCAGCAGCGTTTCCTCGCTATTTATCCACTCAATTTCCTTGTCGAAAACTTCGAATCTCTTTAAAAATCTGCGCATGATATCGGCGTACGACGGCAGCTTCTCTGCGTTGTCCATGTTATTCAGCATGATGAGGTTAGGTTGGGTGTCCTTGAGCTGGCGATTCAGCTCGTCTATTCTCGCTTTTAAAGCTTCCTCGAACTCGACTTTGTACTTTTCGTACAAGCTAGAATTGAGCTCAAGCGTGTGCTTTATGTCGGTAAGCCAATTGACTGTTTTAGTGTTCAGTTCAATGTGTTTCTCGTCTAAAGCAGTTAAACCCATGAGGTGAGTGGCAATGTAGAGCTGCTGCGCGATTCGTTCCTTTAGCTCTTCCATTTTGACGGTAGCTGCATGCACCATATACTCTCCGTTTGCCATGAGTTCTGCTGTGTTGGCTGGAACGAGTAGCGCACGCCTCTCAATCTCTTCGAAGTCTTCGCAAATGCTCATGTTTTCGGACTTGTGGTCTGATATCAGGTTGTCAACAATCATATCTATGTACCCTGTAGCGCACTCTTTGAGGTATCTGATGATTTCCGTCTGACATACTTTAGCCACCGGAAAATACTCGTTCGTAACCATATCGGATATACTCAGAACGAAGTCGTTGAAATAGTCAATCTTTAAAAGGATCTCTTCAAACGGAAAATCGCCACCCAAAGAACGATTTATTTCAACGAGCAACTCGTCACTGTACAATGCACCGAACTTCTCGTGAATTGTACTCAGGTGCTCCATAATGGGCTCATAAATTTGAGTAATTTTTTCGGAGAGCGTGTCTAAAATATGTTCGTAGTACGGTTCGCATATTTTGACCGGCACGAATTCACTTTTAGTTCTGACGTTAGCGAGTGACTCTAAAGATGGGAATTCCCTTCCAATATTAGATATACTTTCGACAATTTTTACCATGCCGTCTATGATATCTTTGACACTCGGAAGAAGCTGAAGACCGTTGTCATAGTAAATGTCAATTTTAAAAACCGGAATATGTGCTGGATCTCCAACTACACCCAAAAAATGATCCATGCTTGCACGCATTAGCTCCGTCAGTTGAATTTGTAACACATTTGTTGCACAGTCGAAAAACTGCCCGATTCTTTTTTTCGGGATGCACGCCAAGGGTCTTTTTTTCTCGTCAAATAGAGACATTATTTTTGGCAGCCACTGCTGCTTCACGAAACCCTCCTCCTTTTTCAGGTCGTTGAAGACAATAGCGCGGAACTTCTGAAGTTCGATTACACCCAAACCTTTGTACTTATAGAAGTCATTGAGGATAGGGGGGAAACTGATGTTGGCGTACTTTAAGATACTTCGCACGACGGGATGAGTCAAAAACAACGTCTCCAGCAAAACAGCTCTGCGTTTCTTAAATAAATGATACCTGTTCGTCCGGCCCAAGCCAAGAGACCACTCTCTCTGACGAACGACTTCGTCCTCTTGAGACCTCAACAAGCTGCTGATGGTTAAATGGTGCATGCACTCATCAAACTCATCCCTTACCTCAAGAAACAAATCATTCAGAGCTTCAGGAATCTGGAGCCGAGGATTCAGTCGACTGGTGATACTGTCGACCCAAGTCTGCAGCAGTGTGGGAGGTAACACGGTTTCCACCCTTTTACGCAAAACTTGAAGAGCACGAGGATCATGCTCGACGACAGGGGCCTCGTCAACTATCGCCATCTGCTTCAGTACTTCGTTCCTTGCCTCTTCAGCCTTAGCTCGCAAGGCCTCCTGCACAAGCTTCCTCTTCTCGACTCCCAAATGAAACTTCATCAAAGCACTCTGGGTACAAGGCTCATCCTTGTAAAAGTCGGGGTCAGGTAGTGGGGCTAAGTTCCTGGGTATGCTTGGTCGCTTGTCCAAAAGGCGAGTCAAGGAGTGCATGCTTGGTCCACAGAGCCATTTCTCCGTGCTCTTCTTGGACATGATTCCGGCAATGTCTTCCTCTGTGTATTTTGGGAGTTGTTGCTCCGTAGTCTTGCGTTTGGACCGCACGCGGACTCTCTTTGGCTTTGACCGCTTATGTTCTTGTTCGTCTGGGGCTGCAGCTACTTTTGATTCATCCGGAAGTTCCATGTCCAGTGTCATCGTAGCAGACATGACTTCCACCACCTCTTCTGAGGTACTTTTCTCTGTTCCTGATTTGTCGGCAGCTCTTTGGGGTTCGTTGCTGTTCTCTCTGGACTCGGGGAGAGAGCCCCCACCAGCGCCTTCTTCCCCAGGGCTCTCTCCTTCTGCGTTGTCCTCGTCGTTTACAGGGTCTTGACGCATACTACTG
>Ga0058701_10002561_pt1 | contig 13873 bp, 10 predicted proteins | sample AgamicOrMae_FD_97039 | JGI IMG/M metagenome (GOLD analysis project Ga0058701, IMG submission 97039) | Agave microbial communities from Guanajuato, Mexico - Or.Ma.e | ecosystem: Host-associated > Plants > Phyllosphere > Phylloplane/Leaf | place: Guanajuato, Mexico | collected 2012-06-04 | reverse complement strand
GAGACTCTGGCGTCTTTGGGACTAATTTGACTGCTCAATTACAACAATACTATTTTCCTATTAGAAATTATTGACACTTGGAACACTCGAAACAAACACAGCTACACTTCTCGGCTCGTCGTCATTGAAATATTTCCGTCATTTCTTTATTCATCTTCTCCCAACTGTGAGTGTCATTGGCGCTTATTGGACACGGTGATAAACTAATAAATCATCAATGTTTACTTGGCAATCTATCTCAAGAGCAACGGCAGGCAGTAATCCTCCTCCTTCGGATACTTTCTATATTTTTTTTCTTCCTATCTTTTCTGGCTTTTTTCTCTCTCACTCGATCGTCGGATATCACAAAGTGGCATGAAGATGAAGTTTGGGAGAAGATTTTTCTACTTTTTAAATGGACCAATCTCCCAAGTAACAGCTGTTGCTCTTTTTCTACTGCTAATGCTTAATTTGCGTCCGACAAAGAGAAAGCATGAGCGTACGAGACTTGGATGGCTCGAGTGGCCGGTGGCCACTTGTTGGTCTCTCTGTCTTCGTCTTCGTCTCGCTCTCTTTCGCGTCCGTCTCAGCCGCTCTCGACTCATGCACTCCAGTCAGACTCCCTGCGTGCACCTTTTCTCCTAAGCTTGGCTTTACATAGACTAAATTACATCAGCCAATCCAGACCTTCAACCGAAAAAAAACCACGACGCACTTCCAGCCTCCAGTGTCTATCTGTCTGTCTAGCTGGCTGCCTTGCTGGATCGCTTGTGTGCCCTATCCACTGGCTCTCCAAGACGCTCCTCTTAGCCTAATCTCATTGAGAAATGGTCGCCCCTCAAAGGTGGCCCTCCCTGCTCGCTGGAAGCTATCTGACAACTGACAGTGAGTCACATAACCTGCACGTCGGCGAGCCAATGGCAATTGAAGCCAGTCACATGGGGCGACCAGTTTCAACGCTGGTCGCCTTCATTGTGATGCGCCAATCCGCAACACCAGCTAGTAGCTATTAACCTTTGCAACGTGATTCAAAAGTGCACACCCAATGGATGCATTCCAACTGCAGTTTCGGCCACCACCACGAGCACGAGGCAGTCAGTCTCGTGCCGGCTGCCTGATGGCTCGCTCCTTGTGAGGCCAAAACAAGTTGCAGTTAACACTTTGCGCCACAAGGACATTAACTGACAGCAATTTTCCTCAAGGAACTACACAACAAATCGTAATAATGGCAGACTCTTGCAATTGCTCCTAGACCCATAAACCTCAGACAGTTCAGCTAGCTTTTCCCTCTCTCAATCCGCGGCTCTTTCCACCCCCAACGTCTGCCTCTAAATCGACTCCCTCTCTCTCCTTCTTACTGCTCCAACGAGCCGCCCCTACTTGACTGATATTTCCCCATCAATCATTGGAGAAATCACTATCACCTTCTCTCTAACAATTACCGGCGAGGAGGAATTGCAAGAAAATCGTAAAGATTGCGGCGTATGCTTTAGAGAAATAGAGGGAGAATTATGATCAAATCTCCATGGGGCGAAATCAAGCTGGAAGCTTGTGAAATGTGCCTTGTTAAGCGAGTTAATAATTTGTACAAAACGACACGAATATTCCTCTAAGACTGCACAATAATCGACTCCATAGCTTAAAAGTTCACACAAGAACCTCTAATGTACTATTGACTATTGATTTATTGTTAGCGCGAGACTGAGACCCGGAGTGCAACTGTTCAATGCTCGATGTCTGATCCTAGAGAGTATGGCATCGAGATAATACACTTGTACAGAGTTTCTGCTCCTTTGATGCCCCGCTTCATCCCTCTGACTTCTTTTTCCTCTCCCATTTCTCTATGATATGCCCAAACTAGCATGCCAACAAGGAGCCCGCAACAACTTGTTGGCACGTATGAGGTTTGTTATTGATATCTTGCTAAGCATTGCTGAGCTTCCTTCTGGCCCTTTGGCATAGTTCTGTCTGCTTGTTGAACAACATCTAACCAAAACCCTCTCGAGACTAAACAAACTCCCCGAGAGAAGAGCCCTCCTTTTGTCGCGAATATTGATTGCCTTCTTGATTAGTTCTCATTCCTCTTCCTCTTTTTCTTGAACTAGATTCTTTTATTTCCTTCAGGAGAGGCGAAAGTTCTTTTCTCGAATTTTCAATTTTTCTATGATTCTTTCCTTAAATCTTTTTTAACTAGCTTTCAATCACTTGAATGCAGTGCTTGGAGTTAATTAGTTCACCCGCATCTAAGATGCTTCAGAATTGAGCCTATTCTGTGTACTTGTATACATATATATCTGTATATATATATATATTTATAGGTATCTATGTGTGATATTCTCTGAGTCGATCTCTCTGTTCGTGTATATATCTGTAAAAAGTTTTATGCATTTCACTACTATTTGAATTGGTTGTCAGCTGCGCTTCTTCTCTTCTCGATCGTTATAATTCCTCTTGTTCTGCTTGATTGATTGACCTTCTGACTTCAATTTAGATAACAACAATCAGAGAATGTCATACAACTTCTTCTCCAATCTCTATTTCTTAAATCCAAGACCAATTAATATATATCCAACTAACTATGAATTCTTATTGCTTTCAGTCTCTCCTTTACTACTACTTTCTTCTTCTCGTTCTATGAAAAGCTCAAAAGTTGTCAACCCTTTCTTATTGGAACGATCTTGTTCTATATTTTTCGCCCATGCTTTACATTCCACATAAATCAGTGTGTTCAATTTTGGCTCCTTAAAATGAACCATCACATAGGGCGACTGATAACCGGGTTGATTTAAAAATGGATAATATTTCGTCTCAATTCCATTAGGTGGATGATAACTCAATGGGCCCAAATGTTCCTTGTCGGCGTCATGTTGGCCCTCACAAGTTATAAATAAATTACCTGGAGTAAATTGAATCCCCTTAGGGAAAGAGTCTGGCCTCTCAACGAATGGTTCCGGTTTCCAGCCATAAATACGATTCAATTTCAGCAATAAACAAGGCTTCCCTAGGGGAAAAGAGAAATTTTGAGCCAATGTACATTCAGGTGGTATGCTGCTGTTGTCAAATGGACAAATGGCATCGCTGAACTCGCCATCCTGTTTCATTTCGGACTTGGCTCCAACTTTTGAGCAATCTCTCAGGATTTCTGATTGATTGTTTGCACTAATTGGATCAGATTCATTCAAATAAGAGGCCAATGCTTCCACCCAATGGGCATAGTCACCATTTGAACCTGAACGATATGATATTAGCGCACTTTCAACCCGTTCCCTTGGATTACGAGGCCTCAGGCCAACGCCCGGATTCGAGCCTATCAAACTGTCATCCAATTGATATTTTGGATACTTGTCGCTGATAGTTAAACGAAATAAAAAAAAGTACAACGACCATATGGCTGCTAAACAGGAATAAAATACTATATAAAAACCAATTAGTTTGAGCCAAGAGTCACCAGTTCTACCTAAACATTGTTTAGTGTGTGGATTCCATAAAGTTAGCTTAATATTCTCTAAACGGGACATTTTCAATTCCTATTTTTTCCAATATAATAATTAAGCTGCCTAATAATAACGAATTTCCGCTCTAAGTGTTGCCTGTTTTTCTCTCAGTCTCTTCTTCTTCTTCCTCTTCTTCTGAAGCTTAGTCTCAATTTTCCTAGTCAGCAATCTGGTTTGTAAAAAATGGTGTAAATCAAACACTCACGTGCACTATACTGTCTGACTGTCCAAATGTTCTCTATCTAAATCTGTAAAAAATTCAACAATAATATATACTATTAGTAATGATTTTCAATATCTATATATGTATATTTCTATGGATATTGCTTCTAGGTAAATATTCGCTAGTGAATCGAGTAAATTTGTTCGTTGACTTTCGGCTTCTCGTAGTGTATTTCGTTCTAAGCCGATGGTGATTCTTTTGACAATCATCCAGCAGTTAGCAAACAATTGATAAAGATCACCCTCTCATCAAATTTCCCACTTAAGGCCTAAATTCACATGATAATATTAAGCTATCCATTTGGTATCCAAAGTTATTATTTGGATGCTCTTGTTTTGGGTTGGAATCGAGTGTGTTTTCATAAGGAAATGGGCCCCCCACTCAATAAGCTAGCCGAGCGAGTCACTTTGCGGGGCGCCTTTCCAGTGGCAGGGCCGCACGCCGGCCAAGCCCGGAGGTCCAGCACAGCGAGCGCGTAGGCCGCAGCGACCCTATGCGCGGGCGCCACCATCGTTGGGCCCCAGCACTCCGAAGGCCAGCGCGTGTGAGACTACGCCAAGAGGGCGAAATGGTGGGCCTGAGAGGCAAGAGGAAGGGGAAGAGAAGGAAGAGAAAACCCCTGGCAATGGAAATGATCACACGCTCGCAAATCCTTTCTCAACGCATTGTCTCTAATGACATGCGGACGGCATCTGAGCCCCTCTCAAGCCTCATCTCTTGCCTCATGCCTCCATGTAACGAGGCCCATGTTGCCTGAGGAAGCCGCCTAGAGCAATTTGCATTTCCTTCCACTCATTCCTCGTCTTTACAAATGTGTTCCACTCCATACAGTTGGCCGCCCGGCCACCATCTAGTCTAGAGGCTAAAAATCAGCCATCAGACTTGATAGAGGGCCAAAAAACCCCTCCAATCCATCTATCAAATGTCGCCCCAAACAGGCCATCAAGCGAGAAGCAGCACTCAATCTGGCCGGATATCAAATTAGGCACCATGCTTAAGTGCGACTCTGGCCCATTAAGAATGAGAGGCAAGATGCCAGAGTTCGCCTCTACAGCAATCATAATAATTTACCAGAAGTTTGAGATCGCTCAGCTTCCTGGAAATGGCTCACTACGGCCGGCCGCGGGCGCCGCTTTCCATTTCCTGCCATTGTTTACGCCGAGATTCTGGCCCGAGGCGACATTCCAGAATCGGGACACAATCCACTTCACTTGCAGCCCGGATGAACCAGACGCTTCCGGGTGGAAACTGGATTCCAAGTGCAATTTTGATTCGACAAACAAGAGGCTCATAATCGAAGGCTCCCCTTCCAGGCCCAATCCAGCCGAGTTTGAGTCCTCCCCCTCTTCCTCTTGGATTGGCCTGCGAGGCGCGCCCAGCGAGGCGCATGCACATATTGACCGGCGCTTGTGGTCGCTGATGCCGAAGGCGAACGCGGCTCCGGCTTCCTTGGGGCGTATCGAAATTGTGGCAATCCTCGACAGTGATCGGGGCGGACCTTGAGAAGGAGACAGAGTGAGTTGCTGAAGCGCAGCTCGCTCGATGGGGGAGCACATCATCCTGGCATCAAGGGAACTGAGACTGATACTGGCCCCTTACTTGCGGGCCCAAATTGAGAGCACTCAACTAGAATGAGCCCATGCATCTGCATTAGATTCAGTCTGGTGGTGCTTCATAGAAAACCATCATTCAGGAGATATTTATTTATAGAAACAATTGCATTATGTGTTTGTCGGCTAAATCGATTAGCGGGGCAGATCTCGCTGGCCTGTGTATGGGTGAATCTGAGTTAAACATTGAAAGAGACACAACACACTCGCTGCAACGATTTGTTCTGAGGAGTTCGATGCATTCACACAATTGGGCTGAATCAGCAAATCGAAATGGATTTTCCACCGCCCAGATTCCATTTGTAAGCGCTGATCGATCGTCGATGAAGCCGTGAAAGCTCTGGCAAATTAGATTTGACACTCAACCTCAGTCGTAATTTGCACTCTGAAAGCTCTTACCACAAGTTGCTATTCCAATCCGGTCCCCAAGTTGGGTCGAAATTACAGGACAGGTGGTCGAATCGATTAAGATGGCTCCCTCAAGGTCTGTAAGGTCCATGCGAGAGGTGTTGAATTTTGTCAGCTTCTTTTGCTTAACTGTGATCATTCTTGATAATGACAGAATCCAGGCGGAACATGTCAAACTGTCAACCATCTTGCCCAAATTGCAGGCAATCCACGAGGATGCGAAATCGTTGCTCATCAAAAATGTAGAGTTGAAGAATAAGATTCTCTCCGGGATTCTAGCCCAGAATGAGTCGAAGATTCAGCAAGTTAAAGCCTCCAAGATACAGGATATATCTAATCCTACGACCACAATCCATGCGACACTCCCACCAACAACAACAACAAATAAGAGTAAATTGATTCAACCTCCAACCACTGATTCACCAGCCATCGGACTATCGAATAATCTGAACGGTCAGAAAACTAAGCTACCCTTTAAGGTCGATCAAACAACCGCTGACAAGTCCAGCTCGACGCCTTCTCCAAGCAGACAAAACGACAATGGAGTAGACTACGTGGAGCTGGGGGAGTTCAACAAGTGGGTTGAGACCCACCTGGATTATGCCGTCAAGAATACACTTGCCTCAGCGGAGACCCTTAAGGAGGAGGCTATGCACAACAACGGATTGGTCGATTATTCCGAGCAGCCTATCAAAGATGCAATGGAAGGGCTAAAATATTGGCAGTCTGCGTTGATGTTCCAAGAGAAGACTCTGAAAAATGAGAATTTCGAATATAATGATTGAAAGGCGAATATCGGTGAAAACTGAAACTTATCCTTGGGGTTATGAAATCTTTGTTTGCTACTAATGCTCAGCTGAACTGTGCCATCGGATTGATTATCAGCGATTTTGTAGAGGTCCTGAAGTTGTGTGACGATCAGATCCAGATGGCATGGCTTTGGCGAAGAGCCACAGGATTTGAATAAATTCTCCCATAATGATATACGAGAATATGTTTAGAAGACATGGCATATTCGTAGGAATAATTGTGCATTTTATATTGTAGACATCGAGACTCAATCTATGGGAGGAGGGAAGGGTGTGTAATCGTTCTCAGACTTGTGCCTAATCTGTCTTGGTTTCCTCCTCTTAGATTGATTTCTCTTAACTTTTGGTAAGAATCTGTCCCAGTTCTCGCCTTTCAACTTTTCGTCCTTCATGAGTTCTCTCTTGATCATGAGTGATTTTATATTATACACCGGATGTATGTTCTTCATGCAGTCTTCTACAACCCGACGAACTTGCTGCAAACCTTTGTGTGGGCCAATTGCGGAGACGGTCTGGCCGTGAACCAGAATATAACAATTCGTTAGGAGTTCTAAGGATTTAAGGGTTGTTCCTTTGGGACCGACGAGACGTTGTCTTCGTTTGATAAATCTCTCCTTGTTTCTGACTATTCGACCAATCTTGATAACATCACATGAGATCTCGTCTTCCAGGACTTTTACTGCCTGCTCGTATGGTACTGAACGAGAGATGAGTTTGCACATATCACGCGCCTTGATTATGATAAATGGGTCATAAGTTTTTTTGGTCGTCGAAACACTGATAGAGCCCTTCGCTAAATCAAGTTCAGCTTTTACGCCCTCTTTCTCTAATGCTCTCTTGATGAGAGGAAAATATTCTTTCATATACTCCTCTCTGTATTTGGGAAACAGTAGAGGGAATGTTGATTCATATATCGTTCCCGTGGGGTTGTCGGCCTCTGTAAACTTTGGGATGGGTATCCGCCATGGATTATCAGTGAAATCCTCGACGGTTTTGGTTTTGGGCTGACTCTTTTCCTCATACTTGTTCTTACCCATGATTGAGTGGTGATCTGAGCAATAATTTTAACTTACTTGGATTGGAAAATAGTGTGGGGCCTGAAGAGACCAAATCGATTGTTAAGAGAGATTCATGGCCGTAAAGCGAAACAAACCTAAGTGTTACCCAGCAACCACGTGAGGTGAATGATGAGATAGTTGGCCTAAACTTTTCCCCACTCTCTGCGTCCCCTGAAAGAATGTGCACGATAATGTGCGATGCCTAGCTTCGTGCTAGTGTGATCCTTCCGGCATGGGCACGCGAGAAATCTACTGCCGCGGTGCATGTGCTAAACTCGCCGGCACAATCTGGCTTTCGTTCATATGAGTTCATATTTGCAATCCAATTTGAATAGCCTTTTGACAGCCAATCAGAATTTATTTCAATTATCTCAAGTTCGCGTCCTAGATTACAGAATTGTTTCAGGAAAGTAACATAATGGCTGAGCACGATTTGACACCCACATTAGGTCAATACCTCGACCCTCATCTGTTAATTCCTTCCTTAGAATTTGTATCAGATAAGGAGATATACGATAAAACTGACATGTTGAAGAGCAAGCTGCATCTCATCAGCAAGACCAATATGATAGATTATGCCATAGACATACACAAGATGATCTACCCCGATCAAGAGGCGCCTAATGATCTGATACAGAAGAGAACTAACGTCCTTAAGAAATTGGAGCGTTTGGAAAAGGCTAATATGCCGTTGTTCAACCTCTTCAGCGATCCAGAAGTGCATGAAAAGCTGGAAAAGTCCAGGGAGCCCCGTGATCTAATAGAGTCTTTGAAAGTACACGGTTTCAAAACTGAAATGTTAGATCATCTATATGAATACGCTAAGTTTCAATACGAATGCGGCAAATACGATAAGGCGTTAGAATATTTATCCATCCTCAGATTATTTACCTCACAATCAGATAAGCATTACTTGCCGTTGTTTTGGGGAATGCTAGCGTGTCATATCCTTATGAGTAACTGGGAAGGAGCGTTAGAAGAGTTCAACAGACTAAAAGATCATATTGATAGCTCACTAAACAATACCCTAATGACTCTTCAGCAGAGGACTTGGTTGATCCATTGGGGTCTCCTGATTTTTTTCAACCACCCACAAGGGCTCGACTCTCTTGTAGAGATGTTCCTTGAGACAAACTTTGCTAAGAAGCAGAGCTCCAAGCAAATGTACTACACCCATGCTCTTCAGACGCTCTGTCCACACATCCTCAGGTACCTATCGGTAGCTGTCATTGTAAGCAAGCAAAGGCGTAACTACATGAAGGATTTGGTTAGGATCATTCAATCAGAGTCACATGCCTATCGTGACTCGATTACTGAGTTCGTAGAATGTTTGTGTGTCAATTTTGACTTTGACGCCGCTCAGGGCAAGCTACGCGAATGTGAACAGGTTCTCAGCAATGACTTCTTCCTGGTCGCAGCACTCAATGATTTTATTGAGAATGCAAGATTGTTTATCTTCGAAACATTCTGTCAGATCCACGAGTGTATATCAATCACTAAGTTGTCCGAGAAACTCAACATGAACGAACAAGAGGCAGAACGTTGGATAGTCGACCTGATCAGAGACGCTAGATTAGACGCCAAGATCGACTCGAAGAATGGGCATGTGGTAATGGGAACTCAGGCTGTCAGTCCATATCAACAACTAATTGAAAAGACAAAAGCTATGTATGTAAGATCCCAGATGCTCACTGTCAATCTCAATAAGAGGTCCACTGCTGATCCCGAAAAAACGAGGAATGACTTCTAAGGTGTATCAGAGTAATTAAAGAAATTTTGTGTAGATTTACGGAAATACATGGTTTATTCTCACTCCGATGCGTCACTGTTTCCGTCGAAGATATCCTGGAATCTTGCCGGGATGTGATAGCTGTCTGATTTCCTGGTTATCCTGAAAGATGGGTTGGCGAGGGAACATGCGGCGCAGTAATACGTCAGTATGTCGTTGGCCTCCTTTATGGACATCTTGAGGCACGAAAAATGGAACCAGTTCAGACAGTATTTGCATTGTACCATGGCACCATCGCTGAAACGATAGGGTCTGTTACATATGCAGTACACTCTGTTATCACTATCCCCTTGGGGTTGTCGATTAAACTCATCAACCATATCACTACAATATTTTTCCAACTCCTCAGCTGGCTCCCAGGTGTTCCATTCCGGCGACCAGTCGCGCCATTTGACTAAATACTCTATCTTACCATGCTTGGCGCGTTTTTCCAAAAGGGACTCAACTACGTAGAATGCGTCAGGTTCATCGAGAAGCCTTTCGTCAATTTCGCGTTTTACGTGAGTCTTTCGTCTCGAGTTCTTTCGGCCGAGTTTCCTATAGATATTGGGAAGGTGCTTCATCTTTCAGAAGATAGTTCGACGTCTGATCTGGAAATGTATCTTGATAGGGAATAGTTAGAAGAAGATATGAAAACTCTTAAATGAGGGAGGGACGATACGATCTTGCTTCGTGGAGATGCAACACCGAAAAATGCCGAAATGTCGCAGTCACCAAAGTTTTTTTGCCTTCCTGTGATGCTCGCTGAAAGATGCCCACATTGTCTCGAATTGCGCTCTGAAGGATTCGACAAGCTTTCTCTGTGAGGTTACTATCACAGCCTCGTAGTTACTAACCACAGCTTTGTTTGTCCAATTCAGACTCCCAGTGAGTAATAATTTTCCATCTACAATCACGAACTTGTGATGCATCAACGCCCCGGTTCCCTTTCTATTTGACTTTATAGGTATGCCGGCATTCATTAGTCTATCTGTAAGGCTTGCAGAAGTGTCATCCTCCGAAGAGTCAGTGATAATCCGTATGACAACATTAGCCTCATGCAACTGTGAAAGGACTTGAGCAAGAACTGGTTGCGTGAATATGTAGACACACAAGTCTACCGACTTTCTGGCACTACCAAGATACTTGAGAAACCTGATCATTGATGAAGATGGTTCGTTCGGAAGCCCATGGAGTTTACAACAGGAAGGATTGCGGCACAATGCTGAGCCTAGAGTTGCCTGGGTAATATTGGATAGGACGCGATTGCAGGGGAATTCGTTGTCTGGGAAAAATAGGGCCATGTTGATTTCGGTGTCATCGTCGTCGTCGGTCTTTTTTCGCCTCGTGGACAATCCTCTGGTCAACAAATGCATAGCCGTGCCCGCTATGACTCCGAAACAAAACAATGGAAAGATGATCGAGTAGCTCATTTCGGCTCTAGAAGACAAGTGAATGCCCTCAGTCTGTTGCTGAACTGTGGAGTATTTTTCGGTTGATTGCTGGCTTCAAATCTCTTAGGTCCTTTCCTGATGAACCTTTTTACTTCTTGTTGTGCTTCAGGCTTGGCAGATTTAAGGCTAGTTTTGGCAGATTTGAGGCTAGTTTTTGTCTCTGGGCGGCTTGGTACTGTACTAGAGTGAGGCAGGGGTTCTTTCTTCCTATTCGTGGATGTGAAGGTAATCTTCTTCGAACGATAGCCACAGGTTGCACACAATTCCACTAGATCCGCCCTGAGATGGCGACAGGTCTTTCTATCTTTGGCTCTATTCTTTTTCTTTCGACTTCGATATCTAGGATCTAAACGTGTACCACATCTAGGACACAGGAGACTTTGACACGCGAACCTAGATATTGCCTCCAAGTCGTCTTGGTCTGGATCCAGTATAGAATTGATCCTAAGTCTATAATATCTATCAGCGAAATCACATTGTTCTGAGAGGGTCTGCTGGGCCTTTAGCAGGAATGTACGTGTCGTTTCACGTAGTGTCGATTTTCTTTCTTGTGCAAATGCTATCGGAACGTTGGGCGCCATATGCGATCCAGTGTCCACGTGTCGGACAAGATCACAAAACTCCAACTCAGGTATGATTTCCTAGTCTACTCCCAATCCGTCTGACATTAACCAGTAACGAGTAAAGACACGTGCTATTCACACCCGCTTGTGAGGGACTTGTAGCAGTCCGAGCGCTCAAGGTCTCTAGCAGCTAGATTCTAGCTTCATCCAAATTTCAGCCTCCCGTGCGTAACTCATGGCGTGCCGTTCCGGTTCGCATAGCACGAGTCTTCCGGGGTCTGAGTCTGACTGATGCCGCCATCTTACCATTTCGACCCAACCACAAACGATCTGTCCAATCTGCCCATCACCTTGTATCTTCGATTACAAGCTTTGAAGTATTGAACCTTCGGCCTTGCTTGCACGTTTTTTGATATCTTCCCCATTTGGGTGCTTCTTAAGATAGTACTTTGTTTGAATCAGAACTGACCCATCTAGTTGAAGAGATCAAATACCAGTTTTAGGCTCGCTCGAGCTGATTTTGGCGGACCAAAGACCAGTACAATCAATCAAATGTCATTGCCATCGTTGGTTGTCTGTCACACCGCATCCCGAAAAGATTTCCCATTTTGCTGCGGAGATGTGTACCCCCTCCCCTAGGATGGTCGTGTGCTCTTCAACCTGATATCTAAACTGTAATGGATATCACTAAGAGCCATATGAGTATCGTAAACTTCCATCCTATAGTTTATGGAATGTTCTGCCATCATTTCTTAGTACTCGACACGGGCCGAGTCACCCAGTTCCATAGTTAGTTTGAATTCAAAATCAATCTAGAAAAGAATCTTCACAATGTCCTGTGATCTTTATTGGGCACGATCTCAAAAGGTAGGCGAACAATATGAAGCAAAGAGAGTCGCTGATATCTCGATAGATTTGGTCCTCTCTGCAACCGCCACAAGAACCCGTGTTCACAACGAGAGTCTTGAGCATGTATCAATTTCGCCACAACTTGGCTGATTGAAATTCTGAAAAGTTGAATCTCTGTGTCTGGTCGGCTCAAATGTTGTGTGTCTGGCTCTAACTAACGGGAGTTCTAGCATAGAAACTATCTTCGTGGATCACAGGAGTGACCAGCGTTCAAGCAGACAGAGCTACTTTCTTGGTCCAGCTCGATGGGTCGAGTGAGAGGTTCAAGGTGTTTCATCTTGGTTCACCTCCCTAATTGATGATCATCTTTCTAACTAGCTTATCTATCGGATTCTCGAAGATCACATACAATATGGCAGCAATTGGTAGACTCATAGAAAAGCAGGCAAAAAAGTCATAGAATGCTCGCGACATTGAGAACATCCTCATGTGTGTAGGGCTCCACAAGCTCATATGAATTATATGGATATGGATCAGCAGAACTGCATAATTCAATTTGACGAGTATTTTCCACAATTTGCCACTCGCGAACTGCATGAATGAGGAATCTTTCCAATCAGTGACCATACGGATGAACAAAATCCCATTGGAGATTGCCCATAGAACGCGATAGAATACGTTTGTCTGCTCAAAGGATAATAGTCGATCTTCGAGAGGGATTGATCTTCTGATTTCAACCATAAAATATGCGCTCACATAGGGCTGGATGGACAGAATAGTGATCGGCACAGTCACGACCGGATGTCTCAGGCAGTTCATGACTTTCAAGATGATATGGGTATTTTCTGTGTTCTTGACGCCATCTTGGCGGAGCTTTCTTCGTTCTCTTGCCTCAACGAAGATTAAATAACCTGCAATAACTCCCACCAAGCTGACGGTAATTCTGTAATGAGGCGATGTATACAGATAACTAAGATCATTCAAGGCATAAGAGATACTTTCTCCATGACCCTCGGTGATTTCAATCATCTTCGCCCGGTCCGCTGTCGTGTAGGCATTCCAGGCAAGAGAACTCGACCAAGCACTGAGCAGAACTATCACGCCGAAAGCGATTTGGGGACGTTTCGCAAGTAGAACTGATACTGGAACAATTATGAGGACTAAAAACAAATCACATGAAACGGACCAGGCTTGTGGCACGCATTTCTGGCCCATAGGTGTCCAGGCGGACGTGAATGAGATTGGTGTCCACCAGGGGTCAGAGTTTTGACATGCCCCATGGGTTGTTCGACTGTTGATCCCGTAATCGGCGTAGGGACCCCCCACGGCAAAGTGTGTAAAGATGGTTTTGTTGAACCAAAATACCAGAATGTACATGGGAATCAGTCTGAGATAGCGTTTGACAACATATTTAGCGCCGAAATTCAGGTAGAAGGTCATTTGGACATCCCTTGACTCCTTTCGGGCCTGCGACTCTTCTGTCCCGTGATCCGGCTCTCTATTTTGATCAGATTGCAGGTTGCTAACATCGAGTTTTTTCACTATTCCATGGGTTAATAACATAGCACTTATGACGAAAAAGGAGTCCACCACGAAGACCCCTATCGCCATCACCATTAACATCCTGTCCGTTTCATACTCTTTCGAGGTGAAGAGGG
>Ga0058701_10002560_pt1 | contig 13874 bp, 4 predicted proteins | sample AgamicOrMae_FD_97039 | JGI IMG/M metagenome (GOLD analysis project Ga0058701, IMG submission 97039) | Agave microbial communities from Guanajuato, Mexico - Or.Ma.e | ecosystem: Host-associated > Plants > Phyllosphere > Phylloplane/Leaf | place: Guanajuato, Mexico | collected 2012-06-04 | reverse complement strand
TCGGTGAATTACATATCTGCATTCATTAAATTAATTGGCTACATATCTATCAAAAGACAGATAAGTAACCTTCAATGTGAAGACATGTTGTGGGAAGCGCTCAAAACTGGTATTTAAAAAATAAAAATATTTGCAAGCTTGAAGTATCTCTGACAGTTTAAGAGATAACCGTGTCTCATCAGCTGAACAGGTTACAATACTGTACTGCGTCTGTACTCAAAAAGCTGGTCTCGTGAGGGACGGAATGTCCATCCATAGACTAAGCACGTCTAACTTTTATGTGCACTGGAACTATACTCCCGGGGACCCCGTGATTTCAGCGACTAATGATTTTGATTAGCGTAGCTGCGTCCATGATTTCCCTGCGGCCTGCGATGCGATAGGTGCAGTATAGTTCCCTGCGGTTAGGTCAACAGTGCTCCACCCTTCAGTGACAGTAACACTTGCGCTTTGCACTCATCTCTGTGGCCGACGCCGCTATTTGCACGCAATCGGTTCTCTCGGCTAGGCGACGAAAGGCAAAACACGAAGAGGAAGGGAAGAAACGTGTTAGATTGCAAATGAAACAACTCATTTTCCAGACATTTTTTTCTTATGAGAAAGGATTAATACAAGACTGGGCCCTTTTCACCCTCATTTTTTATAAAAGGAATACTACACCAACGAAAGTCTACGAATTAATCCGATTTGTGTTTAATATTGTCACCATCAAAAGACAAGATTCTCAGACCGAATTCCCCTCATCAAGCCGTCTCTAGATTCTAAATATTATTAAATCTTTGTTATCGAAGAGTAGACAATGGCGTGGGGTGGGCCGTTGTTTGGTTCCCTTTTGTTAACCTCTTCTCAGATGCAGCTCAAGTATGCGTTCGTAAGAAAAATACTCATTTATGTACCGGTACAAAGCAGCATGGATGTAATTCATATAGTTATCAAAATAGAACTACATCCACATTAGAAGCTAAAGCTTTGAAATGGTATAGCAGAGAGATGCGCTCGCCGACCTATATCAAAAACTAAATTCTTTTGAAAACGTTCTAAAAAAATTAAATTGAAATGTATTTTCCAGAATATATTATGTTCTAATTTTTTGTAATTATTTTTTCCAAGTATCAATGACAGTGGAATGTTGAATATAATTTCCAAAATTTTAGATGGGTGCAAGAAATTGATCTTTTAAACAATCCAATTTTTCAGACTTCAATTTTCCCAATACTCAAAGCAGTTAACTTCGTAGCAGTAAGGATGAAAATCTTGTTCGAAAAGAGATAAGTCTAATATGGAAAATGCAAAAATTAGAAAATGATGAAATTTAATGAAGAGTTTTTTAGAGAAAGACATTGTCAAAAGAACGCGCTTCCTTTAAAATCATTTACGAAAGGAGTTCTTTTGCATTGTTTGGTAACGGTGAAGCCGTTGGGTCAAGGACTGACGAAAAAGTTGATTGTCCATGTAGTGTCCCCCTCTTTGTCACCCTTTCCACGAAATTTTCCTTCCCTCCCTTTTCGGCATCGCCAATCTTCGGCCTCTACCGCCATTTTTAGCGGTCTCAAGGCGATATCGCCACGCAATACATTCCACAAACGCCAGGCAATATTGCCCTCTCCCTCTCCAACAGATGGACAGAGGCCATCACACATAGCTAGTAGGGGAAAATCACCCCTTCTGAAATCATCAGTGAAAACTAGTTTTATGACTCATAATTCTTACTTAAAAGCTGATTTTTCTCCTTAATAATTGCGCAATGCGAATACGGGGTATTGTAATAGGTGTTACAGTTAATATTACGGCAAAAAACGAAATTATCACGCTGCTATAAAGGCAGTTTTACGATATTCATCGTGACAGTACGTCTCCTAAAACGTCACAGCGTTTGCTTTTTATATCACGTAATCATCGTTTCCTTGTCTTTCCCATTACTGACATATGCAGACCCAAACGCGATAAAAGTGTAAACAATACAGCCTCTTCAAATTGCATGACAAGCTAGAAACTCAACACATGAATACACTGGGACAGTAACAGACTGTAAAAACCAAACCCAGTTTTAGGTAGTCGTATACTTATTGTAGGTATCAAGGTGAAACACGGGAAAGAGTGCAATTTACAATTTGTGGTTTTACCCTACATCAACAATAACGTTCATTTGAGAGGAATCGATCACCTTTCCATTGATGTAACTTAGTTGTTGATTGGTTCATCTTTACAAAAATAGCCAAATTACGCTCTTTCCTTTTGATATTTCGACCCAAAACAGGTATGGGACTACCTAGTACAGGAGCAAGTCTTTACGGAGAAGATCGCAATATTTATCAAGCGACTATAACGCAAGTCTTGCGTCTATTTCACCGCCGCCTCCGCGCCGTAACGTTATCACTAATTACATTAAGCAACTTCTTTGATTTTGCGGTTTATATTCCGCTACTGATATTGTTTCGATGTGAATACTCCACTGCCCGAATTTTGACCCTTTTGTAATTACAATCAATGCAAGTTCGTGTGCACTTATTGCGGAGTATCGTCTTCTAAACGTAGTTACTCCACGGCACTACCAATCCCCAATTTCGGAATTACACCGCAAAGTCCAACCAGCTGAGCGACTTGCGCGTATCGATATCAACGGAGCTATAAGAGTGGCGCCATCTCGTGAAAACGATGGAAACTACAAAAAGTGTAACAAGGAGAAGTTCAGTCAGCGGCTTCGATGAAGTCGGCGGTGCAGTGCAAGTAACAAAAGACAAAGTTGCAGAGTACGTAGACGAGAATACGCAAGCATTCGAGATATTTTAATCTTACAACGAAAAAGTCGAGTGCACCTCATGAGAGCTCCATTGCGGTCGGCGCCTGATCGTAATTATGATAAAAGCATCGTAAAGAGATAAAAACAAGAGCATTTGAGGACCCAAAACTTGCAACCTTTGAAATTCATGGAAGAGACAAACGAAAACATTTTCAGATGACGAAGTGTTTATTTATAGCTTTTCTTTTATCCCTTACTACTGAATAAATAAGGATTTCTAATACTTTATTTACAGTGTGAGGAACCTGTCTATCTCAAAAAAGGATTATTTGTGTTTAGTTTATGAAGCTATTATTAACGAAGTAAATATTGATTTGGGCACCTCATGTTTGGACAAGAAATTATTTAACGCCTTTATATCCACAACGTTTTGATCGCACCGGAGGCGGACATTTCTGGAAGTATACTTTGTAAATAACATTTCCATTGACATGTTAAAGCAAGGTGTTGGACAGGCAACTCTTGGCCTTTGAATTTCGGCACGAGATCAACGGGATATTAGGACTGAAAGAATACGCGAGCGGACATAACTAATACTTTATTAATGCACAAGACGACCTTGAGTAGGCGGCGATGTAGAACACTTTCTTTTGATGTCTAATGCGCTTACAAGAATTTTTTTAAAAAAAGATTACAATAATCGTTATTCACAGGGGGCAACAGCTTCTTTAAGAAATTACAGGACAATGGCGTGTACAAACTCTATTTACTTGTCTTATCGTGTTGAGGTGTCTTTGTGTTATCCTCTTTGTTTACCGAAAAAGACAGTTAAAAGCTGAGTTTGGTTACGTCGTAGGTTATGGTTTGCGTTATCCTAATCTGCGTTTAAGTGTGAAGAGGAAACAATGATATACTTCGCATCTTTAAACAAACATCATCCTTTTTTTCATAAAGATTAAGGGTAATTGCCACTCCCAAACCGTTTGCTATCTTGCTTGCAACTTTCGCACTTTAAAGGAATTCATACGTATTACGTAAGGGGGTTTTGTAAATGAATATGCTCGTTCTTTTACATGAACTACAATTTATTAATTGAAGTTTAGATTATTGAAGTGAAGCTAATATATTTATGAGTACTCAGATTACACGAGATGGGTGTAGAAAGTTGTAATATGGCAGATATGGAAGTGAGCTTAAGTGGCTTCGTCGACTGCGTGATGTCCTTACTGAGATCTCGACCACGAATGCTCCGAGGAGTCAATGAGGAACCCTTACCTTGCGATATCCGATTGTCCCATGGAGTCGCACCCATCGACTCGGATAGTCCATCAACTGTTCCGCCTCGCAGTCAGGAGATGTCCATAAATATCCCACTATGTGATCCCATTGTCCGTATCCGTTTTTCACAATCGATTTTTATTTGATAAAGTGCCTTACGTTATTTCGTGTATCTGGTTATAGAAACGTAAATCTTGTTAATTCCCTCCACCTAAATGTCAACATATCCGTGAATGTAAACAAATGTAATGTCCATGTTAAGAACGTCAATATCTTATTCCTAGATGAAAACAGTTGCCTTGAGGAAAAAGACAGTGTAGCTATGAGGTATGTACAGAAGACAAATTCAAGTAGGAGATTAGCCACAGTCAGGTAGTAGAAAGTGTCTGAGAGTAGTAAAAGAAAAAATTCTAAAGGTAGCTTATTGTGTACAAATTGAATTCTAAAGGTAGCTTATTGTGTACAAAACTGAAGACAATGTCAGTATAAAACGCAATTGAGCGATGAAGATGTACAAACAATGAAAGATAACAGCTTCGACAGATACCAGAGATGAGTCAAGAGAAACCTGCGCGGCCGGACTCAACAGGTATTAACGTGATGCTTTTTTCCGATAATTTACGTCGAGGTAACGTTAGGTCTACTGTGTGCGAGTCCGTCTTGTGTTTGCGTTATTTTGGTTAAAATTGAAGATATAGTTAGGATTACAACGTTAATCACTGCAGCAAGAATTTGAGATAATCATCACAGGAAAAAAGGTACAGTGAGTAAAAGTGGATGCGCGAGCTTCGAACTCTTGAGACGTGTTTTCAGCCATTCACAGACAGCCACCATTCAGGTACTCCATAAAGAGATTTGCGTAAATCTATACAATCAAAGATAACGTTGATGAAAGATGCAAGAGCTTCGACGAGAGGGCATGAAACAATGTCCTTTGTGGGCCATCCCAAATGAAAAATGTTAACCATTCGTTACCCAACTTCTACGGATAGGACCATCTTGTACAAATTCAGTTCAGCAAGGGACCCTTAATACCAGGAATGAAATATATACACCCACGATGAAATACACCCGAAAATGATGACAAATAGTGACAATGATATATACGACTTTATGATAACAATGAAATATATGGATAGTGAATTACACCCAAAAAATGAATGAGACCAATACTGAAATACCTTCCACTTGGGATAGACACAATAATAAAAGACACCTACGATTAAATATAACCTCTCTAAAACCTACCAACAATAAAAGATACCTGCACCCATCTTAGACTAGTTGATCGAAAAGTGGAAGAATCAGAAGTAGCTAGGCGGGCGAGTCGGCCTAGTCCTCACCTCGTTGAATATTGATTCGAGTAGGTATTCTACCGGCTGCCGTTCTCCTACGTTCTCCCAGCTGGCCACTGCCTTTACTCCATCTGCTCTGCTCATACGCTACGCAAGAAGAAGAAAAACGCTTCCATGACGTCACGGCGGCGTCGACGGCGCCGTTGTTGCGCCGGCAGCCGGCTGATGCCGAGCCAGTCTTCCGTTGGTCGCGCCGGGCGCGTTTATAGACAGACCTAGTGTTTAGCGTTGGGGAGCACGTGGTGATCGGCGCGGCGAGAAATGCTTGCTGGGAGTAGCGCCACGGGCATCGGCATGGTCTCGCCCCCTGCCAGCCAGCCAGCCGTCCTCGTCTCCGCGCCTCAAGATAAGATAGTGCCTTGCTGATAAAAGAAGACCCCTTGGTGAAGTATCGCTATTTTCTACCATTTCTACTCTGCGGTGGGAGTGCCTCCGTTGGCAGGCAGTGTGACGATGAGCCCACGTGTGTCGGCGGTGAATGGCGACCGGGAAAAGGGAGCCTACGAGCCGGGCGCCTATCAGGACGATCGACGAGTTCCAAGTGAGTGATAACTCAGATTGCCCTCGCAGCGTACGCCGTACCCCAGTTATTGCAATTCATTTATCGCAGCGTGACGCCGATGGAAGGAAGATGACCACAAGATGTTCACGCAAACTTAAAGAGTGTTTGAGACGGAGTGGCGTCATTTTAGCCTTTTTTGCGAAGGACTTCACTCTCAGGAATAATTCCTGATGACATGAATTTTTTCTTGATATAGTTAAAAATGCGCATGTTTGAGGCTAAGGACAATCACGCCACGCACCTGAGGAAACATTTCGGCAATGCTGTTAGAATACAGGGATCAAAAGGAAATAAAAAGGAATTTCATTAATGCGCGAGAAATTCCAAATATCCGAGCGTTTTTAGAGGTGTTCGTGGAGTTGATTACCCGTAAAGGCCGGGAGTTGTGATCCCCGCCCCCTGTGTGCCCGCGTCGCGGTGCAATGATGAGAGTCATCAAGGGCATAAACTACTTTGAGTAACCTACCTTGTGTTCCCGTTGGTCTATAGACTTAACTCTTACCTACGTTACTCAATGAGAATACAGAACGTCGACCGAATCTATTTCGCACTACCGCTGGCTCTCACCAAAAATGAATACAAACAAAACAGTCTGTTATCCCCGCTGTAGTTTTTCAAAACCATACACAAACAATTCTACGATATTTTTTTATTATTTTTTTAGGTTAGAAAATTTCTTCTCTCTGTTCTCAATGTTTCATAACCAAAGGACGCCGGAGTCTAACAGTATCCAAAACTTTAACAAATAATCAAACCGAACTAAACTTTAGTCTTGCTGGGTTTTTAGTCACCTTAAACAATTTTTCAGTTGTATATGTCATTCATTCCCACAACTTAATTTAAGTTTGACCAGAGTGCAATAGGTAAAAAATCTAACAGTTCAAACTTCCGATTGCATGAATGATCTTGCCTGAAGATACTTCGCCGTCGGGTAAAGCTCGCAAGGAATCAGCGGCCAAGGAGAGAAATGATATCTTAATAGAATCGCGGGTTAATGGAAACATTCCGTTGGCTAGCATAAGGCAAGGTTGGACTAGGCAAGATGCGAGGTCGTGCTAGGTTAGGGTAGGTCCTCAAGGTGCTTGTCGTTGAAATGCAGTGTCTTTTCAGACAGGTTAAAGGATTTCTAGGCTAGAAAAACATCCGAGTTTCTAAAGAGAGCACACTTGAAAATAATCTCTCGAATTGATGTTTGTTTCAAGTTTTGGAGGTCGAGGAAGATTAAATGCAGTTCCTTGATATCCCTGACACAGCGAGAATGTAGTCTGACCTTAGGGCACGTATTTTTAAAACTGTACGAAAAACTCGAACTTGTGGAAACAAAATATTAATAATAGAGTTGTACGGACGAACAATGACAAAACGTTAAAAATATTCCCTATGTTCATTACGTGTTATTGATACTATTACTTTACTGTGGTTTTGGCTGAGGTAAACTAAATGAAATAATTCAATACAGGAACTCTCACGTGATTAGAAAAGGTTCATCAGGTGAGGTTAAGGTCCGGCTAAATAAGATCAAGTTAGATTAGTTTTGGCCAAGACGTTCAAAGTAGCTCAATAAATATCGTGCAGTAAGATGATTGAATAAACATTTTGATCCTGAAGGAACTATATTAAGTTCGGGGTCTGATCCCAAACATTTTCTTTTCTGGAAATCCTATTATAGATTTTACCCCTCCCGGTGTGTTCTCCTCAAATATCGTATCAGCTACTATATATTTAGACAAGATGATTCGAGTTGTCTTCCTCCACTGCACTCCTAAAAAGAAGCAGCGTCGGTGCGGTTCAATGTAGGCAGTAGCACGGTTCATGATTAACGAGCGATGCACACTTAAAGAGCGAATTAATTCCAAGGTCCCCTGTGCTTGCCTCTGGGACGTTTTTATGAAAACATTTTTGACGTGACTAAAAATGTAAATTACCTGGGGTGGTCTATTTTATGTGGTAAATGTTGCTAAGAATTAAAGAGTTTTGGCGTTTGTCCACTAGACGTCATCCGTACATTGTCAACCATCAAAAGCACACTAAAACAAAAGCTATTGCTGAGGAATTTCGTGTATTTCTAGTTTCTTGAAGTATTGATAATTGGCCAATTCAGTCTCTGGTATGACTTTGTATGTTGTAACCCCTGCGAGCCTTTTTAAACTTCTTTGTCGAGAGGCTGGGTTACACAGGCAAAGAAAAGTTGGGTTTAGGGCTAGAAACGAGTTGTAGGTAGAAACTTTAAAAATAGAATTCTAAATCACACTTTGCGAGTTAGATTGGTTCCACCGGAGGTTATCAGCTCATGTTAGATACAATGTGTCTAGGTGAAGAAAGGTTAGATTGGACAAAAAATGGAGTGTGGTTAAAATCAGTGATTGACAGGTTGAACGAGGTTTTGTTAGGTTAATTGTAGAAGCCATGAAACACTTTGTGGCAGCATTATTTCTTGCTCGTCATGATTACTATAAGTTTACCACTATCTTTCTTATCATTCCAAAGTTAACCCGAAAGATATAAATGTCGAGATAAGGACATGAATGAGACAAAAAAGAATGTCCAAGGAACGGGAAATCCGATTACGTGATATTTTCGGCGGCAAATTTACACTGGCTTAGTGAATGGCGTTACCATCAAGGTGCACTATTATTCACAAGAAAAAACGCGATGTTTGCTGGCACCTACTAGATATATCAGTTTTAAAGCTTCACGCCAAAATTTTCAATCCAAGACTAGCTTCTACATTCACAATATACACGTTAATTTCTCATCTTTATATGTGCGCGAGTCTTAAACCTTGTTTGCCATTTTTTAAAATTTGGTTTGAAAGAGAATAAGATTTTTAATAGTAAAGATGATTCTAGAAAACGTAACAATAGCGGAAAAAATGTTCCAGCTTCTTGTAAAATTATTGTACGTGAGGATTGTAAAACAGAATCCGACAAGAATTTCTAGAAATCAGAAGGAGCTTCCTTTACTTGAAACAAAGTGCGACTCACTTGAAAAATGTTGATTTTAATCGGACACCAGAGTGAGAGTACAGCTTGACAGGACAACGAAGCAATGTTCACTGGTTTTCAGGGAAATTCCTCTTGTTTTCAAGCCAGTCTCACTGTTCCGTGTTAAGAGGACAATCACGCGGTTAATAAGGCCATTTTTCACCTTCATGTGTTCCGCCACACTTTCATCTTCCCTTTCATTCGAAGGATTAAATACTTACAAGCGCGTATGTTAGGCTGAGCTAGGTTAGTTATAGGGTCTTGTGCCTCGCTCTACAGTAACTCCACTCGGCAATCGCCAAGCTTGATATCGCGATAACTTAAAAGAATACCTGAGTAGGTTTGTCTCTTTAATCATGAAGTGGAAGTTGCATTTTTGACGGAAGTTTTTAGTTGTAAGGACTCGTAAAAGGCGTGGTGCACACGCAAGCTATTAACTAAATTGAAGCGCGAATTTATTGGCTCCGTATTTCGCGAGCAAACCGTTGCAGCGAACATTTCACAGCCATTTTGATAATCCGTCGGCTTATCTTTTGCCTTAGACAAGCGAATTGTCTCGGACCGTTTTCCGTTCTTGTTTTGACACCGACTTCACTGATTGGAAGTGAAAACAAATATTTGATTTTGCTCATGGGACCGTTTGCCCTTAACTAGTCCCGTGTACCTACATGCGGGTCAAGTGTGGACACTTCCAAAGTATCTCGTGTACACTTAAATGAAAAAAAAATCTGTTTAGATACTGTACGAAATGTATTCGCCAAGATTAACCTATCCTATTTCACTTGACCTAACTTCACCTAACCTATCTTCGCTCACTAAGTCTTACCTTTCGACATATTGCTTGTTGCACTTCACAATCACAATCTACAACTTATTTCATGTACTTTATGTACTCACACTTATGAGTCATTATAGCATCAGACACCATAAATATCATAACGATTAATCAGCAAGTCATTTTTTTGTCGAAGCCTGAGATCTACCCGCATAAAGTTTTACTTTCTTTTGTGATTAACTTTTTTGAAACAATTCATTATCAGTTGATTACATACAGTAATTACGACAAAATGTATGCTCTTGATTCACAGCTGCGCGATTCCACATGAATCGTTTTACAATATTCAAAGCTAATATAACAGTTGAGCTTCCTTGTTCGCGTCTATCCCATGGGATGATTTGAAGATCTCTGATATTAATTAATTTGTTTCTCTTAGTCTTAATAAAGATTTAGATTGCAGCCTGAAATATTATCCTCGAGTGGATGCAAACATGAATATAGATCTGGAAATCCTTGTGTTACAAAATCAGTGGAAATCCTTGTTTTACTATCGGAAGCGTGCGCGTGAATATTGTTGAGAACTTATTTTTTCCTATCTTCCAAATTATCGATTAAATTTCATAAAGAAAGATTATTGCAAAAGTATCGAACCACGCATAAAATACAGTGCTCGTTAAAAAATATACCTGCGTGAATTTCTGATATCCGAATCATCAATTAAACTGTCGATTCTATCGGGAAAATATTGATAAACAAAATATCTATTTGTACGAACGCAGCGTCACTTCCAATCTGACAGAATACGCGACCCATTAAGAAAACTTACTGGTACTTATAACTGATAAAGACTAAATTTTTGCAGAATAATATACGTTTTTATTTAAAGGATGACAGTTCTAGTGACCTTGGGCTGAAATAGTTCAATTCGTTTTTAAGTTTCTTGGAAGACCAGAAAATGTTATAGTGCCAGATAAGTTCGTGTTAAGCGTAGCTCCTTATCTGCTGCAGTGAAGCGTAATTTTACTTCATCATACTAACACCTGTACCTACAACAACGCAAAAATACCTGATTGACGTAGCACTACAAATATTGAAACACGCTTGTGTAGCTGGGAACAACATACACTAAGGCCTAAAGGTTAATTTGGGTCTTATTTGGATTAGATAAAGATATACCTATCAATAACAAACGCAAGAGCTCAGCAAGAGATTTTTACTGACAGAGTCCGCTTTGAAAACTTATCAAAATACGTGTAATTTTCACAATTATGTTTGCCTTTGGCAATATCCAAAACTTGCTTGGGGACCAAAAACAGCAGGACACCAAACCCATACATGGGATTGGCGAAATCTGCTATGGGATAGCTACTCGTATTAGCAATCAGAGTACCTGTGACGGTATTGTGCTGTAAGTATATCTAAAACCGGTACACGCAATAATTTAGTCGCTTACGCGATACCACAGTTTTCGTCGTTGCTCTCAAGTTAGTCTGTATGTATGAGACCGGGTTAAAAAAATCCTGATGCGAAGTATCAGTTGGTAGGAAAATTAAAAACACATTTCTCGGACTGTGACCGATTAGGGAAGTTTCCAAATCGATAATGGCACTTACTCAATTGCTATCTTTATCACTAGAGGCTGCTGTTGTCCTGCAAGACAAGGGAAGTGGACGTCTCCTTAGGTCCTCGAAAGGACACATCCATCGAAACAGACACCTTAAGGCCAGGATTAACTCGTCAACTCGGACACTGAAGGGCGCTGATAGCATTTACTGTGATTTTCTGCGTACATTCAAGGTTTATTCATACACACGTTTTCCCCCATTTTCAAAACTGCTATATTAAGTCGAGAGCGTCTACATTACGCGGTAAGACGTACGGGCTGTCAAAAAGCCACACAGACTTTCATTACGGCAAAGTTAATCGCTACATTGTATTTGATACGGCTTTCAAGGGTTATACGGCACCATAATTCAAAGAGTGGAAAGTGAAAATATAATACTGAGATTGCTCCACTTGCTTATCTAAGTAATCAGACGTTTGCATAGATGAAACAAGGTCATGATAGGTATAGAGGAAGTGCTGTGTTTCATCTTAAACAATTCACTAAAACGCGATCGTTTTTATATTCAAAATATCCACTTTAAATTTAATAAATTCAGATGCTGCTAAGCTGTCTTCCTGCTTCTAGAAACTTCCCAAAATATTATCCAAGTCGACTTTTTGTGCTTAAAATTGATAGGTGTCCATTAAAACGTTTGTTTCAACTTTTCACTTTTTTTCCAGTCTTCATTTTGCCTTTTGAAAAATGCTGCGTTCAGGGACAATACCAAATATTCAGCCGCTAAATTCTAAAAGACTAATTGTAAGTTTTGATATTATTTCATTACGTGTAGTTTGTTCTGAGTTGAACGAGAAGGAAAATGTCCGAGGCACTCAAAATAGTACTTTTCAGGTCACGTGTGATCGTAAAGGGGAATTGGATATATTCCTTAAGTCCTCTCACTTTGTAATACAGCCTAGACAAAACAAACTTTTTTTAGCCACATGAAAAAAAAGCCACATGTAGAATAGGAATTCATTTTAAGGCTAAAATGGCTACTTTACTTTGTAATAAATATCGGTACATCGGATCAAGTCGTACAGTGCAAATTTAGTCACCTCGCTTTCGATTCTGCTATCATGGGTATCGAAGCACAATGACTTCGAGTGTACTATACGAAGGAGAGAGATCTCACAATGCGTCAGTCCTCGAAAAAAAAATTCTTTGCCAGATTATTTTTTTGTAGATCAAGCTCCGAAACGCATGCATGCATGCCACGGCAATTATGGCGAAACAAATTAATCACGAGATCGGTTCAAAAAATGTGTACGACTTCACTACCGCAGATCTAGTTTTCCATCATCCTACGAAATACCGTCGGAAAATATCAATAAAATAGGTACTGTTAGTAATATCGTCAAATGCTGAAGTCACAAAATAGCCATTACACAGACGTCGCTGATGTTCATCGAGTAAAGATGATTATATGCAACTTGAGTCCTCGTTTGATTATTGTTCAAAGAACCATCTCACGCTGCATTAGGCAATTTAAAGTGGAAATAAGGTGTAATTTTCATTTCAGTTGGTAATAATTACCGGCGTTTAAGCCTTTTATCCCAAATTAACCAGAAAATCTTTAACAAATGAATGGTACAACGAAAAGGGCAACAACCTTCTAACACTTTCAAATAAAACCAATTAACCTTCTTATCGTCAGTGACAAACGTCCATTTTTTTCCAAGCCCCGCGTTTGATTTAGCATTATTGCTCTATCATTAAAACTAACCTCAACAAATGTTCCGCCGTTGGATGCCCCAAAACAGATATTTTTAACAATTTTCTTACTTTTCTTAAACTTTTTTATGATATAATAAGAATTCAATGGTCTCGTGGAAGTAAATAAAAATGTTTCAAAAATATTTGAGGAGTCGTTTGTGTTCGTAGACAGTCGGGGTGACATTGGAAGATGTCCAAGTAGGTGAAGGGTCCGAACCGCCCAGGCCGAAAGTCAGCTGCTGACAATGAGTGGTTCAAGCATTGAATAAAACAGGGGGGTACCTTCAGTACAGAAAAACAAAGAGAATATCATCCATGTTGAACCGGTACCCACAAACCATGTGCGAGACACCTGCTGTCCTTCTTGTTCATTCTAAATTCATGTCATTTACCTATGACGTCTTGCGAGTAGTGAATTAAGAGAAAATCTGAAGCATTCATGTCTTACAAACTCAGATCAACTTTGGTAATATTCAGAATTTTTCCGCTGAGGCATGTCCAAGGAAGTTATCGGACGGAAACCTACTCTATCTAGCGCAAGGTTCTATTCTTAGTTCAAATTTTTCTCCGCTAAACGCGCTTAGCCTTAAAGTGTATTTGCCCGACAAATATTCCTGAGATGACTCGAACATCGATGTTAAGGATAGATAAATCGCGTCCCAATGACAATGAGTTGATTGGCTCCGAACTCAGCTTATTTTTCGAGAGAATCATAATGAGGGTAGCGGCGCGCCGTGTGGGGAACGTGATTACAACATTTTAGGAAGTCTTTGAGATTTGCCGACGGCGCTGAATCGACACACTTTTCGGTAATACATTTCTTTTAGTATGATTTTCGATTTTTCGTTTCCTATAGAC